>Ga0131853_10020184_pt1 | contig 12109 bp, 9 predicted proteins | sample TergutLab28metaG_FD_92764 | JGI IMG/M metagenome (GOLD analysis project Ga0131853, IMG submission 92764) | Labiotermes labralis P1 segment gut microbial communities from Petit-Saut dam, French Guiana - Lab288 P1 (version 2) (version 2) | ecosystem: Host-associated > Arthropoda: Insects >...
AAACGGAGCACACAGAAAGCCTTTTCCTGCTGCGACGCCATCTTGGAAACTGGCCCCGCGGCCCCGCAGTAAGCATGAGAAGCGAACTGCTGGTAGCGCATGAGAAACTTGGACAGTTGCTGCAGCTGCTGACGGTGTATGTTGTGCCCATGTAAGGTGAGAAATACATTTCTTTTTAACTTTTGAAACCGCACAATTCTTTTGTGTATAGCATGTATTATGTGGACTGCTCTTGAATTTTTGACAAGTTCTGCAATATTTATTGGTTATTGAAAGTGTATTTTACCCTTAGGTTTTCCATTATTTTTTTTTTTTTTAGAATTGTGTGTGTGACAAAAATATATGGTCTTTATGAAAACAGAAACTATGCCACAGAAATCAAACACTTGAAACTTAGAAACAAATAGTTCAAATTCAAGAAACGTGTCCTGCGGAAGCCTCGTTTTGCTTATTGCTTCTGTTGAACGTCCAGTCTTAAGAGAAATTTCTTGACACGCCTTACTTTCTGCCGTACCTCTCTCAGTGTTCTCTTGGTAAATATCTTGTCAGGCACTTGTGTGCAAGTGCCTGTATTTTCAGTCGTTGAATGCTGTCCAGGTACTTGAATCGCTTGACCAGACTTCGTGCTCCAGATGAAAGGGGGACACTTGCTATGAACGTAAGGAAGAACCGCCTCTCCGACGTTTTACAGAAAATAAAATCAGAAGATGAAATTATTACTGAGTATTGCAATACTGTCTTTCAGGTTCCACTGTATACGAACACTGTTTATGTTTACTTCGCTCAATATAAATTGAGACAACAAACTCATATTGTCAGCGTCATATTTCTCCATCCTTCTGACATGGTGTAATACAGGGAGTTCAATTGAAAAACGAACCCAGACACACAGCAAGTGTAGCGACCTTAAATTTGGCATGTAGTGTATATAATATAATTTGCAACATGTTAGGTTAGGTGTAGGAAATGAGCTCCAGCTCTGAAAAGACTTGCTTCATTTTGAATGAACCTAAACGTCGGAAACCTACTAAAATTTTCACACATATTTTGTGGTATATAAACAATATTTGCATTTGTATGTTGCTACAATTTTCGACCCAAGAATTGTATAATTGGACACGAATAAACAAAGAGGCAGTCAGACACCTTGAATTTCCATTCCAAACAAATAGGTTTGTTTTTACAAAATTATCTACCACAGTTAGACTGTTGGATAATAATCGACATGACACATATTAATTGCATAAAGTAAAACGTTTTGTCTATAGTTATCTCATTATGACAGCTCGTATGTTGCAGTACTAAAAATATATTTAAAATATCGCATTTAGGACCATTACGAAATCAATAAAAAGCTTTTTTGTGTTTTTATTATATTATAGTAGGAATTTGTTAAGCTCGTGTGTTTGTATTATTTTTTGTAGACCATAAATAATAGTTTTTGTTTCATGTGTAAAATCGGTACGTTGACCTTACACTAATATCATGAATTTAATTTTTTTTCGATAAATACGTTGGAATATTTTCTCCCTTATTTAGATAAATTATATCCGATTATGTTATTCTTTTCTTTACATGAGTTTCTGATTTGCCTTATTTATACAATGTTTCATTGACCATGTTGAACCTTTTGTTATCTGCAGACTTTTTTCCTGTAATACGGGTTGTGTATGAAAATTTACTACATTCATATAAATAATAAGACATATTAGTAATAGTAAATTTATGCCACTTTTACTTTAAATAAATATACTTATGTAACAATTTTTTGTTGCAAGCCTCATGAGCTTACTGTACAGGGTCGACTTATTACTGAGTTAGTGAAGTGAGGTGGCGTTATGAACTCTGTATTCAAGTGTCGAAGCGTGGAAAAGTCGTGAATTCACTGGTTACATAATGCTTCTCTTTTTACCGTTACGCAACAGCCCCCATTGGGCCAATGTCTCCTCGCTATCGAGGATTCAAGATCACACTCAATTAGACAAAATATTCGGTAGGACTCGACTGAACGAGTAATCAGCCCGACACAGAGTTCTCTACCTGACAACACTTACAACAGGCATTCGCGTTCCCGGCGGGATTCCAACCCACAATGCCAGCAAGCGAGCGGCCGCAGACCCACGTCTTAGACCGCGCGGCCACTGGGATCGGCTCCTAATGTTTATAGAATGCTTAACTGAAGGGGGATTGTGTGAAGGTACACAGCACGCAGTATTGCAAATAGGAATTATTTTAGTTAAATAGTTGTATCCACAGAAGAAACTACTCTGATCGGACGTATCTCAGATGTCCGCTCAGGCCGTGGGTCCGACTTCTTTGCTTAGAAGGAGTGAGGGAGTGTGACGGCTATGCAGTGTAACTTTCATAGACTTCAGTTGATAGCCTATACTAATAATTAGTAATTACACGCAAGAAAGAGGAGGGTAATTAGGCACTACTGCTGCCGTCGGACTCGCCAGATGATCTTGGGACGTCTTGCCCCAGAGACTGCTTGATCGAGAGTCTGCGTAATGCAACGTAAGATTTTAAGTAGAGTGCAAAGGATTCACTGTCAACTGACGGATCCCGCAATCGCTGGTCTTCTTAAGTGCTTCATCATGTACCGCTGGCCGCTCTGATTCCGCGGCTGGCATGTGCGTACAGAATACTTAGAGTACTTAGAGTACTTAGAACTATTTCCCTAGACCTGCGTAACACAAAGTCTAGAGCTGCAATTAACATATGACAATACACATCAATAAAATGATTACGACAAAATACAAAACAGTAATACAATCATGTGGGCGTAACTATGCAACAAAATGTCACAGGGAAGAGATCTTTTTGGATAACTAACATAGCTACATAGACAGATTACAAAGACTATTCGAAGATTAAAATTATTGTGTATTACACTAATAATGCAGTTCCTACCTCGCAAGGTACACAGTGTTCTTCCATTATAAAGAACAATTTGTGCATCTTGACAGGGAGGAAGTACGAGTAGTTGTTTGTAGTTGTTTTACAGCAGCTAAGTGACACATGAATTGGTTGTATGAAGAAAAGCAGACGTTACGATATTACAAGTGACGGTAATAACCACTAAGCTTGAAAGTTAAATGGGCCCAAATAGATTGGGTACGAAGACGAGACCTAGGCTAAACTGTCTCGGGATGACATCCATTTGTGATTTATTTGCAAAAATGTGACGGAAATTTTGAGTTCATGAAGACTGGTAAATTGTCCACAGGACGATCGAATGTATACCTTTAAAAAGAAGGCGTTGTGGATTTAATTGATCTAGGAATTTATGTACATATGAGCCCAGTAAATTTACTTACAAATATTGTTTATAAATTGGAACTTCCCTTCCGTTATTTTAAAAGAACACAATGTTAGAGAAAGATTTCAGAAATAATTCCCCACGATCTGCAAGAATGTAATTCCGGATAAGCATGGCCAATAAGGACTCCGCACAAACATGTCTTTCATTCCAATCAACCCCTTCGTAGTTTCCATCTCTGCCAGTTTTTATTCCCAGGACCAGAGTAGGTCAACAAGAATTGCTTTTAGTTGGACATCAGTTTCCGCTGCACTTTCTGGAAGACCATGCGACAAAAAATGGTGGAACAGGTTCTTAATCATGCACAGAAAGGCCTGCTACGCCGAGAGAACATAGAAAACAGCAAGAAGCCTTTTTATCTCGTTGAAACTGTGTGAGATTTTAGGGTTTCGTAGTGGTGCAATTAAGGTTTTCGTTCTTGAGGGATGCGGAGCCGGCTGAGGGGTTCAATAGTGCTGGACGTTCCGAGAGGGCATAGTTGTCTCAACTTCAGGCATCAGATGTTTAGTGAACATTGTACCCTTGAACATAAAACCATTAGGCTGTTTCGAAACTTCGGGCATCAATCGCCCAGTGACGTCGCGCCATATCCCCAGAGAACGAAGAACTCCCCAGGAAATTACTGAATTGCAAGCGTGCAGGATTTCCTTCTGGTGTGTGCTGATGTGCAAACTGCCGTGTGGCTGTGTGCTACTATGTAAGGTCTCATGTTCCTACTTTGCGCACGGTACGTTGCCTCTGTACGCTAGTATGTATGCTGTATTGGTATTTTGTGTCTGTAACTTTCGTATTCTATTTGTATGTACACGCCCATGTTTCTGTGTGTTGTGTGTAGGCTTTCATATTTTTGTGTTTGTGTATTTTCTGATGTTTGTTATGTGTTCTTATGTCTGCTCCATTTGTTAACGTCATGACCATAAAATATTTTTATTTCGTGACACAAGGCAGGTAAGATAGTTTGTACAGTGACACTGTATTTACTCGCGTAACTTTGGCCTTTCATATAGGCCTAATATTTGACATCACAGAAGTTCGAAACTTCTGTGCTTGTTGAACGCGAAATGATAGTACGTCGATTGTGCGAAATACGACGTAACTAGTCGTGTACTAACTAAAACTACAAAATCGGTTCATACCGTTTTGATTATAATAACAAATATACTGAACAAAATTTGTCGATTAAAACTTAGTTATGATCGAAACGTTTATGTTAAAACAAAGATATATGACCAAACTGTGGAAGTTCAAGATTGTAATTGACAAAGTTTATCGGTAATCTGTGATGGCGAAATTTATAACGAATATACACGTTCATATTATACTTATCTCGTAATATGCGTATTAAAACACGTTAATCGGAGGTCTGTAGCTTCATGTGTTACTGAATTAATACTATAAGCCTAATGCTTGAAAAATTCAAAGAACCAAACGGGTGATTTTGCGACAGCGAGGAAGTAAAATGTTGGAATTATCTTAACGTAATTGAATGCTTAATTTCTTCATTACAGGTCAATCTTTAGGGCATACGTCCGCAATTTCATAGTTTCCCATCCTGTCACTTTTGGGGTTCGTTATTCATCTGCCATTCAATCTGGAAGGGCATACGCCTTTAAGATTAATTTATATAATTAAGGAATATCTCCCACGTCTTCAACTAATTTATCTTCCTAGAACTGTACTTACCGCTTGGGACATGCCTCACCGTATAGTTGTTTTCAAAAAAGCTATATTCTTTTCCTTTCTCAGTATGCCATTACCAGTTTTAACAGGGGCAAGTGTCACGAATACTAACTACAGTTGCTTTGCCGCTTATGACTTGGAAACAACTATATCGGCATTTTGAAGAACACGAATTTGAAAGCGGTATAAACTTCAGACAAATGGAAAGGTTCATCATGAACAATAAGGGAAGAATTTCTGGGAAAGCGACTTGGGTCCTTGTTGTGCTGTATCATGATGCGTCTACACACTTCTCCTTAAAAAAATACTTTACAAACAAAATATTAATTTTACAGAGAAATTATAGTAATCACATTTATATTTACAAGCTGTTGTTCATCAGAATCCTGTAATTAACCACAAACACGGTAGCAATTTATGTGAATTAATTAATAGATTATGTGAAGATTAATATATAACATTTCTAAATTTATTTATATTTATTTTATAATTCACAATTATATTTATATTAAAGTATATTTATAAACAGGATCGTTGTTTTATCAGCCAAATACCGTTGACCACTTCGAGCCGCTATTTAAGGGTTATTTAAGACTGTTGTTAATCGGAGTCCGTGGGTTGTAGTTCAATGTCTTGCATTTAATGTAGCCTTTATCTTGCCTTGTTGGAAGATGGTGCTGGAAACAGTTTCTCTCTACGCTCAACACGCTTCACATTTCACAAACACTCTATTCATTTCACGTTGAAATTATGTTGTGTTAGCTGTTGCACTCTTTTGCTGTAGAAGGCACAGGTTTTCTCGAAATCGGCCCAAGTTTTAAAAATGGTGTCAGTGTGTGTACAAAATACGTGTTGGGACCAACAATCCTGTTTTTACCCACAGCATACCAAACACCAACCATAAAGTAATGTACTGGCACTTCGTGGAATAGCATGGGATTTTGTGCAGACCAGAGAGTTCACGTACACACTGAGCCTGAAGGAAGCTTCGTTAATAAATAGAATGTGTGTGGGTTCTGTTTCTCCAGCATACACTGCCTGAAGCTATCATTTCACAAAATTCATTTTGTGTAGGATCTGTTTGTAGCATGTAGGAGTATATTGTAATACTGACACCAGAAACTACATTGAGATGCTCAGTGTGACTAATGACGCCTACATACCTGACAAGTTATGTGCGTTATGCTTCCATAACGCCCGTGTCATGGTGCTGATTGAACCAAAAAATTATGCGATAAGCGAGCTGACGGGCAGTGCAAAATATATGGGTCAGATAAAATAAGGATCGTATATTTAACGCACTTCTGTTTTATACTCACAATATAGGTCATGTGTTAAAAGTGTACCAACCACTAATATATAAGCAACAAGACAATACAGAAAATCACGTAAGAATTATGTTTTTTTTTTGGTATGTCATCACGTTGGATATACATGGTTTTTCTTCACAAGGCACATCTGACATTTCACACTCAAAGACACATATACTGTGTGGTACATGTTGATAAATCTGTTGTGTACCTATTAAAGAGTTCATTCTTAACGTCGTCTTTGGTTCTGAAATGGCTTTTGGTCACAGACTCAAACATTACGGAAGTCAACGCATTAGTATTTAAAATGCAGCTGTTTTATTAAATATTGTCAAGATATTATGTTGGTGGCCGTTCGTTTGTTACATTGCTACAGTACATACTGTACATTTAACTGCTTTATACGGAGTCTCATTTCATGCACCCTATCACAGTTCATAATCAGTGGTGAGGCGCATGATGTATTGCAGAGCCGCAGGAAGTGCCGCAAGGACCAATCCGGCATTGCGTTCTGCTTGCACTTTACACCTCCTGTCTGTTGCCATGACGGTTTCCGTTTCGTGCTGAAATGTCAGCGCCATACCCACGAAATGCTCTAATTCAAATAAATAATCGCCCAAGTCACCCGCTTTATGAAGGCTTTTCCTCACAGCGCTGGGAGTCAACTGATTCTTTCTCACAATAGGGTCAGAATTATTTTCATCTTTTTCACTGAGTGCTGTCAGATCTTTAAGTTCCTTCTTAGTTAACTCAGCAACAAGAGAGTCGAGAACGTTCTGGACGTCAGCCTCCTTCAAGTGCGGAAATCTTTCTGGTATTTCAGGGGCTAATACGAATGACGTTCCTTACTTTGTTCCGCTGGTTAGGGAGTCCCCGGAAGTTATTAAGTGTTTGAGGTCAAAGCTTGTTGCAGCAGCATTTCAGACCCATGGACTTAAAACCATATCCGGGGCCTCATTTATAAAGACAATGGCAAAAGTTATGACACATTTTCGCTTTCAACAATACTGAAACTTCTAATGCAGGTGAACACGTAATTAAATAATATCCTCAGGAAGCTTTTGAAATTCAGTAAACGTGTGTATGTCCAATTTCTTAAAACAAAGTGTGTCGGGTAACTTCCATGACATGAAATGAATTTTTAACCATAAAAATTAAGTTAGACATTACCCTCTGTACTTCTTCTTGTTAAACGGCGCCGGTTTCTTTCCGAATTTTTGTCTTCAATGTCTCAATCTTTGCTGAACATGCGGCATAATCTGCCTTAGGGTCTGTTACGTGAAATGTTAGTGATCCCTCCCTTTGTCAAAGTCGAAATTCTTGCTATTTGTTTGTGACCTACCTACAAGTCTAAGACGGAAGACTGGTCATTGTAGGTTATGGTAATTGCAACATCATAAGTAATAAACAAGTCTGATGAATCCCATTTTCTTTTTGCGGGGTGTGTAAATGTGCAATACCTCTGGTATCGGCGTCAAGCAAATCCTTCCGAAATGCGCGAATCTCTTAGTAATTCCACTAAGATAACGGTGTGGTGTGGTGTAACATCTCCCACCGTTACTGGTCCTTGCATCGTGAGAAAGAACAACATAGAACTGTAAGGGTAAATGCTGAATGTTTTGGGGCATGCTTGAGAACTTCCTGGCTTCTGAATTACGCCGTGTACATATTCAAAACCTGTGGTTCCAAAACGGTTTGGGTCCCATTCAGCCAGGATTTGCACGAATAAGTTGCGGATTCGGTAATATGTTTTGAATACCACAGTCTCCGGACCTGATGGCCCCTGACTTATTATTGTAAGATATGTGAAAATCTTGTGTTTTCCAGACGCGTCTTTCAGCGTTTGGTGACAAGAGTTTTGGACGCAAGGAAATACCCAGGACGTCACATCTAACCTAATTTCTCACGTGAACAAACACATTTTTTTAGTAATAATGTCGCCTGACAGATATTGTCTTTAAGATATAGGTCTCTTATATATCTGTACCGAACTTAAAAAATTCCGTATTTTGATATAATTATGCCATCACCCTAACATTAGTTTTAAGTGACATTGGAATACATTGTAAAATATGTCAACCCTTTCTGTCGCGCCTGTATTGACTGTGCACTTTGCTTCACGACTGCCAGTAACAACTGGCATTACACAGATCTGCCCCTCATTGGCATCAAACGCAGGCCTGCTGCAGAAGGCGCAGTGAGTTTTGCGATGTTATGGAGCAGGAGAATTTCAATACGCTTTTCAGCGAAAAATTCTTCGGTTGAAGGAAGTTTCAACGAGGCAACTGTGACTGCAGCTGGAAGAGGTTTGATCTCCACACTGGGTACAGTAGCAAGAAAGCAAGAAATATCAAGAGATCTTAAAAATTTTCGCATCTTGATGCTGTTATTTTGTCTGTCTTCTAAATTCTTGGATAACCTGCATGATGACACTGCATAGGCACTTACTGTCACACGTATGGAAAGGTTTCTGAGTACCTTAACAGACTTCAGGCCATAAAATTCATACACCAACAAATGCGATCTTTATTAGACTTGACAAGGTTTAAAAATTTACATTAAAACTTACTTTGACTTGCTCCTACATGTTTCGGTCTACGACCATCATCAGGGAGCCTTCACTAGAGCCTAGCTAAAGTCATATTTAGGTTAAGATTCGGTAAAAACTACTTCATTATATGTTATGCGGTGGTATAGCAGCGTGCTGCCCACACCAACGCATAACATATAACGACGTGGTATTTACCGAATCTTAACCCAAATATGACTTTAGCTAGGCTCTAGTGAAGGCTCCCTGATGATAGTCGTAGACCGAAACATATAGGAGCAAGTCTAAGTTTTAATGTAAATTTTAAAACTTCATCAAGTTTAATAAATAGTGCATTTGTTGGTGTATGAACTTTATAGATACCAAAATGCACGGTACAAGGATTAAAAAAAGACTTCAGCTCGTTATATTCGATATCTCGAAAAATTCTAAACGTTCAGAAATGTTAAGCAGGGAGTTTTCAGTTGATCATACTAGATGTCATGATTGGAAAGTCAAAATTTTTGACCTTAGTTCTTGTCTCACCGGCAATACAGCCTGTCTCGATTATACGTAGGTTATTCGGAAAGTAAGTACCGTCTGCGCATATCTCTCGCGCGTCCTCGAGACTGTCACTTTGCGCATGTGCAGTGACTTCCTCTATCAATTGAGAAGCCACAGACGTCATTTCGTGAAATTCGTGTTATGTTTATGTTTGTTCCTGTGCGTTAAACATGTTTAAGACAATTGAATGGGCCGCCGACTGTGAAAGAGGTCTAATTTGTTTTTTGAACGCTAAGAATGTGCTATGAAGTGATATTCATCACCAGATCTGTCAAGTGTATGATGACAATACGATGAGTGATGGCATGGTTAGGAAATGGGTTTGGATGTGCAATGAAGGACTAGAGAACGTGCACGTTGAGGCGCGAAGTGGGCGTCCATCTTTGGTGAATGAAGATTTGGTGCGTAAGTTCAACGAAAGAGTGCATGACGACAGACTTTTGCAATTCCTGATCTGTCCCTGCACTCTCCTCAGATTTCAAGGATTCTACTCTTTGACATTGTCAGTAGTCATTTGGGTTATGGGAAAGTGTGTGCACGATGGGTGCCCTAAATGATCACAGAGGAGTACAAAAAACAGCGTGTTACATGTGCTTTGACATTTCTGATGCCCTATCACAAGGAAGGAGACGGCATGTTGAGCCGTATTGTGACAGGAGGCGAGACTTGGGTATTCCATATCACACCTGAATCAAAACAGCAATCCTTGCACTTGAAGCATACTGGCTCGCCGAAAAGGAAAATGTTCAAGCAGACGTTTCCAACAAGGAAGATCATGTGTGCCGTATTCTGGGACAGACAAGGTGTTCTCTTGGTAGAATTTTTGCCCCGAGGCACAAAAATAAACTCTGCTGTTTATTGTGAAACGCTGAAGAAGCTGAGGCGTGCAACTCAAAACAAAAGGCGCGGAATGCTGAGTGCCACCATTCTTTTGCTTCACGACAACGCTCGGCCGCACTCTACTGCACAGACTCAAAATCTCATCACCTCATTTAAGTGGGAACAAATGGACCACCCCCCGTACAGCCCTGATTTGGCGCCAAGTGATTATCACCTCTTCCTACACCTAAAGAAGTTGCTGGGCGGCAAGCGATTTGACGACGACAATGGCCTGAAAGATGCAGTGCAGAATTGGCTAACATCGCAGGCGGCCGCATTCCTTGAGAAGGGTATGCAGAAACTTGTGCCCCGCTACGATAAGTGCCTCAATAATGGCGGCGAATATGTGGAAAAATAGTTTGAAGAGCGTAGAATCTGACAACAATAAAATTTTATAGGAATCCTTACTCGATATTTTTACAACGAAACGGTACTTACTTTCTGAATAAGCCTCGTATAGTCAATCGTAGCTAAATAATGAAATGTATATAGGTCCTTATGTAAGATGTATTTTTTTGCGCATTTTTCTCCGTAATGTGTGTATGAGAATTTTTATAAAAGCTCTTGATAATAAATCATACGCAATTCTTTCCAGTGGGAATCGGCGTGACACGTACGGACTGACATGAAGGACTAATGTTGCTTTTCATTTTGCGAACCGCCTAAAAACCATACAGATTAGGTGTAGCGGCAAAACTCTATATATATGTATGTGCGAGGTACTTAGTTCGCATCTTGGTAATCATCTGTTCTGACTGACGCTTTTGGTGTTTGTAGTTCTTCCAATCAAATCAGGGATTTTACCTTGATCATGCAACGAACTCTTCTACAAAATTTGGTGCTATCAGTCAGTCATCTTACCACTAGATGCTATATAACCCGATTTCCTGCCTTATAAATACACAACGAGGATATATTGGAAAAACTTAGAGTTTATGGTGAGCAAATTTCTTCAACTCCACTGAATAGTTTTGGTAACATAAGGGAGTGGAAATATTTCAAATTTGGATGTTAAAAATAATGTGGCAAACGTATCCACGTGAGAAATAAAAGGAATGTTTCTGTAGGTAATATACGTATAGTCACACACTCGCGTGCCCGAAACCACCCACAGTATATAACACACAGTTACGTGGGGGGGGGGAGATTAGTCATCTAAACTTTGATAATCTCCTGTTGCATTATATGATCACACCGTGGATAGACCTGTAGGATCGAAACATTTAGCAGATTACATAACTTGTTTGTATTCGTGTCTATCTTGTTTATCGTGCTGGTCTTGGATTGGAAGAGAATTATTTATGTCACTGGTCTTGCATTTGGATTTATTATGTGCTAAGTGTGACTGTGATGGAGACAGAAGGGTACACAAATATGCAAGTAGAAAAGTAGTACATTGCTGGAATATACAAGGATCTCACAAAGATTATTAAAGGACCGATTTTAAGAAATAAGGGTGACGTGCTTTTAAAAATTTGTATGTCGAAATGATATCTTATGTTTATGGGACCGTGCATCATCTTGATAGCTGAATAAAGAGAGACCAACTTGATGTCACTTGCTTTTTAATTTCATTATTTAATGCTCAACATGTTTCGGATGTTTGTGGTATCTGGATGCAGGCTGATATCGGATACCACACCACCCCAACCAAACCACAACGTAACACCAGCACACATCGAACCAGAGCAATACAACCCATGAAATAACGCAACAAATAAGTCGCAAGCTCCTGAGGATGGATGTATTAACATCCGAAACATGTTGAGCATTAAATAATGAAATAAAAAAGCAAGTGACATCAAGTTGGTCTCTCTTTATTCAACT
>Ga0131853_10020186_pt1 | contig 12109 bp, 9 predicted proteins | sample TergutLab28metaG_FD_92764 | JGI IMG/M metagenome (GOLD analysis project Ga0131853, IMG submission 92764) | Labiotermes labralis P1 segment gut microbial communities from Petit-Saut dam, French Guiana - Lab288 P1 (version 2) (version 2) | ecosystem: Host-associated > Arthropoda: Insects >...
TATATATATATATATATAATTACACGTTTACACACTTATAAGCAATGATGCATTAATGGTGGGCTTGTTCAGAACAAATTACGTAACCGTTGTTTTTTAAAAATTACCAAAATTATGAGAAAACAGTCCAGAACAAGTGGACTGTATTCTCATTCTCTTAGTAATTTGTAAAACAACGGGACGTCGTCCACATAAAAAAAGAAACAAATTATGCAGCTTAGTTTCTGCATAACCAAAGCTGTCAACAGAATCTCAGATCCAACCTGAAGATCCTCCTCACTGCAAGAGTCACCATGCCTACCTGCGTATATATCCAGGATTTTTTTTGACTAAAATCCCACTTCTATTCGTATGTCCGGTTTACCATATTGTATGTCGAATATGTTGCCTCCCTGGCACTGCACGAAGACGAATGATTACGTGAAGAGGGCCAACGAACGAATGGATGAACAAATACAAAAGGTTAACGTGTCTCGACGACCGTTTACGGCACTAACACAAAATCGCGGCGCTACTGAGACGTCACATGTGCAACCAACGTCCGCCGCAGTCGCACAACCCGCTGAAGCACTGGGCTGGTGTTGACAGTACACCACGCGTATTTGCACAACGGATCCCAAAAGAGAACAGCAGTACACGTTAATAAGTTCCGTGTCATGAACAGGCACAGTTCTTCTTCTTCTTCTCCTCCTTTTCCTTCTTCTTCTTCTTCTTCTTCTTATGGTTTTACGAATTAGGCAAGTTCTGACATGTTCAAGGTCACTTTCAATACGTTACATTTAAACAATTACAATATCTTAATTTGTGAGCTACATGTATTGCTTCATTAGCCACTCAGTTCAGTAGCACTCCTGCCTCTTACTTGGTAAATATGGGTCCGAAGTTCAGCCTGAATATCGGTTATTCTTGTTAAGTATTCAAGGTTTTCTAACCCCCTCCGAGGTCAATATTGCGTTAACTACTTCCGCGAAGCGAAGTCCTTGAGATTCAAACATTAGTTCCCTCATAATCAGCACAATACACAGCAAGGTTGAGGAGATGGTGTCGTCGGTACAGTGACTAGGCTATGGACTGCACGGTCTGTGGTTCCAATCCTGGAGGGGGCCAGAGATATTTCTCTTCACCAAAAACGTTCAGACTAGCTCTGGGACTCACCCAGCCTACTATTCAGTGGACACTGGAGTTAAGTGGTCACCGCTTACAGTTAACCACTCACCTCCATCTCGTTCCAAATTTAAAAATGGGTGGACCTGTAACTCTACATCATGGTGGAGACAGGAACGACTCTACCTCTTTTACTACGGTAAGGTTGTGTAGGACCAACTGTGGCCAAGAGTAGTTCTGGAGACACAACTGTAAAAACCTCAGTTTTAATGAAGATTTCAACAGGCTAATTATAACACCCACCGAAATCTACATAGAAAATGGGGTTTATATAAAGCTCTCTAGGTAATTCTCAGAGTACACTGCAATTACACATATGAAACAATATACAAAATTTCATAAATCACAGTAGTATCACAAAATTTTCCACATACTGAACCATAATTCTTCATCAGAACAGTTTACAGAATATCACACTCTCAATGTGGGTATGATACAAATGTAAAGCCAGCAGTAATTCCCACATTGTACATGACTGAATTCTGTAATGATGGGAAAGCGCAGCCTTAAACATTTAAAGAAATAATTTTGTAAGCTAGTAACAATAGCACTACTGTAATTGCCTTGTGTATAGTGATGTATGTTATTATTATCCTCAACAGATCTATCTGCCCCCTACCTTCTACACAGCCACCCAGCAGTACTGTAATATCCCTAGCAACTTTGGTTCTGCAAGTTGGTAATTTTGGGGATACTAAATAAACTTGCTATGTGTCTATAATACATACACTAATGGTACAACGGTCTCACAGGCCACCACAAATATATGTACAAGATGCATGTTACATGTTTCTAGACTGCCAGCACAGAGTGCTAAATGGTGATAATGCATCTGTGCATCACTAAGAACTGTAGAGTTAATTAACTGTAAATTAGTGTGGTAAGTGTGGCTTTAAAAGAACAATGCATTTTTGTGCCATTTACAATTAAGGTGAATCACTGGTGGTGCTGGACAGCATCACAGAACAAAGTTCAAGAGATGCTTCCAAGGTGGTTGAGGCAGTGGACCCAGTGTACACGCTACAAAGGAGATTACTTTGAAAGGGACAATACCAATCCACAACTGAGATATGCATAAAGTTTTTATACTGCCCCACTCCATAAACTTTTGGCATGCACCCCAGCTTCAAAACACTAAGTTTATTCAGTTTCACAAAAACTACCAACCTGCAGATATATAAAACTACAACAAATACCACCAAACTACTGCCCAGTTTTTAATAAAGATCACTTCATCTGTTGTGATAGTTTTAGAATTCAAGTAGCTACAAACCCAGTTCTAACCTAAATACTTTATCACAAGTAACAGTTTTAATGAACGTCATGACAAATAACCTTGCTCACACACCTGATGACAATACAATCACTAAAGATGTTAACAGATCTTTGAAGAATATAAACAACTTTCATTAACCCCGTGATGCCTAATGACAGCTATAGTTGATGCAGAGTGTGATTCTCACAAAACTGAAGGACAACTGACGTTGTTGCCCAGAATGTGTCAATTATGGCACATTCTCACACAGCCCTCAGCCGATATATAGTGCTTTGTTATATGCAGCTGTCTCCACTCAAGAGCAAAGGCAATTTGTCAAACATAATTTTCCCTCATCTTCCCCTTAAAACCATACAATTAATTCTGGCATCAAAGGGTTAAAAGGTAACTGTCTGTAGACTATACAACACCAAACTTGTGCTTCCATGACATTACAAAAATACAGATTACATGCAGTTGCCAATTTAAGTACCTTTAATTTACAATTTATAAGTGATGACAAATGAATTACTGAAGCTAGACATGTAACACATGACATAGAAATAGATTATCACCCTACCTGCAAATTCTGAATGAAGAGGTGTTTCTATGCTAGTGATTACAATCCCAGCAATAGTACGAACCTTTGCGGTTATGTTCAATAAATTAAAGTCTGCCTAAACCTGTACATTACACATACAAGAAATTCTTCGCAAAATGAAAGGAGGAAGCATTTGTTGTTGCTGTTGATGGCAATATTAGTGATTCTGGTGGTGACAATGGTGATGATGACAATGTCAACATCCTTAGTTTCAAATAATGCAAAAATTATAACTTTACTAGGGATGTGATTGTGTTCCAATCTATACCTGAGAAAAATCACAAATTTGTAGCAGTGGACGACCGTTACACACAATTAAGCTTTATAAGTTCAAAATTAAATACCTTGTACTGGAACACAACAAGACCACTGAAAGAGGAATATGTAATTAATTTCTTGCATATCTTGCAAGGCCAAACACTCACGTGCCTTTTTTTTTTTTACCCTACCTACTATTTCTTGAATTGCTACACTGGAGAAGTGGCATTTCTACTTATGTATTATAAAGGATCTAAGTTCTTCATACTATGCATAGATATTCCTTACATGTACTGACAACTTAACGGATCAGAGTCCTTGAGAAACTAATAATTTATTAGGCAGTCAAGGAATTCCCTGCATTTTATGGTACCTGAAGAGTCATTACTGTTTCACAAGAGCCAGCTAATTTCCCCTATCATGAGCCAAACAAAACCAGACAATGCCACACCATCCTATATCTTTAAGATCCATTTCAATATTACCCTCCTATCATCGCTTCAGTTTTCACCACCGTAATGTTGTATTCATTTCTCTTTTCTTCCATACGTGCCAGATCTCTGCCCATTTCATCCTCCTTGATCTGAGCTCCCAAATAACATTTTGTGATAAGTATAAATCATGAAGCTCCTGACTATGCAGTTTTCTCCAGTCTCCTATTACCTCCTCCCTCTTCAGTCCCATTCTGAAATGGCCTCAGCCTCTACTATAAGATGGTTTTCTTCAGTCACTCCAAGATAATACTAGAACTGTAAACTAAAACAATCCACAACTTCCTTCTGCACCCCACTCACTTAACCATATCAAACTACATAATCTGATAACTTTCCAGAGCACTGTATAATAATCAAACACCTTACATTACCACAGAAAAATCATGCCTACATTCCAAATATAAATACATCTTAGGAGGGAAGAAAAAAATGTTAAAAGTCCTATTATTCACAATGCTGAACTTGGTGAAATTCCAGATACTGTTCATATATATGACAGAGGGTTCTAGTGTTCAAGGTCATGTGATTCCAGGCATATGTGCAGATGGAACACAGCTGTAACATTTCAACATGGTGACCCTCTAAAGAAACTGGCCTCACTTGGTAGTCCAAGACACTAAACGTGTTGGCAACTTATATCCTGCAAGAGCTCCTGCAAGTGTATGGCAACAATGTGATGTAGAGGCAACAGGTTGCCAAATGGTGTCATACATTTTAATCTGGCAGGGACAATGTAATGGTGACAATCGAAGCAGACGACAAAGTTCCTTGATGAGAGTAGCCAACACTGCACACATCAAGGAACTCATTCACACAGACAGATGTGCACCTGTATGGCACATGGCACCTTACTTTGAATTATGCTATAGCACTGTGCAGTATATCACGGTGGGTGTGTCTGTACATTAACAAACAGGAGAAATATGGCAAAAATTATAGCCTGTCTGTTTCCTACAACATTACGCAGTTCAGGGAAACAAATGTCTGCAACAGTGTATCACTAGCGATGAGGCATGAATCCAACATCTCACTCTCACCAGCAAGGAATCAACCATCAAGTGGACACACCCCCAGCTCATCCTGGAAGATGATGTTTTAAGTGACACCACCTGCTCACAAAATGCTGGCCACTGTATTATAGGATTTGTTGTGTGTAATGCTGGTGGACTTCCTGGAACATGTTTACACGAACAGGTACTGCACCATCCCGAAAAGCTTGCAAAAGGCCATGAGGGGAAAACATCCTAGCCTCCTTAGGAATGGTGTGATTCTCCTCCATTCCAACACCAGACTGCACATGGCAGACTCAAAGCTTATTGTAAAAGCTCAGTTGGGAAACAGACCATCCCCCACACAGCCTGGATTTGGCACCCAGTGATTTTGTGTTCCAATCTTGAAAAAGCACTTGTGAGAACACTCTTTCACCTGCCATGAAAACATCAAATGTGCAACCATCAAGCGGTTGACGTGACAGGGACATTAATATCTGCTTCCAGGATGGACAAACTTTTCCCACATTGTGACAAGTGTCTAAACTGTCAACAGAACTATATTAAAAACAGTGTACCAGTGACACATACATTTTGTACTGTCAGTTTTCTCCACTCAAATGTTGCCTTTTATTTATGGGTAATGTAAATTTAGTGTCTGACCCACTTACGTACATACCTACAGAACTATGAGGACAAATGAAAATTTCTTACCAAGTGCTATCTTTCAGTTCTTGCAAAGAGTTCAGATTATTACATGAACTGTACCTTAGAACACCCCACAAACAAAAGCTACACAGATTTAAGTTGTATGAAGGGGAGGGCACAATCCTTGTTTAAACACTCTTACACCATTTAACTCATCCATGGAATGATAAACCACAGTCACCATAGCACTGCCCTGTATGAAATGTCCATGCTCTTCCTTCTTCAGTCAAAAAAGTTAAAAATGCACCCCAGATTCAGTATTGCATAACATTCAGAATGCACTAATTCCTCATAAAACACAGGCTGTATTGAACTCCCAATACTAAATGCACACCACGCCCTATTTTAACAACATGTACAAGCATTTCATAAACATCAAAGTTTCTCATATACAAATATATACTGCTGTGGCTGTTCATGCATCCAAGTAATTTAAATCATGGGCATCGTTGCTAAGAAATAGAAATTGTAGGACAGAAAGACCATTATACACCAACTCCTGGACCTATCACACTGTCAGTTTCTTGTTTCATTCTGTTGCAATGTGAACTATATTTTCTGGACTTTTGTAATTAACAATCACAAGTGAGGATTACTCTTTCACATTAGGTTCTCAACAAGCCCCAGTGTCATAACAATCCTCTTCAGTTAGTACATGCCCTTTACTTTTTGCCTGCCACTGATTTGTCTTTCAGATCTCAAACATTAATTTTTAAACTGTTCCTTTGCATGGGACTGAACTAACACAATATTCTGTACATATCATCTATGGGCAATATTTTAAGGAGGTGCTATATATAAATATCATTTTAAACAAAAGCAAATTATATTACATTCTCTCACACATCACACAGTATACCACTGCCTCATGTGCATGACATAATCTAGTTGATACCCTGACATCTTATGAGTCACCAAGGTGGCAGTGCTAGTCTTGCTTTCAACAGTTTCTTGCCCACTCACTCTTACAAATATTTCTATGGACCAGAGACATGACAGAAAATGACCCAGCAGCAATGGCTTGTCTTACCACAAACAAATTTTCAATAGCTGATTTAATTCTCAAATCAATACTATAAGTAGTGTAGGACAGGTGAAATTCATTACATTTAACCACCTTCTTTTGAATGTCAGTTATGATTTATTCATTTGTTCTCTTACTTCAGTCCAAACTTTGCTTTGTGTGAACGAACTGTGGTTAAATTGTATTATGTTATTCAGTTTTCTTGGTCACCCACCTGCAGAAAGAGGTTTATCACCATGACCCCTATGTCCTGGCTGGACCTAAGCACTTGTAACCCCATTGCACATGCACCAATAATAAAAACTTACTCCATAAAAGTCACAATCCATTCATTGTTCAAAAGCAAATCATTCTAATCTCTTCAGGACCAACCCCAAATATATGGTACTTATTTTCAGATTATTTTTCCTCACTTTACACCTGTGATATATGTTCTTTGAATACCATAATTTTTGTGCCAGTGCATAAATTAAGATTAAAGTAGTACACCTTCTATCCAGGTAAAATAACTACAATAGCAATTTAACTACAAAAACATGCTTTAGAGGGTATATGTGCTTGAAAAATATGAGGGTAAGAAACTTAAATTCCTGTTCATTTAATTTGTCATGGTATTATAAACCGAACATATACAGTAACATCTGAATGGAATAAATCCTCACCCATTTTAGAAGCGCAACAGTATTTTTTTTAATGAAATAAACGATTGTAACCTTGCTATCAGTAATATAGAGCTACATTTTAATTAGCTGTACTTTATTTAGTATGCTATTGGAAACGGGTATGGCCTAATTTTAAAATACCATGTCAGGGGTCACTGTCTGTCCAGACTTTTTCATTCACTATGATCAATGAAAACCAAACCTAACTACAAGTTGTACTTTCTTCGCATGTAAACAAATGCAGATTTTCGTCAAATGTTTTTAGCCTATGGTGGCAACAGAATTCTTGAAAACCTGATGCTTAGGAAATGTTCATACAAATTTTTAAAAATGCACCACACCAACATAAGCTTCTAACAGTCGAATATATGCTTGCAGTCACGCAGGTGACATTATTAAAAACACAATAACAAAGTTCATAAAAAGGGGCCTTATTTTCAATGTTGTCATAACTCACATGGAAGAATATTACTTGTTTCCCTAATACACATCAAACCTAACTTGATAATTGCAATGGACTTATAAAATTTTACGTGAAATATATTTCCGAGCAGCATACGTTAATTCCGTTGATATGTACATTTATTTGGCATTAGCAACAAACAACTTACTCGGCACTGCACCTACAGCAGCAAGCCCAAAAAGACCAACCATGCTATCAACAATAAACACACTGAGTGCATGAGATCCCACACAGGTCAGTAATACAATTCAGATCAACTACAATCAAAATTCTACACATAATTGTTTGTATTTACCAAATTAACTTGATGCTTCACGCATAATTCACAGTCCCACATTGAAAATGCAACCCACCACACACATTCGGTCAACAAAAACAGTCTATAAAACGTATTAATGTTGTTCTACTGTGACGTCAATATCTGACACCGTTCTAAAATCCTGTGCTGGTATTAGTAGTGCCATCGCAGTAAAGGCTAATTCAGTGTTTCATATAGGCTCAACGCGATTGTAGGCTATTACTTTAGCTTGTTACTGCAGTTTGAAATAATTAATGCTGTGTACCGAAACGAACGTGGCTTTCATACGTATATATTTAAGTTCGTGTTGTTTCTAGGAATTCGCATATTTCCCATGTTGGTGGGTGTGTTCTATGTGCTGTTTACATTGTAAGGTGATGGTACTGTGAGGTGTAAGTTATGGAAGTCACGTATGATGTTTACGGAAATTAACAGATATCCGAAGTAGAAGAATTGCTGGTAATTTATCAGCAGATAAAACATATTTTGGCGGTTTTATGTGACTAATGTTGCATTGTAGTTGGTACCGAATGATGCTTGTCAGTCGAATATGCTACCTGTCAGATAGAAATGCGTACGGTTTTTAAGTGTTCATTTTTCACCTAGATTAGTTGACGGGAATTTGCGATGACAACAGAAATATTGGAATTACTTTGTAATTCAATGAAACTTGAGCGAGATAGAGGTGTTGGGGAGTTGCAGCGGGTGTTGCCAACATGCAGTGAAAATGAAAGACTGCAGTTTGAAGTTAACCTTATACTTCTAATTAGTGATTCGGAAACATCTTGGGAAACAAAGCACGGCTGCTTGTTAGGAGCAAAAGCCGTAGTTCCATACCTGAATCTAGATGATGAACACGATGCTAATTTTGTGCATAGCATAAAAACAATTGCAGAAAAACTTCTGACAGACATTGAAGTAAGGGTACGGATGGCAGCTGGTAAGTTCTTACAAGTCTCCTGGTAACTTACTTTAATTGAAACACAGAAACCTGCATTTGTTATGTTGAACATATTTAGCTTACAAAAAAAAACCTTTAATGATATTAACAAATACCAGAAAAAAAGTCATGCAGGAAATTATTTACTACCAAATTTTAACTCTTCAGTCTCAATATATTTTTTCACTACCATGTTTTGTTTGTAATAATAAAGATAAATATATACGAAACTTAGACATTCATGGTAGAAATACTAGATATGGTTCTGATTTCCATTATCCCACATCAAATTTAGCAATTTATCATAAAACTCTTATTACGTGGGTTTAATAGCTTTTGATAGTTTACCATCATGTATAAGGGATAAACTTTGGGATATTGAAGAATGTAAATGATTAATTAAGAACTTTCTTTACTACAATATCTTTTATACATTGGATGAATATTTTAGCTACAATAAAAAAGAAAACACATTGTGAAGATTTTTAACATATCCTAATAGTGTGTCTGTCATAGAAATCTTATGCTTCTGCTTGCTTAATCATTATTTTAATTTTTTATTTGTTTTTTTGTTTATTATTATATTCTTATTATTCTAATATATAGTATGGATGTATATTGACAAAAGCCCTTTGCTATGCTTGTAAAGAAAATAGTGTGTGTTTGACGAATTCCATATCCCTTGGTGCTGTGATTGTACCCTCTGAGGACTGCTGGTATATGGAATAAATTGTGAATAATGATGATGATGATGATGATAGTGGACTGGAATTTAAACAAACAGGAGACTCGAGAGTCATGGTGCAATGTTCAAGCTTTGTTATTTTGTAGCACCTAATACTGCAGCTATAAATAATGTATGGAACAAAGTAACTGTGAGTACCTTTTGGTGAAGTTCAATGTGAGGTCTGTTGATTTTTACATATTCACCTTCCCATACCTGCATAGGAACAATCAGCTTCCAAAGAAAGGCATGATTCTTCACTTTTTAAGGTCCAGGTAATGTTCTTACATTTAATACGGCTGCTGTTATACCAGGGTGCTGATAAGTCGTTAGCCCAACCAGGAAGGAAACAAGCTTGGAAGCTTGCCAGGGATGCATGTGATTTCAACAAAATCGAGACACGAGCTGTCATCAAGCTTCTTTTCCTGCAAGGCAAGGCGCCAAAGGAAATTCACGCCATTCTGTCAGAAACATTAGCTTGTTTCCTTCCTGGTCGGGCTAAGGACTTATCAGCACCCCAAGAAATAAAAGTGGAGCTGGAAAAGGTCCAAATATTTGGATGGCTAAAATATTGAACCTCTTTTATCAATCCACTGCCCCAGTAGTGTCCAGTTGAACCTTGGCATAGGGAAATGGGACTGCATCGGTTCTGATTGCCTTAGTGTTTTCAATTTGTGGTTAACATACAACATTTAGTCGCTTCCAAAGGCTCTTTGTGGAAATCCAAACAAACATTTTTGAGGATGTTGGGTTGGTGGAGGAGGAGAGGGAGAAGATGTGGAACGTTGGCTACATGAATATCGTGATTTTATTCAGCTACGTACATCTGTATAATCAAAGATGTGATCAGCACTTATGCACATATGTCCTTGGAGATTTTTGTCTGCTAGAATGTGATGCCATGTATGTAGTCTTCCAGATGCATACTCATATTTTAGAGAAACCCACTACAACATCAGAACAATTGAAATCGTTGCTACATATCTGCTGGGTACCTAGCATTACATCCAAGAAGACAGCAATCTTCACAGTCAGTGCCATAAGTAAATAGCTCTCCGGACAGAGTGTGGCAAGAATTTTTATGCCAATGTATGCACGTAACATGATGATCAGGATACAATAATCAATCAATCATTTATTACACATTCATCATATCGATAGGTAATTCAATAAAACTATTGGATGCTTAATTTGTCACCAAATAAATACAACGTGAGGAATGCATGTAGTAGCAAGAAAGTGAGGGAGAGATGTGGAGGGTTGACATACAGTATTCAGTGTACATACACTGTATGAGAGAAACTCTTTAGAATTGTTATTATTCTTTCTTTAACATTAAAAATTTATAAACCAAGAAATGGAGATGTGTGTAATCATTTCATAATGCTACTGTAAATTGCACATTTTTATTTGTAAAATTTTGAGAATAGACTGTATTTTATTGAAAATGTCAGTGCCACCATAGTATGTATTTCACGAATGCATGAGAGAGATTGGCATTTGGTTTATGGAGACAGTACTTACGGCTTGGATAAACACTATGTACCGCCACATTTGCCTAAAAATATTTTTGGTTATTGCAGTGAAATTAATCAAAGAAAAAAAGTATTATGTTGGAAAAGGTAGGGTCTTTATCACTTCTATAGGTTTCAGCTAAACTAGGCTTAACACCAGTCAGCTTTAATTCTGACAGTTTTCTTTGTGAAGAAAATCTCTTGCTGTGTTAGGTGAACCCTCCATCCCCACATTATCCCAGTGTTCACCACAAAGTGAAAAATGAGTGAAATACATTTATGTTAGAGTTTGAATCCGTTGTTAATATGCTTTTGGAAAAATTTAAAAAATTTGGCTAATTAGGTGGGGAAACATCTGGAAAGCACAAGCCTAATAACATCATTATTTTGCAGTTTTGCAGTAAAATTGATGGGTGGTTACAGTCACAATTGACAGTATTAAATCCTTTCATCTTCACATTGTTAATTACACATATGCCATTAAAGGCACTGTGTAACTAGATGATAGTGCAGTCAGATAGTTGGGAGCAAATGAAATAAATGGCAGCATAATGAAATTGTGATTTTGTGGAAAAATGGATTTAATGGGTAAAAATTACTGATGTAATGAACTTCTTGTGCTTTTTGAGTGGGGAATCCTTTCAAGTGGGAAACATTAACAGGACATTGTATATACTTAGCTTATAAAATAATTTTAACACTAAATTATTCTAATGTTATAGACAAGAGATCCTCTTGAACGATGTCATCTTAAGGGAGTTTCACTGTATTTATTAATTTGCAAGCCTAAAAGTGGACAAAAATTTAAAGATCAAGATATATAGAACTATAATTTTGCCTTTTGTTTTGTATGGGTGTGAAGCTTGGTCGCTGACATTGCAGGAGGAAAGGTAGCTGAGGGTGTTTGAGAATATGGTGTTGAGGAGAATATTTGGACCTAGGAGGGACGAGGTAATGGGGGAATGGAGGAGATTGCATAACGAGGAGCTAAATGATTTGTACTCCTCACCCAATA
>Ga0131853_10020188_pt1 | contig 12108 bp, 12 predicted proteins | sample TergutLab28metaG_FD_92764 | JGI IMG/M metagenome (GOLD analysis project Ga0131853, IMG submission 92764) | Labiotermes labralis P1 segment gut microbial communities from Petit-Saut dam, French Guiana - Lab288 P1 (version 2) (version 2) | ecosystem: Host-associated > Arthropoda: Insects >...
CACACATACCCCCCCCCATCTTTTTCTTTTTTTTTTAAAAAAAAACACCCCAAGTGCCCCCCACAAAAAAAAAAAAATTTTAAAAAAAGATCTGGAAAATAAGGGGGGGGGGGGGGGGGGGGGGGGGGGGGGGGGGGGGCGGAGAACTATTATTTTCCAACTGAATTTTCACATTCCACAAGATGATTTTTTAATCATACCAAAATACTTAAAGTGGTAATCTTTACCTATTTATGGTTTGTTAACAATCCTGTCAGTTCAAGAAAGAGATGGATGGAGGATTAGGACTAATCATGAATTAAATAAATTAATTGGAGGAAATAACATTATGAGACCATAAAAGATCAAAGATTGAAATGGTAGGGCCATATACTTAGAATGGAGGAGTACAGAATGGTAAGGAGGATTTTTGAATGGAGTCCAATGGGAAAAGAGACGAAGAGGGTGCCCAAGGAATACGTGGCGGGATGAAGCCTTGAAGAATATTGGGTATTGGGTGGGAAAAATTGGACAAAGGTGAAACCGACAGAGTGGCCCAGCATGATCTGTTGGAGAAGTTGAAAACCCACAGAGGGCTGTAGGACAAAACAAGAACAATGTTGCCAATGTGTCTGAATCGCAGCGTTAATGAACTGGAAAGGATGTGGATTGAAGAATCCTTGGCAGCATTGGAATACAATCCTTGGGTTAGCCTAAAAAGACTGATTCGTAGCCGTGCTGGTCGAGATTTGAACCAGGCAACTCTCAAATATGAGTCATAAGTACTACTGTTACATGGAAGTAACTCAGTGGAAACCAATGAACACAAACTACATAATTTTCAGGGATCTGTGAGCACATACAACTTCATGGCACTACAGCGAATAGTATTAATGTCTTGCCCACTTCAGAAATTTGCAGCAAGACCACCATGTTAATGGAAAAACTGAATTTTAAGCACATCAGCAGTCTTCAACATCAAGTTACTGAAAGTGTATTTCACAAATTCTTCAAACTACTCCAAAGACACAGGCAGCAGGTTCTGCCAAAATGGTGGTACCTATCTACAAAACGACATGGTGTCAGAGCACAAAAGACTAACCTAAACTCACAAATACTAATGAGCCAGTGTCTGCAATTTGTCACAGGACTTACAGGTGCATGGACAAATACATCTGCAGCTCAAAAACAGGGTGTGAGCTGTCTAGGTTAATTAGAGTGAAATAGTATGGCAATTTGTACACAACAATTTGGAAAAGGATGTGGAAGGGAGCAAGCTATCACCCATTTCATGGTACAGCCACTTCTTTGTTTATGCATTTTCACTTACAGAGGATTAAAAATATGTACCATTTGATCACATTAGTTTTAGGATTTCTGCAGTCCCTGACAAGCAAAATGATGGATGAATGATGGCAAGGCTTTGTAGGACACAACAGTTATATCCGCATGCGTAGCAATGAACAGTTATCACTTGTATGACAGAAGGTGGGCATACTTCTCCTGTCTTTCTCTAATCCTTAACCCTTCTATGCAAGCCTTGATGTACTGTACAGAGCTTCAATTCTTCACAGCTGCCAGCATCAGTGCACTGTGTGGTCAATAAGGCATTTAAGAAAACTATATACAATCACTTCATCTTGGGTAGCAGTTGGGATTTAAACCCTACAGTCTTTGAAGGGTTAAAATTATCTCATCATTTACACATTACTTCACCTTTGCAGCATTTGTCTGGCAGGACTTAAAAAAAAACCAATGGCTATCTCATGCAGGATAGGCAGTAGCCAGTGTCCAAACCTAGATCTGAAACTTGTACTAGTATCTTCAAAATACAAAGTGAAGTGCTAACTGCAGGACTGTGATATTCAGTGATGCATGGCAAATAGCTCACCGTAGCAGCATGATCAAAGTATCTGCTATACCTAATACTACTGAATAAATTCAAATTACCATCTCCTCATAAATATTTCTAATGCTGCCAAAGTTAAAAAAACAACTTTATTTCAAATTCCAGTAAACCTCTATTTTGCTGAAACAAATAATAACAAAAATTCACACCAATGCAATGCAATTCCATGAAGTACATATACTGCAAGACCTCAGGAAAATATAAGAAGTAACTGAGAAGTCTGGAATATTACAGTGTGAAATCTGGTAATCTGTATGTCATAAGCAAGTGCTGCTAAAGAACCTGGTGTAGTTCTAATAATAAGCACAAGAGCACTGAACATTCTGTCCTTAAAAGATGTCCAACCCAATTATGAAAAATGTCTAATATCACAGTCCTACAAATTGGTGCTGAAATAAAGCATGAATACTTTGAGAAGGTAAAGCACTCTCTACAGATGTTGCCAGAAATCAGGGAGAAAATAAAGGTGATGTCCCATCTTACACACCCCTGCCTGTCATATATCCAATAAGCACACCATTTGTAAGAAAAAAGCACCTGTCAAACACCACACCATGCCTCCTTCAGTGTTCACTGCAAGTGGTACATCCTGTTGCCACAGCACTATGGCCTTACATAATGTTTGATCTTTCATAAATTCTCAAGCTGACCAAGCCTTGATGACCAAATCTAGGTCCACAAAATAAAGTGAATACTGACAAGACAATGCAGAACAATGATGACCATTTGCTTAACATGTATGTGAAGAGGATACTGCACGACATCAAGAGCATGGGAGCCAAATCAATTCTGCATTGCTTTTGCCTCTGGTGGTATCACAACAAGAGTATAAACATTGATGGTGATATTGAGAACACATTACTATGTGCCCAAAATGTGACGAACCATAAAACAGCATACCATATCCTCTCTACATTACAAGGATTCCCATTTTTATACTGCGGTAAAGCAATACACGGACAGGCCTGGACAGGCCCTGAGGGTTCAAACGAGGTTCAGGCACCCAGATTTCATTACAATTGGCACATGAAGGTGGTAAGGTTGTCAGCCCTATGCACCTTTACCCTGCATGAAATATTCCTGGTACTCATTTTGGGTAGGGGATGAGTCAACCCCAGGGCCAGAGTGTGGCCGGTAGGATTAAATCAATGAAAAATTCCGTGGACACCCAAGGGGAATCGAACCTGCCACCTTCCAGCTTGTAGCACAGCACCTCAACCGTGTGCCCCCCTTTTTATACTGTGACTACTGCAAAACCTCAGTTCATACAATAAAATTGAGAATATTTAAGACATTTTATCCTCTTCACTCAAGCACAATGGAACTAGAAAATCACTAGCAAAATTAAGATACTGTTGTGGAATTACAGATGTTTATCAAAGGTTTGGAAACCTTCTGCCTGGAAGCGTACTAAATTACAGTTAAAGCTCAGCAGCTGTTCTTCTTGGACACTATAAAGATATATACAGATCAAGGTTTAGGCTTTAACACTACATGCTTACATTCAGATGAACCAGAAATACATTATGTAATCATCATATAAAATGTATCACAGTATTAGGAAACCTTTTCCACATAAATCTGAGATACAGAACAAACAGTTTTGTACATTATTTTATATGGTATCCCACGGAAATAATACTACAGATAAAAGGATCATACTTTCAAAGTTTTCAGAGTGATAGTACGTAGCCTGTTCCTCTTGCTACATATTCACCAAGTCAAAAACATTTCAGACAATAGTTAAAAACCTTAACAAGCTAAATGGGTTTCTGTTAATAACAAGACAACATAACAAACACTTCTCATAAGCAATTTAGAACAAGGAAATATAAGTTATAACTGCTCCAAAATTAGACAGTGAACAAAGGTGGTTACGTCACTGTAACTGTTGGAAACACCGGAGTCTGCAGAGGGATTTAACAATTCTTCTACAACAGTAACTCTCAAAATATCAGCTTTAATTCCTGCAGTGCCAAGCCACCATTTCAGGTTGATTTAGCTGCTCTTCTTTCATGGGTAAATAACGAAACTATATACAGTTGTTCCTAAATAGGCATATCCCATCACAATATTCTTTAACCTAAAGTGGTACACTGAGTTTGTCCCAAAAATATCCCTATAATAATGTATGTTCATGTCATTTAAGATGTGTATATTTTTAAGTTCAGTGTCTAAAAATCTTATGATGTGAATGAACTCAATCACTAAACAAGGACATTAGCAAATGCCTTATGATCAATGGGTGTTTCTAAGCTTACTGAGGGAATGTGACAACCTTTCTAGTGTGATATTTTCCATTACAGGTTCTTGAAACCATGAATCAGAGCCAAATCAGCAACTTGTTATTAACATGTGGAAATGAGTGGGATATTACACATCTGACTGCACTGCTACCTACTTTCCTCCAGCAAAGTTTGTGCTGTTGAACAGTGTTCCTACGGATAACCAGAGAAATTAAGTATAATTTACATCGACATCACAGTTGACTATACTTAAAATGTAAATTCCATTAATGTACACCAAGCATGGCCAGTTGAAAAACATGTTCTTTTCCAGTTCTGCTAACACTGTGTGAATACTGCAGTAGTGCGGAGTGGCACAAAGTAGTGCAACATGGCATGTTGCGGTAGTAAGTGCACAGACGTCGGCTTATGAGAAAACCAAGTTAAATGTAGCAGTACAAGTCATTGGACATACACAACATGATGAATATCATGTGCTAAGCAAGAAACTGAAAAGCTGTGCCAGGAAGTTACTGACGACAATTAAGAGGAAGATGAATGAACAAAATGAAGAGGAGGCAGAAGCACTCTGTGAACCCATGCAAAAATAAGATGACAGCATGGAAACATAAACAGTACCTCAACAGTGACCACAATGTTGTCACATGCTTTACAAGAAACCTAGCTGAGCTGGAAATCTACATGTGGAATGTATTTGAATAGTGAAGCAATCAACCTTGATGTGTTTTGAAGACATTTGATAACAGTATGTAAACTGTTATCATGATTTATATACTGCGGAAAATTTGTTTAACAGAAATTAATAATGTTAGGTATACATATAATTAGTGCTGTACAATTAGTGAAGTTATTAGGGTCAACCTACAGCAAAACTGTTGTGTGAAAACTTATGTTCATACATCAGTTGAATTCCATCAAGAAATACATAAGGTTTTCAAATTAATGCATTCATAATTCACTATAATTGTTCACGCATGATTGAAAGGAAACATGTTCAGTGTACTTCAGTCACATAAAAGGCTAGAAACAAGTACTGGTAGTCTGCACAGACATAATGGACCAAATGTTTTTAATAAATCCCTTTTAAGATATTCTCCCACTTAGGATGTCAACACTGTTCAGTCCCTTGGACAACTTCTTAAGCAGGAACAGTGCAAATAAACTCCGCAGTAGTGAAAACAGGACAAAAGATTCCCAAAAATGTTGGTACCTATCTACCAAACTAAGCAACACCACATCCCAGAACATTATCTCATCATTCACCACCGCAAAAACCAAAAACCTCTTACATTAGTATGTGCAACCTGATTCTGAGAGATTACAGGAAACACAAATATATCTCCGCCAATACAAATGCTGATTCTGACACAAAAGACGACTTCCAAGGTATAAATGTCTATGAACATGACAAATGATGTCTTGTATATCCATCTCAATAAATGTCAAATAAAAGTGACTTAGCTCGCAATTACTTAAAAAACTTAGCACGCCAAATAGAATAGCTTCTAAGAATTTTCCTATTTTCTTTTGCCTGCAGCATTTTTCCTTCCAACTTCTTTCTTATCAACCCTTTGCTTCTTTGCTCTGCTGCCTCCTGAAGCAGGATCTTGTGTTGCAGCCCGTCGCTTTTTCGCCTAGAAGGAATATTTCACAAGACTCATTACTGCCTTGTTAGGGTATTGAAGGTTTGAAACAGTAAGTAAAAAATAATACATTTTCAAATATATCTAGGCATGACACACCAAGCAACACTGCTTGCCATGGACTTAATAAACAGCACACGCAAATATTCCAATCCCCTCCTAAAAAGGAAAGACAGAAAGAAAGAGGGTCACATATGTGCCTGTCTGTCATTCAGGGTGGCAAATAAATGCCACGACAATAAAAGAAATTAGACCCAGCCCATTTCCCCTATGTCTTTCCTAAATCATTATTCACTAACCATGCTCTCATTTGGCACTGTATGTATTAAATAAATAAAGATACAACTGTTCAACTACAGTGACATATCCAAGAAGACCAAAAATATCATTATGTAATATCTCACCTTGATCATTGCATCGTTTGTAATATCTTCTTCTTCTGCCTCCTCCTCCTCATCATCTTGGACATCCTGGCCATCACCATCAAATTCCAAGTCTTGGCTGGACTTCGATGCAGTTTTTTTGATATTTACGATAGAGTATGGTGTCATGATTCCTCCCTTATTGAATCTGTGGGTCAGAGCTGCTTTAACCTATGCAAAACACAAAGGATCAACATGATACAGCAATACAGCTCTTTATCTTTGACCTCATATGGGATTTCAAGGGAACTCAACTGCAACAACTGTTTAACCACTCCGAAATACAAGAAAGGCCCTACAGTAAAACATCTCTTATCCAGACTGTATGGGACATATTAGCAAGATTTAATGAACAACCAACAAACCACTATGCAACAATTAGACTTGCATTCTTCACAAATGCAATTATTATTCTATCAGATCCCATAACCAAACAACTCTGCTGACCAATGAATATGATTACTCTCCGAGATCCATGTACTGTAGTGTGTTCGCTTCTGTGAATAGTTCATTAGTTAGTGGAGTGTGGTGTAATCTTTGTGTTTATAGGGACAGACATTTATGAAAGCCTGTAAAATGTTTCTGAAGTGAATGCAAAATGCTTAACCTTTACAAGACCTACATTTGCAAATGCAAACGCACATAAAAAAACTTCCATAGAAATTAATTTTAACATACAGGCAGCAAGGAAATTCACTGCATTTTTAAGACACACTGCATAATCTCTGCTTTATTTTCCACAAAAACCTTTATTTCATAATTTTATCTCTGTTGGTTCAAATAATACTCACGTTTTTCATAAAATATTTGTTCCAATTTAAATACCACCCCAGTCCTTTAAAGACTACTACTGAGGAATGGTTTGTTCCAATAACAGAAGACTATGATTGTAGAACAGCGGTTTGAAATTAATACGCAAAATATAAAGCTTCTGGATTTGGTATTCATCACACAATATTCAGACAGTAACAGCATTAATCACTATATTATTAAAATCATCACCCTTTGCTGTAACATGACGGTGTAAAATAAATATTTATTAGCCTAGTACATGGTATGAATTGCTTAACTTTATAAATGAGGCACTTCTCTGTCAATGACTGATAATCATCGATGGACACAATAAATTTTACTTTTTACTACCAGTGCAGTATCACTACATAATTTTCAAACTATGTCAACATACTGCACTGTTAGTAGATAATAAAAATGGCTGTGTATATAGATGGTTAACAATCAATGACACACTGTTATTACAAAATATGAAGTTCAGACACAAATTAATAACATTAATTTTGTAATATTTTTGGGTGGCATTAACTGTTAAAATTTACAAACTTCAGTCTTCTCCCCTTCATTGTTTGCTGTACAGCATAAAATCAATTGACTTATTGCAAATTTAACAGGTAGATGAGTAAAGCCAATGTAAGAGTTAGTTTGTTCTGCACCATACATACTGTTTACTATCACATCCATGGAGCTTAAATTTGGATTCATCAGAGAATATCACTAAACCTCACTGCACAGTCACACTTCTGTCTCCACGTTAGCGTTCAAAATCATGCCATACTGTGGTCTGTGTAAGTAGATGTGGGAAACAGACTTGCAATTACATATTTCAAACATTAGGATGCATTCTAAACTCACCACTAGCAACAGTTCTTTGAAGAATGTACCCATCTATCCTTCACATTGTTGGCATACATATAAACAAGTACACACTGTCTGTGCAAGTGTGTGTCCACCCACTGCAAATTTGGAATCAGGTAACAAAGTTTCACAAATCTCAGTATAAACATTATGCAACAGAAAGCTAGGCCATCATACCTATCCAGTTTCCTATAGTAAGTGGTAAAACAGCAAATACACAACCCTGTCACATGGAATCAACACTAGCGCCACAAAATTTACAGGGCTGAAATGATGTGTGGTAATATCTTTTGACTATACACAATTTCCGTTAAGCGTAGTTCTATTGGTAAAGTGTAAAAAAACATTTTCTTTGGCTTTTACGTTTATGGCAACAAATAACGAACCTGTGAAAATAGGTTTTGAGACAAATCACAAACACACATCATGCATGAAATATGCAGCCCAGTGAGGTGGGAGTGACCATAATGCCACTAAATTCAGGATTTTGCAATGATATATGGCACTGGACTTAAAAAATATGCACATTTTATTAAAGTACATTTTTGTACATTACAAAAGGATAAGGCAGCTGTACAAAATTCTTTAGCTCGTGGACTGAAGGCAATTATTAACAGATTTAAATGCCAAGTGTATCTCACGGCAGCCAGAGTTCTTCCGGCTTAATATGGACATTTCAATTTCTGCAAGTGAAAACACACAGACCAACATATGGCATGCTAGGACATTCACCAGTACATTTTAGAGACCAGCACATGGTTGCATTGGATGAAAAAAGTTAACCCTTCAATGCCTCAGTGTACTGCAAGGATCTTTGCATCTTTGCCTGCTGCTGGCCCCAGTGCACTATACCACCATGTACGCATTTATGGAAACTGTATATTTAAAACTCCTCTGTCCTGGGCAGTAGCTTAAATTCTAGCATCAATGAAGGGTTAACAAACCTCTGGAGCTGTGCATGTGCAATGTAATATGGAGATAAATTATGTAAATACATACACATCACATATTAAATACAGTTCAGTGAATTATTACCAACATGGTAATGATGTGAAACTTTGTAACAATATCCAACAAATTTAACACAGACAACAGTTCTAAGAAAGATCAGCAGAACTAGGGCTCTATGCAATGGGAAAATATGCTTTACAAGGTCACCTCAGAACACCTTGTTAATTATTATTTGATAAACATCAGGCTTCAAAGAAGGTGGGATACATGATCACTGAGCTACAGTTTTTGTGTTACCTTGCTCTCAACATGAGACATCGGGTCTTTATGATTGGGCCACGAGCTGATTTCCATCAGGTTGTCAATGTCATCTCTCAGCAGATAGTAGCTCTGCATAACATGAAGTGTGGCTGAAACTCCACCCAGACCTTCTTTGATTAATGGACCAACTAATGAATCTCGGAGATGTGTCAGGTAATCCATGTTGACAGCTTCCTTGCTGCCAGAGATACTACAACAGATTGTCAAGGGATCTGCTGAACAAGTAGCAGGCATGATGGAAATAAATGCATAACAGTCACAAGACCTTCTTCAGGGATGAAGGAGAACGGGAAGACTCACGGAAAAAGCCACAATGGATTCAGGCAATCTTGAGCACAAGACCTTTGGCCCAGAAACCCAGCACATTATCCCCCCACATAATACTGCAGATCAAAGATATGAAGGAGACAATAACTAAAGCACAAGACTGGAACTTTATGTCTACAACTTAACTAGGACAGAACTAGCCAACCGCTTGAAACATGGAGGGATACACTATGTTAGTGACAAGGACACCACCACTTAATGATGTAAATATACAAAGTTCTATATTCATATAACTTACAAAGACTTCAACAAAGACATGGCAATTCATTAGTTTTGTCAACCAATATGAAATATCATGTCACTATGGCAGGTTGTCAGGCATACTGTATCCAATCATTTTATCAGTACACAAAAAATATAACTGCTTGAGCACCAGATTAAGTTCAGTTCAAACATCACATTCTGCAGCTGCATGTATTACAATTGTGGTACACGAATTTACACTGCAATGTACAGGTACACCACTAATTAAAATGTTCCATTTAGAAATCAGCAGACATCATATGCCTTCAAGGCATGCACAGTCAACTTCACTTGTACTTGTTTGGGAATAAAACATTTGTACTCCATGCCACTGGACATATGCACGTAGTGATACATAATGGTCCTCATGTCTAAGATGGTGAATAGATCATATCAATGCTGGCACTTTCTGTATTTTATTATTTATTGTCAACCTAATCAAGCCTCAGACATGCATTTCTCCTGCTCCGGGATTTTAAAATTCAAAAGAAATCTTTGTCACCAATGCTGACATATTTTGTGCTTTCTCGTGACCAATGATCTAATCAATCTAGGCACTAGAAGGGTCAACCTGACTGCCCAAACACATACTTCCCTTTTCCTAGCATTTATAAATACAGTGACAAAGTTGTTTATTGATTATGACATTTTATGTTTTATTTTTTACAAACATCAATGAATCTTGGTATTATGGGGGTTAACTTGACTGCCCTAGACATCCATTTATTGTGCTAAGGAGTTGTAAATTCATTAGCAATGTTGCTTATTGACACCAAAATATTTTCTGTTTTTTTTGGTACTAATTATCTGTTGCTTCCCATGCACCCCACACAGTGAAGACATAAAATCTGTGGCACACACTGATTAACAAACAGACGTATAAACCATTAAACAGAACATCTATAATACTGCAAGAACTCTGAAGACAGTGCATACCTAAGTCTCATATGCCCGTGAAGTTCCTGTAGAATTCGCTGGAACTTACTTCTACGTGAGTTCTTCCCCAACCATGCTGGGAAGTTGATTTGGCAAGTAAGATGGCCTTCCATAAAATCACCAGGCAAAACACTCGAAAACATGGCCTGTTCAACAGTACATCCATATTATTACTTTCATAATGGAAAGAATCGCCATCGGACTTATGGTTTAAGAAGTTACAACTCCAAATATATACAGATCTAGAAACAATACCAAAAAACTAAAAATAAGAAAGAGTGAAAGCCACCACTTGGCAAATTTATATGTAAATGGAAAGATAATACTACAATGTACGTTATTTAAATATGGAGTCAGGGTGTGGACTGGATTCATCTGGTTCAGGTTGGTTGCTGTTATATGCTCTTGTGATCAAACTATTTGAACATTTTGTCTCATTAATGGGGGAGAATTTCTCGACCTGTTGAGTAACTACTAGCTCCTGAAGGAGGCTCTGATGTGTGTTTTTCGTGCTGTTTGCTCTCCAGCAGCTACTTTCAACAATTTTATACAGTTTTCATAGCTTTTTCCCCCCGTTTAAAGCAAAATTTGATGCGGAAAGGCTGTTCTTCCAAGTCAGTCATTTTTTAGATATGCCAAAATCACAAAAGGAACGACATGCAGTCGTATTCTACACCACTCAACAAACACAAGTGCTACAGCCCAATTCCAAGCTAGACATGAGTCAGCAAAATGTATTCTATCTGCATCCAACTGTAGTTCATGGTAGCAGCAGTACTGTTATCTCACCATTAGTTCAGAAACTACTTGACTGCACCATGTGTGTCAAACCAGGGTGCAGAAGAGGACCAAGATACAATTTTAGATGGGTTGACACCACACAAACAAGTATTAAGAGGAAATGCAAGTATTAAGAGGAAATGGAACATAGTGTGCATTTATTGCAAGCTCTCAGTTTACCAATGCAGTCTGTGGCAGTACATTGATATCAGCACTTGAAGTTGCTAAGGGGAGCAACAGACTTCAAAATTGTGGTAAGCCTAAAATGGAGAAAATTTAACACATTCAATAATAAATAAAAAAAATAAATCAGGAATCTACCGTATGCAATGCAGTTTATATTACTGCATAAAACTAACCTGAATAGGCAACAAGTTCCATGCATTTTTACTTCTAATAGTTTTTTCTACTATGTCTCCTGAACTGATGCTCTCTGCTGTCTGAGCAACAAGCTCCAACTGTTGGTTTCTGTTGTCCCTGTAAGCAAGTCACGCATAAGTCTCACAACTCCAGTGAAGTAGAATGTTAGGTGCAAGTAGAAGTAACCATACTTTGCCCAGCATATGGTGGTTTCCTTGTTAACCTTTAGACGCCTAATGTCAACTATAGTGGTCGTACTGCACCGCTAACCTCTAAAGTTGCATTTTATATATTTATTCAACAAATATAGGTACTGAATATTTTAAACATGGTATATACTC
>Ga0131853_10020189_pt1 | contig 12108 bp, 7 predicted proteins | sample TergutLab28metaG_FD_92764 | JGI IMG/M metagenome (GOLD analysis project Ga0131853, IMG submission 92764) | Labiotermes labralis P1 segment gut microbial communities from Petit-Saut dam, French Guiana - Lab288 P1 (version 2) (version 2) | ecosystem: Host-associated > Arthropoda: Insects >...
ATCTGCGACATGCTCTCGATCCCGGCCATACGACTCTCCCCGGTGGCGCGGCCTTTGAGCATGTCCAGGGAGGCGGGATAGGTGTAGGCGGCGAAGTTCACCATCGCGGCGTCGGCATTCGGGCCGACTACGGCGATCTTGGTGCCCTTCGTCAACGGCAACAGGCCGTCGTTGGCCACGAGGGTCATGGCCTCTTCGGCCAGGCGCGCCGAAAGCGGGTCGCCCTCCTGGCACACCGTCTCGATCAGCTCCGGGTCGCATTCTAAGAAGGGATCATCAAAGAGGCCCAGCAGGAACTTATCGACAAGCAGCCGCAGCACAGAGTCATCCAAGACACTTTCCGATAGGCGCCCATCACGCACGGCGGCGACCAGGTTTTGACCGTAGCCACTGGGGATGGGCAGTTCCAGATCGAGTCCGGCGTTGAGAGCGAGCAGGCCAGCCTCCTGGTTTGAGGCGGCGACATGCTGACGGGTATGCAGCCATTCAACGGTGGAATAATCAGAGACGACGGAGCCAGTGAAGCCCAGGCGACCGCGCAGCAGGTCGGTAAGAATCTCCCGCGAGGCGCCCACAGGCACGCCATCGATCTCGGAATACGAGTTCATGATCGACCGCAGCCCGGCCTCCTTGATGGCCGCCTCGAACGGCGTGGCGTGCACGTCGTACAACTCGCGCGACCCCAGATGGGTGGCGGCCATGTTCTGCCCAGCCTCCGTGAGCGAGTAGCCCAGGAAGTGCTTGGCGGTGGCGATCACTCCATCGGCCAGGTCTTCGCCCTGCATTCCCTTGATGAAGGCGACACCCAGGGCAGAAGTCAGATAGACATCCTCGCCATAGGTTTCATGGATGCGGCCCCAGCGGGCGTCGCGCGCCAGATCGAGTACCGGGGACAAAGCATGGCGCAGACCGACGGCCTTCATCTGCCGCCGAATGATCTCGGCCATCTTCTGCACGGCCTCGGGGTTCCAAGTGGCGGCCAGGGCGATGGCCGTCGGAAAGGAGGTGAAGCCGGGCGCCACAATGCCATTCAGCGCCTCGGCATGGAAGACCGCCGGGATGCCCAGGCGGGTGTTATTCACCAGGAACCGCTGGATGGCAATACAGGTCTGCGCGATGCCCTGCGGAGAGGAACCGACCATCGCCACATTGGAGATGTGGCCGATGCCGTGGCCAAGGTGCTTAGCCATTAGCGTCTCGTCATAGCCGCCCGCGCCTATCAAGATGTTGGGCATCACGGCGGAGACCTGTTGAGCCTTCTCTTCCAGGGTCATCCTGGCGAGCAGCTCACTCGCCCGCTCAGTTGGGGTCAGGTTCATATTGATTCCTAGAGTTGAGGGTTAGGCGCCACTGCCAGTGGTAGTGGGAGCCGAAGAGGCGGTGGCGGGGCAGGGTGTCGGGGCCAAGCAAAGCGGTGCCGACGCCGCGGTGGGCCACGTCAAGGTTGACAATGGTTCGCGTCGAAGCGGGAAGTTCCCACTGGTGGGCGGCGGCCTCCAGGGTTTCGGTGTCATACCGGGAGACGGTCAGATGCAGCGGCAGGTCCGAGGCAACTCGCACGGTGCCGGGGATACCCCGCAGCTCGGCGAAGTCCACTCCCCCGCGCGTCCCGGAGGATTGCGGCACCACGTACGGGGTGTGCAGGGCGTCGATGCTGGACTCCCAGCGGCCCAGGCCCGCGCCGGCCTGGCGGTCGGGATAGTTCTCGATCGGGCCGAATCCCACGTAGGTGACGTCCGCGAACCCATCTACTAGCTCGAACTCAATACCGACACGCAGGCCGTCGCGGGTGCCCTCGGGCAAGGTGACGCGCTCGGTAAAAACGAAGTCGGCCTCACCCACCTGGGTGATGCGGCGGTGGTGCATCACCTGATCGCCATAGGCGGTGCGGTAGGCGATGGTCACCTCCGTGGCGTCGGCGGCTTCGGTCACCTCGATATGTTCGGCATCGAGACGGAAGAAGCCCGAACGGACGAAACGTTGGTCGAGGTTAAAGGCGTTGTCATTCTCGTGCAGCGCCCGCCACAGGCATAGGCGCGGCGCCGAGGCGAGCAGCGGGTGGGCGATGAGAGCCGGGGCACTGGTGGACAGCGCGGATGCAATGCCGGAGGCCGCCCGGCGAGGCAATGCCACGGCGTGGGTGGCGATCTCGGCGCCCGCGAGCGCCCACGGAGCATCGGTGCGCAATGCGACGGTCAGGTGCAGGGCGAGGGCTTCGGGGTTGCTCAATTCCGTGATGAGCGCCGCGGGTAAATCCATTGTCCAGGAGGTGCCGGGCAGGCGGGCGCCTAGATCGAGTTCGACCCGCTTGCCATCGCCTGAGCGGGTGGCCACCTGGGCAAAGATGCAGAACTCGCTCAGATCGCTAAACGCCCATCGGTTGCGGAGGCGAATCGTGCCTTGGGCGAGGTTTTCCGGGGTGGAGAGTATGGCCAGCGGACTCCACAGGGCGCGGGCCTCATAGAACGCCGGCTTGGGGTCGAGGTTGGCGAAGGCCAGGCCGTTGAGCGCCCAGGTGCCATCGTTCGGGGTGTCGCCGAAGTCGCCGCCGTACTTGCTTTTCCCGCTGCCATCGGGGTCGAGGGCATGATCCATGAATTGCCAGACGAAGCCGCCCTGTAGGCCGGGCATGGTCTCGAACAGTCGCCAGTATTCGGCCAGGCCACCGGTGCCATTGCCGTGAGCGTAGGCGTATTCGCAGGTGATGAGTGGCCGGTTGGCGCGCGAATCGCGAGAGTAGCTTTCCAGGGCGTAGAAGGAGGGGTACATCGGGCAGGTCACGTCTGTGGCGTCGTGCCCGCCGTGCCAGTCGAGGGAGACCGCCCCCTCGTACTGCACGGGTCGGGTTGGGTCGAGGGCGCGCGCCACAGCGTAGGCGGCCTTGTGGGCTACGCCGTAGCCGCTCTCGTTGCCCAGCGACCAGGCGATGATGGAGGGGTGGTTGCGGTCACGCAGCACCATCCGCTTGACCCGTTCGACTATCGGTTCGATGTAGATCGGGTCGTCGGGCAGTATGGAAGCAAACCCGTGCGCCTCAACATTCGCTTCGTCAACGATGTAGAAGCCGAACTCGTCGGCTAGGTCATACAGGTAGGGGTCATTTGGGTAGTGCGCGGTGCGGATGGCGTTGACGTTGAACCGCTTCATCAAGGTAAGTTCGGCGCGCATCCGCTCTCGCGTCATCACCCGACCGGTCTGCGGATCGAAATCGTGACGGTTTACCCCTTGAATAAGCGTGCGCACGCCGTTGATGAGCAGGTCGCGGCCGATGATCTCCACGCGGCGAAAGCCGATCCGCAAGGCGGCCTGGTCTACCACGTTGCCATGCGCGTCGATTAGCTCGACGAGTAAGTCTTCTAGGTGCGGGCGCTCGGCCGACCAGGGGGCCACCTCCAGGTCGGTGAGTTCCACCGTGGCGGTACCCGCCGGTTGCGGGGCGGTGCCGTAGGTGGCGAACAGGTTTGGGATGGCCCGGAACTCTGGCGGCACGGGGGCGGCAGCGGCCTTGTTAGAGACCATCTCCATAAAGTCTTCGGGAAAGCGCGGCTGGGGCCGCTCTAAGCGGTCGGCCTGGCCAGGAGGCAGCGTTTGCACAGGCAGGCGCGGAGCGACGGGCCGTTCGTGGCTGCCACCCAAGACGCTCAGACGCACCCGGTAGGCCACCTCGGTCTCATGGGCGAGGCCATTGGTGAGCGCTTTAACCGTTAACGCCCCCGTGGCGGTGGCCGCATCGTAGTCGGCCCTCACCGTCACGTCGGCCAAGCGCACCTCCCCTGCCGTATATAAAAATACAGAACGGGCCAGGCCGAACTGCCACCACTGATCCTGGTCTTCAAGGTATGACTGCGGCCCCCACTTCGTGACGGCCAGCTCAATCGTGTTCTCGCCCGCGAGCAGGGCATCGGTCACATCGAACTCGGCGGCCAGATGCGAATCGTGACTTGTGCCGATAAACACGCCGTTGACTCTCACATTCAGCACGCCTTCGGCGGCGCCGACGTGCAGGATCGCCCGACGGCCTGGCTGCGGCTTGAAGGAGAAGGCACGACGGTAGACGCCGGTCGGGTTAACGGCGGGCACCTGCGGCGGCACCTCGGAAAACGGCATGGCGACGTTCGTGTAGTGCGGAATATCCACCCCCTCCTGCATCGTCCACAACGAGGGCACGGCGACCTCCTGCCACTTATCCGTCGAGGTGGGAGCGCCGCGCAGCTGGAACTGCCAGGCGCCATCCAGATCGATCTCGGCCTCGCGACGCAGGCCATGCATGGGCAGGCGGTTTATGGCAGTCAGCCCGTCGTTCATCGGTGGATTCCTCTCGCTGCTCGTGGCCTAGATGGTGGCGCCGTTGGTCTTGGCCACGGTGCCCAGCCAAGCCAGGGAGGGTTTCGGGGTGCGGGCAAAGGTTTCCCGGTCCACGGCGATCAGGCCGAACTTCGGCTCCCAGTGGCCCCACTCGAAGTTGTCGAGCAGGCTCCAATGCAGGTAGCCGCGCACATCTACCCCCTCGGCGGCGGCAGCCTTCAAGCCGCGCAGGGCTTCGGTGGTGTAGGCGATGCGACGGTCATCGTCAAGGGTGGGAATGCCGTTTTCGGTGACGAGGCAGGGCAGGCCGGTCACCTCCCAGACGTGCCGTAGGGCTATCCCTAGGGAGTCGGGGCGGTAGGCGGCGCCGGTCTGGGTGTTGTCTGGGTGGTCGGGATGGGGCACGATGCCGCCCGCGTCAACTCGCTGTGCGGAATACGACTGAACGCCAACGAAGTCGTCTCCGGCGGACGCCTCCAGATATAGGTCTTCTTGGTCGTAGCGCACCTCGCGCAGCTTCGCCTCATGTTCCGGGGCGGCCTCCAGGGCCGGATTGGCGATGGACCAGCCCACCTTGGCTAAGGTGCGGGCGCGGACGATGTCGCGGGCGGCATGGTGGAACTCGGCGAAGCGGTGGCCATATTCGGGCTTAGGGGTGGGCAGGTTGGCGGCGATCCGCTCGCGCTGGGCTTCGCCATCTACGGTGGGGCTGGCCCACTCGGTGACGGCTCCCGAGCGCATGGCGTCGGCCATCATCGTCATCATGGCGAGCATGTTCGGCTCGTTGATGGTGACCACCCATTCGACACCGTCCAGGATGTCGCAGGCGCGCGTGACGAACCGGCACCAGGCATCGATGGCCCCTTCGGCCATCCAGCCGCCCTGCTGGGCGAACCAGGCGGGCACGGTGAAGTGTTGCAGGGTGACCACCGGGGTCAGGCCCAGTTCGAGGGCGGTCTCGATCATCCGGCGATAGTGGGCCAGCTCGGCGTTTGAGAATTGGCCGGGGCGCGGCTCAATGCGCGCCCACTCGATGCCGAAACGGTAGGCGTTACACCCGGCGTCGGCGAGTAACTGCATGTCCTCGCGGTAGCGGTGGTAGGAGTCACAGGCGTCGCCGCTGGGTTCCATGCCCGGCATCATCGTCTCGCGCGCCCACCAGTCGGAGTTGAGGTTATTGCCTTCGATCTGATGCGGGGCCGTGGCGGCGCCCCAGAGAAAATTGTCGATGAGTTGAATGGTCATTACGGCTTCCTTCGGGGTTAGCGGGGGTGGGCGACAGCTTTAGCGATGCCGCGTTCGGCTAGTTTGGCCAGGCCGCCGTAGATGTTCTCGTGTTCTTCCCGCAGCCGTTGGCGTTCTAGGCGCCGTGCCCGCTGCGCCTGGGGGTTTGCCACGGGGGCCGCCAGCAGCAGGCGTTGGGTGTATGGGTTCTGCGGGTTGTTGGTCACCTCGGCGCAGGTGCCTTGCTCAACGATGTCACCCCGGAACACCACGCCCACCCGGTGGGAGATGTGCCGGATGACGGCCAGATCGTGGGAAATAAACATGTAGGCCACGCCGGTATCCCGCTGAATCTCGATGAATAGATCAAGCACGGTGGCCTGTGTGGACAGGTCAAGGCCGGAGACCGGCTCGTCACAGATAATCAACCGTGGGCCGGGGGCAAGCGCCCTGGCGATGGCTACGCGTTGCCGCTGGCCGCCGGAGAATTCGCGCGGCAGGCGCGCAGCGGCATTCTTTGGCAGGCCCACCCGGTCCAACAGCTCCAGCACGCGCGCGGTGGCCTTGGCCTTGTCCCAGCCCTGCACCATCAGCGGCTCAGCCAGGGTGCGGCCAATGGTCATGGCGGGGTTCAGCGAGGAGTACGGGTCTTGGAAAACAACCTGGATGTCCTTGGCCAGCGCCCGACGCTGTGCCCCGGAGGCATGGGAGATGTCGCGGCCCTCGAAGGTGATCGAACCGCCAGATACCGGGGCTAGGCCCAGGATGGCCCGGCCGATGGTGGTTTTGCCGGAGCCGGATTCGCCGACAATGCCCAGGGTCTCCCCGGCGTCGATCTGGAAATCGACGCCGTGAACGATCTCGATGGGCTGGCGGCGGAACCCACGTTGCGGGTAGGCGACGTGGAGGCTCCGGGCGTCGATTAGGGGCGTGGTCACTGGTTCGCTCCTTGCCTGACGGGCGGATCGGTGCGGATGGTGTCTTCGTCGAGAATTGAATCGAGCAGCATCTTGGTGTACTCGTGGCTTGGGTTGGCGAACAGTTCCTCGATCTGGCCGGTCTCAACGATCTGGCCCTGCTTCATCACGGCGATGCGGTCGCAGATATCAGCGACCACCCCGAAGTTGTGGGTAACCATGATGATCGCCATGTTCATCTCTTCTTGTAGTTCGCGCAGCAGGTCAAGAATCTCGGCCTGCACCGTGACGTCCAGGGCGGTGGTTGGCTCGTCGGCGATGAGTATCTTGGGCCGGGAGGCGACGGCACCTGCAATGAGGACGCGCTGGGCCATGCCACCGGAGATTTCGTGAGGGTAGGACTTAAACACGCGCTGCGGGTTGGGGATGCCGACGCGGCCAAGCAGTTCGATCGCCCGCTCACGGGCCTCCGGCTTGGTGCAACCGTCGGCGGCGCGAATGCCCTCCACCAGCTGCGAGCCGATGGTGTACACGGGGTCAAGGTTGCTCATCGGCTCCTGGGGCACGTAGGCGATGGTGTTGCCGCGCAAGGCCCGCAACACCGGTTCGGGGGCACCCAGGCATTCGTTGCCCTCGATGCGCACAGAACCGCGGGTCACCTTTGCCTCCAGCGGCAGCACACCAAGGATGCCGAAGGCCGTCTGGGTTTTACCGGAGCCACTCTCCCCAACCAGGCCGATGGTCTCCCCCTGGCGGATGGTCAGGTTCACGCCGCGCACCACCTCATTCAGCACGCCCGCGGGCGACTTGTAGGCGATACCCAGGTCACGCACCTGCAACACGGCCAACTCGTCGGCTGGGCCGCTGACCTCAGCGGAAAACCCCTCGGTGGTCTGGGTGGCGGTGATCTTCTGCGGTTTGGGTCGCGAACCTTCCAGGGCGTCACGCAGCGCATTGCCGAACAGCACAATGTTTGCGGTGATGAGGCCAAGGAAGATCGATGGCCAGATGAACTGCATCGGGTCGATATTGATGGCCCGGAAGCCTTGGGAGATCATGCCGCCAAAGGAGGCGATCTCCGCCGAACCAACCCCCAGGAAGGCCAGGCCGGCCTGTACGCCGATGGCGGTGCCGGTCAGGAAGGAGGTGGCGATGATGATCGGGCCGCGCACCACCGACAGAATGTGGCGAAAGAGGATGCGGGTGTGCGTGACGCCGGAAACCTTGGCGGCATCCACGTACAGTTCCTTGCTCACCCCGATGGTCTGGTTGCGCACAATGCGGTATACGCCGGGTGACATCAAGAAGCCGTAGATGAGCATGGTGGCGCGGAAATCGCCGCCGGTCAGCGGCATAAGCAAAATCAGCAGCAGAATGCCGGGCAGGGTCATCACGACGGTGAACACCCATTCAACGCCGGAACGCAGCCGCGTAAAGTAGCCGCCGATCAGGCCGAAGGTGGTGCCGACCACCAGGGCCACGGAGGCGCCGATCAGGGCGGAGACCCAGGCGGTGTTGATGGAGTGCAGCACTCGGGCGAAGATGTCTTGGCCCAACTGGTTAGCGCCAAACGGGTAGCCGGGACTGCCGGTGGGCAGGTTCACGTTCCCAAAGACCACATCGTTCGGGCCATGCTGGGGCAACACATTGGCGAGCAGGCCCAGGGCGATGGTTGCCAACAGGATGCTGGCGGTGATAACGGCCTGCGGGTCGCGTAGCAGGCGGTGAAGTACGGATTTGCGCGCCTCATCGGTGGCCATCAGTAGACCCTCGCCTTCGGGTTGAGCCAACCATTAACAATGTCTACCAGCAGGTTCATGCCTACCGTCAGGCCGATGCCGACGCTCATCACACCGAGCATCACGGTGTAATCGCCGGAGGTGGCCGCGGTAAACGCGAAGGTGCCAAAACCGTGTAGGGCGAAAACCTGCTCAATGATGAGCGCGCCGCCGAACATGGTGATGAAGGTCAGGCCGAGCACGGTGACCGCTGGGCCAGCCGCGTTACGCAGGGCGTGTTTAAGCAAGATGGCGCGCGGGGAAACACCGCGGGTGCGCAGCGTACGAATGTAATCCTTGCGGAGTTCATCGATCATGGTGCCACGCACCTGATTGGCGATATTCGCGGCCCCACCGATGAAGATGGTGATTACCGGGATGGTGATGGAGCGCAGCCAGCCACCAAAATCCTGTTCCATCGGCACAAATCCGGTGGCGGGTAGCCAGCCAAGCTCGATGGCGAAGAGCATCACCAGGCCGATGGCTACCAGCAGGTTTGGGATGAGGTTTCCGATCAGGGAGAAGCCTTGGCACACCTTGTCCACCCAGCCCCCACGAGAGGCGGCCCACACGCCCAGCAGCACGGCCACGATGGCCGATAACGTAAGCGCGGGCAGCACCACGGAGAGGGTGACGGAGATGCGCTGCGGCAGCTGGCTCATCACATCTGCGCCGGTAAAGAAGCTAGTTCCCATGTCGCCCCGGAAGAGGCCGCCGAGCCAGTCGAGGTATTGGATCAACACCGGTCGATCCATGCCAAGCCGGGCGGCCATGTCAGCGATCTGCTCGGGGGTGGCACCCGGCCCCAGCCGGGTGGCGATGATGTTATCGAACGACATGCTAAGCAGCAGGAAGGTGATAAGTGACGAGACGATGAACAGGACGAGGCCCGCAATCATGCGGCGTCCCAGGTACAACAGCACGGATGCCTCCTTGAATCCTTTGACGGCCTAGTGGTGGGGCGCCAGGAGATGACGATGGCGCCCCACCAAGTATTTAGCCTGCGACCGTGAACAGCTCGATGCGCAACTGCTCAACCGGGGTGCCGTGATAGACGATGCCCTCACGGTTGGCGAACATCTGCATGTTTATCAGGATCGGGGCATCCCAGGCGTTTTCGATGACGAATCGGTTTACCTCGCGGCCAACCTCGGCGCGGGCGGCAGTATCTAGGGTGGCCATGAACTGCTCTACCAGCGGGGTGAGTACCGGGTCGGTGCTGCCGAAGGGGTTGAAGACGCCATCTGGGGAGTAGTTGCCGCTGAACACGTGGGTGGGCAGCGTCGGGTCACCCTCGACGAAGATGGCCATCGGGAAGCGCCCGGACATTACGGCGGTTCCAACCTCGGCTGGCGGGATGGCCTCCCAGTTGATGCGGATGCCAAGTTCACCTAGCGCGGAGGTAATCAGCGGATCGGTGTGGGCGAACCAGGGAATGGAGGGCATGGTGACCTCGAAGCCATCGGCGAAGCCGGCCTCGGCCATCAACTCGTGAGCGCGGTCAAGGTCGAAGGCATACATATTGGCCAGTTCGGGCAGGTAGACGTCAGTGCTGGGCAGGATCATCTGGTTGGTAGGTGTGCCCAGACCGCCAGTCATGGCCATGACAAAGCCCTCGCGGTCGAGCGCATAGTTGATGGCCTGGCGGACGCGCACATCGCCCAGGGCTGGGATGAGGTCGCCATCACGGTCGAAGATGCGCAGCACGGTTTGAGCGGTACCGAGTACCTGGGTAATCTCGAAGCCGGCTTCGGTAACCGAGGCGACATCGGCCGCCGGTACGGAGGTCCAGTCGATCTGGCCGGAGCGCAGGGCATTCACGGCGGCGGTGGGGTCGGGCATCATGTGGATGCGTACCTGGTCGAAGTCGAAGGCGGCGGCGTTCCAGTGGTCGGGACGGCGGTCGAGTACCCACATGGCACCGGGGATGGTCTCGCCTTCGTTCAGGATGAAGGGGCCAGAACCCATCGGGTTCGTTCCGGCGTTCGGCGCATCGAGCATGTCGGCGCGGCCGATCACACCCGGAGCGTTGGCCAGCGCCCACAGGAAGGTCACGTCCGGCTCGGAGAAGTTGACCTGGAAGGTCAGCTCGTCGATGGCCTCGAAACCGGTGACGGAGGTGAAGTGCCCCTGGTTGATGCCCGGAGTGCTGCTAAGCATTTCCAGGGTGGCCACTACGTCCGTGGTGGTGACCTGTACGCCATCCGTCCAAGACAGATCGTCGCGCAGGGTCATGGTCAGGGCGAGGCCGTCTGCGGAGAACTCCCAGGATTCGGCGGCAGCCGGAACGGGGTGGGCATCTGGGCCGTTCATGACCAGGGTGTCGTAGATGGCGGCGGTGATGATGAGGGCGTTGCCCCCGGAGTCAACGATGTTGAAGGAGCCGGGGTCTTGGTTCATGGCGAGGTTCAGCACGCCACCGCCACCGCCAGTGCTTGTGGCGGGGGTATCACCGTTTCCGGTGACGGGGGTTTCAATGGCGCCGTTGGTGTCATCTGGGGTTGGGTCGGCGTCGCCCCCATTGCCATTGTCGCCACCACAGGCGGCGAGAGTGAGCATGGCGGTAGCCGCGACGGCGGCGGCCGCAGTGCGGCCCTTGCGGAGATGCGTTCGCATCCTGATCTCCTTAGATCCTGGGTGGTGCAGGCGGCTATCAGGCGACAGCGCCAGGCTTGCGGACCCGCGACCGCGGCGAGTATTTTCGCCAAGTATCGCGCGTTACCTGAACTATGGCATGACTCGGTAACGCGTGTCAACTATACTGTTGCGCAGACGCTTCAGCTTGTGACGAGAAAGGCGATGGGATGGTTGTCAAGAGTGAGGATGTGGCGGCGGCGGCTGGGGTATCTAGGGCCACCGTGAGCCAGATTCTTAATGGTCGAGGAGAGCGGTTTTCCGCTGCCACCAGGGAGAAGGTGCACAAGGTCGCAGCGGAGCTGGGGTATCAGCCATCCATCGCCGCCCGCACGCTGGCCAAGGGTTCCTCCGACATCATCATCGTCCTCATCCCGGATTCGCATATCAGCACGAACTTGCAAGAGGTGCTAGAGGCTGCCGCAGAGGGATTGCAGCGCCACGGCTACACCCTTCTGTTGCGCCTGGCCACATCCTCAACGGATTTGCTGGAGACGCTGGTGGTGCAGTTGCAGCCGCGGGCCGTGATCTCCATCCTGCCGCTCACCCCCGAGGAGCGCGCGGTGTTAGAGCGGCACCGGATAACGGTGGTTGGAGCCTCGGAGGCTAACCACGACTTCGACCGGATGATTGGGCGCATCCAGGCAGATCACCTCGCCTCTCACGGCTACCGACAGCTCGCCTACATTCACTCCATCGATCCTCGCTATACCGCTTGGGGGGCACCCCGCGAGGCCGGGCTTGCCGCGCTTTGCGCCGAACGGGGGCTGCCCGCGCCGATAGTTGATCGCCTGCGCCTCGATCCTCAGGAGGCAACTCGCATCATCAACGAGCTTCCCAAGGGCACGGGAGTTGCCTGCTACAACGACGACATTGCCATCGCGTTGATGGTCGCAGCTCGCGTACTTGGCCGCAAGGTGCCCGGCGATATCGGGTTGATCGGCTTTGACGCCACCCCGCTGTCGGCCATCACCAACCCCCGCCTGACCACCCTCAGCATCGACGTAGAACTCGCAACCCGCGGACTCATCGGCCCGCTCGGCGCCGCCCTTGGCCTGCCCGCCACGGCAGACCCGACCGGACTGAGAATGCCTCACATCATCGAAGGCGGGTCTGTGTAAAGTCGCGGGAGTGTCAGCTAAACGGTGTAAGTGGCTCTGTGCCCGCGTGGTGGGCAGAAGGGTTGCATCATGACCGTAACACTGGGGGCTGTGAGTCCTCCGAAGAAGATGTCGCTATCGAGTGGCGGA
>Ga0131853_10020190_pt1 | contig 12107 bp, 3 predicted proteins | sample TergutLab28metaG_FD_92764 | JGI IMG/M metagenome (GOLD analysis project Ga0131853, IMG submission 92764) | Labiotermes labralis P1 segment gut microbial communities from Petit-Saut dam, French Guiana - Lab288 P1 (version 2) (version 2) | ecosystem: Host-associated > Arthropoda: Insects >...
ACCGTCTCATTCTTGGTCTTTCCAAGGTCCCCCATCACTTCTCATTAGTTTCATTGTGCTCTTGGCAGTACAAAATTCACTCCAGTCCAAAAAATAGGAACCTATTTTGATACTGAAAGCTTATACACTTGTACTCCGCTTGCATATTTTTCGAGTAATCTATCCTTGATCACTCTTAATAACCCGATTTCATACCATCGTATTTTCTTTTCTTTCTCCGTGCTGACAGTGTTGTTTCATTAATCATTATACACATCAAGCAGTTGCTATATCGTCACACACAATTTACAGACCGTCGAGAATTTATGTACCTATGACAATATCAACAAACACGAACTCAAGTATCAAAATGACGTATAAAGATTCCTGAGCTCTGTCACACAGGTTATTCTAAAGCATATGTCAGCACAGTGGAGATGAAGGTCAACATGAGAAATAAAATTTCAGACTTGTGTTTTGTAATTCTGCAATGACATTTAATGCACAAAGAAAGCCTCAAGGCACTGACAGCCCTGTAAACAGTGACATATCTCTGTCAACTTGAGAAAAAGGTAACTTTAACGCCAACTCAATACGGTATATTATCCTGGTACCTTACCTTACGACAGTTCGGACTAAACGGTAATAATAACGATGAACAACCCCGATACCCCGAAGGGGTACTTGAATCACACACCTCAACTCCCTCACTAATACAGACGCCAAGGCCACAGACACTAGCTATACAGTAGATCGCTCCACACACACATTAAACCGAACGAATACTGCAGACTTATTCCGTGTCATTCCATTACATTACAGCAAGACAACACACAACACCAAAATCAATTTCGATTACTCAGAATGCTATCCTCTGCACAATGCCACCTCACAATACTTCAGAGCTTGCTGTGAAACGCGAGTCTGTGCGAAGCTGCAGCAGCGCCAGCTACACTGGTACGAGATAGGGGGAGTGCAGAGAGAACCACTGGTTGCCATAGAGACGACCCCCTTTCCCGGGTCTCCCAGTGGGCGGAGCCCGGCACGACCATATAGATAATGTTGCACTCCTTCAGACCTTCTGTTGAGTCATGCCCGGCACTAATTGATGAAGGCTGACGGAGGGGTAAACGAAAGGAAGGGGATTCACGGAAAAGTTATATATATATATATATAAAATTAAAAAAAAAAAAGACCAAGCATCATCTTCCCAACGATTTCGCCTTCCATTACTTTCACAAGTTTACGATCCAGCAGGAAGAAAATCCAAGCCACAATTATAAATGCCTCCCAACATTTCACGACTGTTTGTCACGAAAAGTGTGTTCGGTATACCCTTCGGAATTTTGGTATATCAAATTTCATCACCCACGATCAAATACAAAGGTTTCCAGTCAGTAAAGAACGTTCATAACTCTGATTACTCCAGTTTTTAGGGATAATGGAGTCGAAAGAGAAAACTGTTTTACTCAATGACGCTGAAAATTGATACATATGGCGTCGATGGTAGAAGAATACATTGAGGAAATGATACTGCCAGAGGTTAGCAGGCAGTTGGTTGGCAGCCGGCCTTCTCCCCACATGCGTCTGGGTTCGATTCCAGCTCGGCTCATGCAGATTTGTGGTGGATGAACTGGCACTTGAAGCTTTTTTCTCGGAGTACTTTTGATTTCCTCAGTCAGTACTATTTCACCGACGCCCTTACTCATGCATTGTCGCCGCTATATAATCTTCGTAACTGGCAGCGTCATTCAGCAACACTTTAAAACAGACAGGTCTACTGATAGGGGAAACCAGAAGGACTTGGAGCACACACGCTCTTCACCGCAAATACCAGGCGGCATCGAAACCAAGTCTCAAAAATGCGAGAAGAATGGAATGCGATATAGTAGGACTGTTTGACCCTTGAAGATGGAACCGATATGATGCACCGAAACGTCGGCAACCGCGCACCAACAGCGAAGACCTCAATTACACCGCCGCGGAAGCCTCAAATCGCGTAAAGGACAAAACATTTCCTTAGTTGACGGTCGTCAGAGTCCTTAGAAAAATTATGGCGAACGGAAAATTAAATAGTATTCAGCATGGCCGCAGTCTGCATACTACACGCACCTCGAGGAAACTAACCCCAAACTGTACAGATTAGTCGTAATACCCTCCTAAGACAGCCGATTTGTCTCACTTCTCAAAATTAAATTTGTCTGGTATGGCACCTTTGCCGTAAAATCTGTCTACATATTGTATATGCCAACAGGACATCTCGTCTCGACAACAGAACCCCAACATAAAAGCCAGTACCAAAGTCCGCGACTGTATACTATTCTGATCCACTGTAACCGTCTTCACAGCATTACAATTTATGTCCCCAGCATCCATTTAACCTTACATAACCATCTGTTATATGCGAATTCTAGACCAACCAAAATACACACTTCTTTCCTCCGCAACTAAGAGGCATCACCAGTCCAAACAAAACTGCTTAATTTAGCTAAGCTATAAATTAATTACGCTAGTTAATTTTTTTGTTCATGGCGCAACAGCCCCTAGCATGCCAGGGCGTCCTCAAGATCGAGGCTTCACGATCACACTCGTATACACACCACACTGGGTAGGCCTCCTTTGGGCGAGTGTTCAGCCCGACGCAAAGACCTCTACTTGACAACACACAACACTGTCAAGAGACAAACAACCATGCCCCCGGCGGGATTCGAACCCACAATCCCAGCAAGCCAGCGGGCGCAAGCTAAAGCCGTAGACCGCGCGGCCACTGGGATCGGCTGTTAGATACAAAACGGCCCTCGAAATGAAAGGTAATACAAAACATTTTACTTTATTTACTGGTATCATAAGAGCTGCCCGGTTCCGAGGGACTTAAAAATGAGACGAGAGGCTTGTAATCACCTTTCGCTTGAAACTCCACTGGCCACAGACCAGCATTCCCAACCATCCGGCTCAACATGTCCGTAACATTTACGCCTTCTAAAATAACTCCGTGCAACAACGTCCCACTTCTGAAATCAATAATCGCTCATCTAACTTACCAAAAAATTCGCCGAAATTCATGGAAACCTGAGGATAACTACCGTGCAGATCAGCAGCAGTGTTATTATCCGTAACCTGTCCACACAGCCCCCCAAATTTCGAGGGACAACTGAAGAACAGATGACCATTAAGTAAGTATGTGCGGCTCGAACTCGAGATCGCCATCTTGAATGATTACGAGGGTCCTCATTATGCTGTTCCTTCCAGCCTCGGGTTCCTTCCGCTCTCTATTTCAATTCCAAAAGCTGTTTCTGTTGAATTAAAAACACGTTCTTTCTTTCCTAACCTGTTACTGGGATGGCAATAATCACCATATCATTGAGACCAGATTCTTTGAAAGACAACCCATTTCTCTGCAGCTAAACACTGTCCATATTTCTACCATGAACAGCAGCCGCATGGCATTATTCTCTGCTCACTTTCAGTCTGCGGTTCCCTGTCCTTGGCTCGTGGGTAACTAAAAGGGGTCTGGAATATAATGCAGGTTATATGGGTTGAGTGGCGGCAGCAAGAGGGGACGGACAAAAAAGGGTGTGGGAGACAGGGACAAAGAGAAAAACACAGCGAGGCGCAAGCTGTATACATAAGTAAGGAAACGGGAAGACTTGCGGAGCGAGAGTTACCAAAAAAAAAAAAAAAAACGGGTCATTCGATGGCAAGGAATGAAGAAATCCATTTCACCTTGACTGTGTTGTCACATTCATGACACCGCAGCCCATGCACAACACTCCCACACACACACTCACTGACAAAGCTCTCATTACCCGAGGGGCATTAAAAAAAACCATCCATTAAATCTGAAGCAAAACACTACATGTCAAGGACACCAGCATCAAAGACAGCTGTCATGAGACAACAGCCAATCACTTTGGCAGAAACGCGAGTTTTGTGGTTGTCGTAGCTGTGCTGCTGGCGACTTCTGTGTGCATCGGGTTCCCAACGACACAACGTCTGATCCCAGAAGACCTGAATGAAATAACTGACTGAAGACAGCTGTCATCTAGAATGTGACTTCATATGATTTGAAAGATACTAACGTTTCCATTGAACTTACCGCGCCCATCTTCACGAAAATAATTGGTTATAAGACGCCAAGGCATAGATTAAGAGCCCGCTCAATGACGTTGGTGCGTTTTCTCTTTCTGCTATGTCAGAAAAAATTTCGGGGTCACACCCAGCTCCACATCCAACAGCGTACTGTCTGGAAGTAGTCGGAGCAAGCTCATTATATAGCTACGTTCGTTCGCTTTCAAAGCCTCGGCGTCCCGCAATGTCTGATCTCAGTAATCTTAAACAGGCTAAAACTGTAACATAATCCCACTTATTTACTAACTCACTCACTCTCTCATTCACCCGACAGTTCCTTTACTCTCAATTATAACAAACGTATAATTCTGTACGTACCGAGTTTCCAAAATCAGATTTGCAAATGGGAATGATACAGGAAATTACCATTCAGCCTTACCTGTAAATTTAAAAAAAATGGTATCACATTAGATATTACAAGTGACTGCCGACGGACACGTACTGAAATACCGCTTTGAAAATGAAATACGTTACACGCATATGGTAACATATTAAAACTGTTACAATGACTAAAATACACCATATAGAAGAGAATAATGCTTCGCCTCTCGCCATTCGTCAGGTGTAAGGAAATAAGGAAAAGAAAGAGGGAGAAACGGGGAATAACGCAATAAATAAATAACAATGAATCTGTTTTGTCACGTAAGTTTGTGCAGGCAAAACTCGATATAGTTATGTGACCACGAGGCAATAAAAGCCTATATTAAAGCAAACTACCCTGAAAACTCTCGTTGTTCCTCAACGTTTCCACGTTACACGTTCGCCGTAGGCCTACATTTATGTTCTCATTTTCTAGGACAGACATTCTCGACATGGGAGAATTTCCGTTGAAAACACCTTCCGCCGTATAGGCTTACATGTTTTACTATGCTGAAATACACTTAAACACAGAAACATTTCGTGCCTCCTAGTTGGTGCAACGTGACGTAAAAACAACACAGATTGCTGGCGGTTCACACACGGAGTGACAAGAAAAACGTTTGGACCTGAAGACTTGGATGTACAAACCTGCATACTGAGAACATATACAAAAGTGGAAGGTGAGACAGGTGGGCCACATAGCACGCCAACAACAGCTACCCATACAAAGCTTTGGTGAGACAATGTGAACGGAAGAAACCCACTTTGCAAACCTACGCGTGAATGGAGAAAATCTTAAACAGATTGTAAATGTATTACGGATTACAGTCAACTGGCTCAGTACAGGAACCAGTAACAAGATTCTGTGAATACGGTAAGGTACCTTGGTTTTCATAAAAGTCGGGGAATTTCTTGATTAAATGAGTGACTATCTGTTCTTCAAGAAGTAATGTGTTCGGCGCGATTATTTAGGACAGCGCGCAAGAACGCTGTAATTTCAATACAGGGTCTATTAATTACGTATTTCAGAGGAACTGATACCAAGCACGGATATTCTGCATCTCCAGATCGAAACTGCGCGATCTAACACAAGAATGGCACCTGCAACATTCACCGCACTTCGTCTGAAGACGCAAGTTATCACCACCGTGTGAACGCTACTCATCCTGGAAGCTCAAACACCTTGGCCCGGCAACGAAAATTCTCGGCAGCGCTCGCGCAACTAATGAGGCCAGTTGCCTGTAAGGACACACTTTATGAGATGCGTGCTATTCGTGGCTCATGCCCCACACAGTCAAGTCATTTAGCTTTTATTTATGAACAACAGTCACTACATGCCTTTTTTTTTTGTATTACGTCCTCGCAGCAAGGGATTACCAACAGTTGATAGCTGCGGTACAGGTATCAACGCCACTCAGAAATGACGACAGTGTGTCATCAACTGCAGCCTCAAATTTGCAGCGCATGTACGAGATTTCAAAACGCAACTCCCTTAATGGTTACGATCGGGTGCGCACGTAATATACAACGGTGCCTGGGAAAAAACCTGCAACAAACGAATCAGAAGTTGACAGGGTCTCCGAAACTGAAGTAAGAGTTTCCTGGATTCGCAAGTTTCGCCGGACACCATACCGAGGGAACACAGGAAAGGCATACAAAATTTTGACTGGGGAATATAATGGCGAGACTATTCAGTACTAGACACAAGAATAATGTAACATTTATCTTAGATACACTACTGAGACAGCAAACCAGAAAAATGGTATAAGCAGTACAATACAGGTTTATACGAATATCCCAACGATGTCCACACAGTTCACCGATGATACAATGCGGCCCAGAAACCTGAAACTTCTTTCAAAAAATAACTGAATCCTATCTTTTCCTCTTTTCCTTTCCTTTTAAATCACACTCCTCCCTCTCACTGCCTTCGTTAAACACAATTCATGGTTTTCCATACGATTTGCAGAGTATACACAGATTAGGGACTTCTCAAACACACTATTTATCAAACTCTCTTAAACGGAGCCCAAGATGTCGGAAGGGTTCAAATACAACTGGTTACCGGCGGACATATCTAATTTTGCAACTTCCTTGCTTTCCATACGCTAAACTTCTGACCTGTCATAAGGGAGAAAAAACATGCTTACGAAATCACCATGCCACGGACGCATGCGTTTCATATTTTAAACTTACAAATTACGCAAATGATTTTCACAAAATTTGGTGCAGAAGTTACACTCAGAAGCCACGGCAAAGTCTTACTCCTAACTTCTCAAACTCGGTATTACCGGTATGGCGGACGCAGGAACGTGTCAGGTTGGAGCGACACTGAAGCTAAATATGTGAAATTAGGTCCCGCTACAGAGCTTAAGAAAACCTAGACTCGTTGTTGATTGCTTCAAAACTGTTATATACACCAGCCAATTGTCAATACACGAAACAAACTGCAGTACAAACAGAGCATATTAACGGTAGTTTATACTTGTGGGTGAAACCTGGGTACCTCACCCTATGGGAAGAACCCAGACTGAGGGTTGAATGAGAACAGGGTAGTGAGAATATTCATACCTACAAGAAAGGGCGTACCGGGAGGCCGGAGGGAACTACATAATATGGTACTTCACAGGTTGTCCTGATCAACAAAAATTGTTAGGGTGAAAAAAATCAAAGAGCGTGAGATGAGACAGATATGGAGAACACAAGACACAGATGAGAAACGAATATTACATTTACCCGGAACGTACACAAGGACGTACCGACAGCACTGAAACGAACATTACAAGATCGCCCTGTGTGATGTGGTTCAGGTTAAGAGAAAACGACGAGACTCTAGCATGCAATACAAATAAACTTAAAGTGGTCTGAGTGTATTTACACTCCAAGAAGTTAATTCATTCTTAGAGATTACTCTCCTTGAAGATAAAAGTACCGCCCAGAAAATATTCTGCCACTAGCTGTATACCTGGGCGCCCAAACAGGGGTTAGCCAAGGTCATGTCAAAGTGTCGGCCACAAACATACCTCACTTTTTTTTATCTTAGTAATTAACCAACTTGGTGCACAAAATTTTGTTTTACAGTAAGTTTATTTCATGCCTGTACATGTTTCGAGCACGCTCGAAACATGTACAGGCATGAAATAAACTTACTGTAAAACAAAATTTTGTGCATCAAGTTGGTTAATTACTAAGATAAACATACTGAGATACACGGTCAGCAAAACATAAAAAAAAATACTCACTTTATTTATCCCTTCTCCGCTAAAGAAGCATAAAAATAACATATAAAGGAGGGATCACGCGTGTACGTCAGGGTATTTAATTTCCATAACTATGCCATGGATTTAGATTTAACTTGGTATTGACAGTCCAAGCTAACAAGCGTCCTGCCTGAGGTTGGTTTGATTTCAGGGTATCAGCTGTTTCATGTGAAGGGCAAACAAAACTTCAATATATCTCTAAAAGAAAAAATATCACTGCTTCTAACTCCATTAACTACTCTCTTTGCTGAGACGCTAACGGTAGCTCTGCTAGTCACGAAAGTCCCCTACATTTATTGTACCCGAAGCTTCCACAACTGCGTTGACATGAACCCGTCACGTAAATTTCAATTTATTCGAGAAAGTCCGCGCATTTAAACGGTCCATTAATACGTGCTAATTGTTAACAATGTGGCATTTCGTATTCTACGATCTTGCATGCCCCAAGTTTCAAATTCGTGTCCTCTGTTTTAAGACTGAAGCTTAATGGGTCAATGTTCACAAAAGTGGCTACGAAATGTTAAATTCCACTTGAGCTGTGACAATTGAGTCAATAGAACGACTAGGCCACGGGCTCGACAACCTGAATTTCGAATCCCGATAGGGGAACTACATGTCTCTCATCTCCAAATCGCGCAGAAGGCGGGTTCTCGGACCCACCCAGCCTCCTACACAATGAGTACCTGGATTCCTTCCCGGGGGTAAAGCGGCCGGGGCGTGAAGCTGACCACTCACCTCAATCTAATGCGAAGGTAAAAAACGAGTGCATCTATAGCTCTGCTCCCCTATATGACTTCACAGCGCTGACAGAGACAACTTTTTGGATAGTCCCAAACTGTGATCCTAACCCAATTATACGATTCAAGACGTTTAATTTACCAAAGGATATAAAGCACTAAGTAATTCCTCTTGTACAGGAAGAAATAACATCCAGAACACAAACATACAGAGCGATGAAACAGTATGAACACCCAAAGCTAGAGGGAGAAAACGCAGAATTCGCTAAACAGCAGTCACGTGAACTGCAACATACAAGATATTGTAGCTGCACGGAATTTATCAAACGAGTGTCAGAATAAATTCACAGGCATATTGTCCGAGGTTATAAAGTACCAGAACGGGTAACACACTAAGGCAGAACAAACAAACACACAAAAAACTGTGAAGTAGGATAAAAGTTAAACAAAGTCAGTACGAAACTCACGCTTGTAACAGAAGTGTTCTCTTCATAGCTACTAAGCTTCATAAGTGTCACGAACATCTTCATTAAAACAGGCGTGCTCGGTCTGATGATCACGACGCACATCATTACTCGACAACGTATTGCAAATGTACGCACGCGAATGAAACTTCCCGGCGGAACACCGTACAGTTTTTTACCCCCTCCCCATGTTAATGTATAAATGCCTTGCATGTTTGGAGTGATGAGTCAAGCACGGAATGACTACTGGAATTTAATACGAACCACTCGCAAGATATGTCAGCGGCATTTGCAACAACAGACGTCTTCAATTTCCCGTGGCAATGTGCACACCATTACAGCAGGGCGAACACTCCAGCGCCGTAATTGCTCCACACCGAACACTAGCCGGATACCTAACCCGCTCTCAGATTCTACAAGGCTTAGGACACACGTAAGAAACAAAAATTTAAAACAAAAAACATCATCGTTCGAAAACCTTGAATAATGGGATAACTGTGGACACCTCGGCGACAGAGACGAGTTAACCCGATTAAGGTGATGTGAACTACAGCCGGATATTCAGGAGTAGGTGATGAACTTCCCGGCTTTAAAACGCAATAAATGCCTTAGGCGACTGAGCGATTATCGACAGCTCAGAAGAGAGCATACCGTTTCACTTCGACAGCTCGCAATTTTCCAATATAACGGTACACTATACAAATACTTTACAATGACGAACAAGAATCGTGTTATGACTTAAAAGGAGGTGCAAACAGTTGCAAAAGTTATCCCAATGCCACTGCAATGACTGACCACGGAATACCTGATTGAACTAGAATTCCGTTACAACTAAAATCAGTACAAATGCGTGTAAAATTTTAGAAATATACTGCCACGTACAGGCGTCGTATTTGCACGGCAGTCAGACACTAACTTTAACAAGAGCCGTTAATGCTAATCATAATTTCGAACACGGCTTACTTTCCCTACCTTCCGAAGCAATGTTTCTTTTCCGTAAATATACGTCCGAATTTTGTTTTAATTTGTGCCCTGCATCTCTATTATTTGCATAATGAACCAAGAAATGCATCATTGATCAACAATTTATTATAGTGCTCTTTATGACACTGCTCTACATGTTTCGACGCTATTGCGTCATCTCCAGGGAACTCGTGTAGTCAGTATCTGCTAAGTTATATAAGTATGTGAATGCGGTATTGGTAATATATTTTAAAGCTAAGAATTCCACGACAAAATAATTTTATTATAGCTAGCGCAATTTTAACATTTTTAAAATGATTTTAAATATTGACAACAAAAGTATGTAAAGTTTTAAAATGTATTACCAATACCGCATTCACGTACTTGTGTAACTTAGCAGATACTGACTACGAGTTCCCTGGAGATGACGCAATAGCGTCGAAACATGTAGGGGCAGTGCAATAAAGAGCAGCATAATAAACTGTTGATCATTTGTGCATTTGTTGGTTCATTATACAAATACGTCCGAAATTTGCACTGCAACAAATCTTCACCGCAGTCTACACTGTAATACAAACAATTCCAGTTTATTGCCTCGCCAATTATCTGTTACAGTGTTGCTCACCGTTCACAGATGTTTTTCCTCTGAAACTATTTGTATTATTCAGGGATGGCGAAGCTCTGAAGTCAATAAAACTACTCTGTGCCTTCCACAAATACCTTTATACTGTAACGGTCAGGACAATACTGTGCCTAGACTGTGTCTAGCAACACGTTAACCTTTTAAAGTCTACCGGTTACTTTACGTACCACCAGTTTTAACATTCAAAAATTCTGCGTGGCGATTATATTGCTTTTGTGTGTTGTGTATGACTCTAAGAAAAAACAGTAAATTTTGCCTTATACATCATTAACACATCGGTTTTTATAACCGATGTGGAGAGTGTTTACTGTGCGTTATGCACCGAGTCCTTACATAACACAGATACGTCTCGTCCTTAAACGGTTAAAACTAGGTGGTCAATAAGAAATGAACAAGAACGCCGTGTGGTCACAAGCCTGCATCGTACACAATAAACACTGCCGTTCGTACCTTAATCAACGAACCACTGCGCTACGTCAACCACTTTCAGAAAGTTCACACTGTGAATAATGAATAAGCTGGTTAGTTAATTGGTTCCAGCATTATTTTACAAGTTTGTGAGACAGGGTAGATGATATAATGATTAGACTATGGGTTGGTAGACCGAGGAATTGTTGTTCGATTTCCGGCAGGGACAAGAGATTCGTACCCTCCCAGAAGTTTCCAGACAGTTTCTGGACTCATTCTTCCACCTAATGAATGGGTACCGGTGCCCTTTTCCCCAGGGCTAAACGGTCAGGCCGAGAATCTATAGTTCCACTCGCCTGAAACTCGTGTATGAGGACTTTACTTCGTCAAATGAAGAAATTATTATTCGAATTCTGCACGAAGGGGATGCAAGGTGCATTCCCAGAATTCATATGCAATTTCTGAGCGAATCGAGTAACCCCAAAAGGCGAAATCAGCTCGATGAAAAAACTGACCATAAAATATCACACCTTGCAGCTCGTTCAATACGTAGCTAATTTTTTAGTTACTACGAGACGCTTTAAGTGCAACAAGTAGGCCTATAATAATTTCGCCACGACCAAATTGCTTTAGGGGCATAAAACTTTTAGCGCCACCAGCGATTAGTTGTGAAAGGAACAGGTAGTTATAATTTTCTTCAAATTCTTCTATCTGGACAGAGAGAAAAAAAATTTACGACAGACAACATAAGCAACTGTGATTTACAAACACAATAATCTGCTCTAAATTTAAAAGTAAACTACACAAATCGACACCGCACTTGCTCTACAGCTGACACGTCTGTTGAACTTCAGATTTAGTCCCGTGGACGTTTAGTACCTGCTTGTTTGACAAGCCAATGAAGACTAGTTTATACAGAGTCGAATGAAATGTGGCCAGAAGAGTTGCACATTGTGAATTACTATGCATATAGGAGCATCTGTCATTGCAGCCGGTCATCGGATTGAAACATAAACCGAGTACCTCTTCAATGTGAAGGTGTAGGGAGTGCAAACAACTCCACTTCTATCTTCTGCCATGCTTCTGCTAACATCAAAGGCCTGTGCATCTGAGGACATTCAGCAGACGTGTTTAATACTGCGGCATTATGCTGGTCAGTGTCTGC
>Ga0131853_10020191_pt1 | contig 12107 bp, 10 predicted proteins | sample TergutLab28metaG_FD_92764 | JGI IMG/M metagenome (GOLD analysis project Ga0131853, IMG submission 92764) | Labiotermes labralis P1 segment gut microbial communities from Petit-Saut dam, French Guiana - Lab288 P1 (version 2) (version 2) | ecosystem: Host-associated > Arthropoda: Insects >...
GCAGCCGCGGCGAGGTGGTCAGCCTCCTCGTCGACGACATCGGAGACGTGATCGACGCGGCCGGGCTCGAGGTCGAGTCCGTGCCGTCCACCATGCCGGCGAAGATGGCCGACGTCGTTCAGTGCGTACGGCCGATGCCGGACGCGGTGCTCCTGGTCCTGGATGCGGACCGGGCGGTCGACATCTTCGCCGTGACCGAGAGTCCAGGGGGAGCAGCATGACGAAGCCGATGACGGGCCTCGAGAACGGCGGAGACGCCGGTCCCGGGGCCCGCTCCGTTCTCGACGTCGACGGCTATCGCGCCGTCCTGAGCGGCCTCGCGAGCCCGATGATCGTGGCCGATGCCACGCTGATGGTCCGCTACGTCAACCCGGCCGCGCAGCGCGCGCTGGAGCAGGTCCGCGAGCACCTGCCGTACGCGCCCGATGCGGTCGTCGGTCTGCCGCTGGACCAGGTGATCCTCTTCGCCCTGGAGACCGCCAGCCCCGGCCATCACCGGGGAGCGATCCCGCTCTCGACCACCCTGTCCATCGGCGACCGCTCCTTCACGGTGTCGGTGACGCCGGTCGCGAACGATGCCGGCGGCTTCGTCGGCGCGGTCGCGCAGCTGGAGGACGTCACCGCCCGGCTGGAGCTGGAGCGCGGCTCGGCGCGGCTGCGTTCGATGATGGAGAACAGCCCGACGAACATGATGTTCGCCGATCGCGACTTCGTCATCCAGTACATGAACCCGGCCTCGCTGGCGACCCTGCGGCGGCTGGAGGAGCATCTGCCGGTCCGCGCCGACCAGGTCGTCGGGTCCAGCCTGGACGTCTTCCACAAGACGCCGGCGTACCAGCGCGGGATCCTCTCCGATCCCCGCCAGCTGCCTCGGCGCGCCAACATCGGTGTGGGTCCGGAGATCCTCGACCTGCTGGTCAGCCCGATCCGGGACGAGCAGGGCGAGTACATCGGCGCGATGGCGACCTGGGACGTCGTCACCGAGAAGGTCCGGATGGAGCAGGAGGTCGCCCGGGTGACCTCGATGATGGAGAACAGTCCGACGAACATGATGTTCGCCGACCGCGATCTCGTCATCCGCTACATGAACCCGGCCTCGCTGGCGACCCTGCGCCGGCTGGAGGAGCACCTGCCGGTCACGGCGGACGACGTGGTCGGGTCCAGCCTGGACGTCTTCCACAAGAACCCCGCCTACCAGCGTGGTCTGCTGGCGGTGGCCGACAACCTGCCGCGCCGGGCCGACATCGCGGTCGGCCCCGAGACGCTCGATCTCCTGGTCTCGGCGATCACCGACAGCAACGGCGAGTACGTCGGTGCGATGGCGACGTGGGAGGTCGTCACCGAGAGGCTGCGGCTGGCCGAGGAGAAGGAGCAGCGCGAGCTGGCCGACCGGGAGAGCGCCGCGGCCGTGGCCGACTGCGTGGAGAAGGTCCTGGACATGGTGCAGAAGGTCGCCGACGGCGATCTCACCTGCCGCCTCGGCCTGGAGAGCGACGACGCCGTCGGTCAGGTGGGCCGGGCCCTGGACGGCCTGGTCGCCCAGTTCCGCGGCAACATGGCCACCATCGGCGAGACCGCGGAGACGCTCGGCCTCTCCGCCGAGCAGCTGACCGGCGTCGCGCGGAGCATGGGGGAGGGCGCGGCCGTCACGTCGGGCCGGGCGGCGTCGGCCTCGGAGGCCTCGACGCAGGTGTCCTCCTCGATCCAGACGGTCGCGACCGCGGCCGAGGAGATGACGGCCAGCATTCGCGAGATCGCCAAGAACGCCACCGAGGCGGCCGGCGTCGCCACCTCGGCGGTCGAGGTGGCCGACGGTGCGCAGGAGACGGTGACGTCGCTGGGGGAGTCGAGTGCCGAGATCGGCCAGGTGGTCAAGGTGATCACCTCGATCGCGCAGCAGACCAATCTGCTGGCGCTCAACGCGACCATCGAGGCCGCTCGTGCGGGCGATGCGGGCAAGGGGTTCGCGGTGGTCGCGAACGAGGTCAAGGAGCTGGCCAAGGAGACCGCCACCGCGACCGAGGACATCTCGCGCAAGATCGAGGCGATCCAGTCCGACGCGCAGAGCGCGGTCTCGGCGATCAGCCGGATCACCGAGGTGATCGGCAGGATCAACGCGATCCAGGCGACGATCGCCTCGGCGGTGGAGGAGCAGACCGCGACCACCAACGAGATCGCCCGCTCGGTGACCGAGGCCGCGACCGGCGCCGACGGCATCGCGTCGGACCTCACCCAGGTCGCCAGCGCCGCCGCCGAGAACCGTACGGGAGCGCAGAACACGCTGGCCTCGGCGTCCGAGCTCACCGCCATCGCCACCGAGCTGCGCTCGCTGGTGGGCAGGTTCACCCTCTGAGCCCGGGGGTTCGTGTGAATCCGAGCCATTGACACGAACCCCTTCGCTCGGGCACTCCACCCGCCGATAGGAGGCCGTGACCGATCTGCTGCAGCATGCGCAGCCCACCGAGACCGTCGGCATCGACTCGCTCTCCTTCGAGTTCGTGAACGCCCTGCCGACGACCGCGTTCGTGCTGGACCTGGACTACCGGATCGTCTTCATCAACGCCGCCGCCCGCGCCGGGATGGAGCGGCTGGGCGGGGACCTGGCCGGCATCGCGGACAAGCTGATGGGGCAGTCGTTCGAGTGGCTGCACGGCGACGCCCAGCACCTGAGCCCCGAGATCGTGAAGGACCCCGCAAACCTGCCGCTGAACGAGAAGAGCACCCGCGGCGGTGACTTCCTCGACACCACCATGACCGCGGTCTACGACCGGTTCGGCACCTACTGCGCCGTCCTGGTCTCGATCCTCAACGTCACCGACAAGGTCACGGCCGAGCAGGCCCTGCTCGACGGCGCCCGCGACAACACCACCGCCAACGCGGTGCTCGAGGGCCTGGCCGACGCGACCACGCCGGAGGCGTGCATCCAGACGGTCCTGGATGCGTACACCCGGCACTTCGGCGTCTCCTACATCTCCTGGTGGGCGCTCGACGCCGAGCAGGGCCGGATGCGGCACGGCGGCCTCGACGGCGGCGACCCGCAGGTCGTCCCGATGGCCCGCCAGATCGCCCAGGGCATGTCGTACGGCCAGGGCGAGGGCATCGCCGGCCGGGCCTGGTCCACCGGCCGCTTCTTCGCGATCGAGGACCTCACCGAGGACGACAGCTGGGAGGCCGCGGCGCAGGCGGTCAAGAGCGGTGTCCGGTCGGTCTTCGGCTTCCCGGTCTCCCTCGACGGCCAGGTGATCGGCGGGATCGAGGCCACCCTGCCCGAGCCGCTGCGGATGACCCCGGACCGCGAGGAGACGCTGACCAGCATCGTGATCCTGCTCGACGACGCGTTGAAGCGGGTCGCCGAGCAGCGCCGTGCCACCGCCGAGGCGGAGGAGACCGCGCAGAAGGTCCGCGAGCTGCTGGACTTCGTCCAGGCCGCCGCGACCGGCGACCTGAGCCGCGAGCTCGGCGTACGGGGCGGCGACAACGTCGGCCTGATCGCCGAGGCGCTGCGCGAGCTGCTCGGCTCGATGCGCTCCAGCATCAGCGAGATCCGCGGTACGGCCGACACCCTCTCGGGCGCCGCGGAGCAGCTCACCACCCTCTCCCGCGGGATGGGGGAGGGGGCGGCCCTGACCTCGGACCGGGCCGGCTCCGCGTCCGGCGCCTCGGCGCAGGTCTCGATGTCGATCCAGACGGTCGCGACCGCGGCCGAGGAGATGACGGCCAGCATCCGCGAGATCGCCAAGAACGCCACCGAGGCCGCTGCCGTCGCCGGGGACGCGGTCTCCGTCGCCGCCGAGGCCCAGGGCACGGTGACGTCGCTGGGAGAGTCGAGTGCCGAGATCGGTCAGGTGGTCAAGGTGATCACCTCGATCGCGCAGCAGACCAACCTGCTCGCCCTCAACGCCACCATCGAGGCGGCGCGGGCCGGCGACGCCGGCAAGGGCTTCGCGGTGGTCGCCAACGAGGTCAAGGAGCTGGCCAAGGAGACGGCCGCGGCGACCGAGGACATCTCGCGCAAGATCGAGGCGATCCAGGGCAACACCGAGGGCGCGGTCTCGGCGATCAGCCGGATCAGCGAGGTGATCGGCCGGATCAGCGACATCCAGACCACCATCGCCTCCGCGGTGGAGGAGCAGACCGCCACCACCAACGAGATCGCCCGCTCGGTCACCGAGGCGGCCGCGGGCGCCAACGGCATCGCCGCCGACGTCACCCAGGTGGCGACGGCCGCCGCCGAGACCCAGGCCGGGGTGCAGACCACGCTGGAGTCGGCCCGCGGGCTCAACGACGTGGCCGTGGAGCTGCGCGACCTGGTCGGCCGCTTCACCGTCTGACCGCTCGCGCCGCCGCCGTGCCGCTGTGAACGGACTGCAACGACACGGTAAAGATTCCGGGCAGTGCGCAGCGACGGCGCGTTCGTGCCGATGAGGGCTGCATGGTCGCCGACGTCAACGACGGGCTCGCTGCCCTGACCGTTCCGCGCACCCGGACGCCGTATCCGGACGAGCAGCCCTCGGATCTTCCCGCCGAGGAGCCCGCTGGCGAGCCCGGGCACGCCGCGGAGGAGCTTCCGGCCCTGGCGCCGACTCCGGCCTCGCCGGCGGCGCCGTCGGGGCCGTCGGAGCCAGCGGGGCCGAAGGTCGGCCTGCTGAAGCGGGTGACGATCACCCAGCGGCTGATCGCGATGGCCGCGATGGCCGCGGTCCTCTTCGTCGTCCTGGCCACCGTCGGCGTGACCCGGCTGCAGAGCGTGAGCCACTCCACCGACGAGATCACCGCCGCCGCCGCGCTGCAGTCCCAGGCCCACGTCGCGTACGAGCAGTACCTCTCCTACGACGACGACATGAACCTCTACGTCGCCGCCCTCGCCGTCAACACCCGTGACGGCCTCACCCTGGCGAGCCAGGCCTGGGACGACGCGCACGACGCGATGACCAGCACGAAGTCGGCGCTCGCCGCCGCGCACTCACTGGCGCCGACCACGGCGGAGAAGACCCTCATCGCCACCCTCCAGCAGGACGTGGCGATGTACGAGGGGTTCGTACAGCAGACCTACGACCTGGGCCAGAGCGGCCATCTCGCCGCGGCCCTCCAGGTGCAGACGACCGGCAACCAGAGCGTCGCCGACAAGACCCCGAAGGACTTCGCCGCGCTGCAGAAGCTCCTCGACGAGGGCATCGCGACCGCCCAGTCCGACGCGTCCGCCGTGTCGAGCAGCGGGCGGATCCTGCTGATCGGGTCCGCGGTGGTCGGCCTGGTCCTGATCATCGGCGTCGCCTGGCTGATCACCCGCAGCATCGCCCGCCCGCTGGGCCAGGTGGTGGCATCGCTGCGGGCGATCGCCCGTGGGGACCGCTCGCGGCGGGTCCAGCACCGCAACCGCGACGAGATCGGCGCCATCGCCGTCTCCCTCGACCAGGTGATCGGCTTCCTCGACGACGCCGACGCTGCGGCCGCCCAGGCCGTGGCGGACCGCGAGGCCCAGGTCGAACGCGACCGGCTCGCCGCTCAGGAGAAGGCCGACGCGGAGCGTCGCGCGACCGAGGAGCGGGCCGCGGCCGAGCGGGCCGCGGCCGTACGCGAGGCCGAGGTCGAGCGCGAGCGCCTGGAGGCGCAGCGTGCCGCCGAGGAGGCCGAGCGGGAGCGGGTCGCCGCCGAGCAGGAGCGTGAGCGCGCCCGGGAACGGGCCGAGGCCGAGGCCGAGGCACAGCGCGCGGCCGCCGCGGCCCGGCTGGTCGAGGAGACCGCGGCCCGGGTCGCGATCGTGCTCGAGTACGTCACCCATGTCGCCGAGGGCGACCTCACCCGTACCCTCGATGTCGGTGGCGAGGACGCCGTCGGCCAGATGGCGGACGCGCTGCGACAGCTCACCGGGTCGCTGCGGCAGAACATGGCCGAGATCGGCCAGACCGCCTCGTCGGTCTCCGCCGCCTCGGCCCAGCTCACCATGACCAGCCAGGAGCTCGGCGAGGGCGCCCAGCGCGGCTCCGACCTCGCCGGCGGCGTCTCCGCCGCGTCCGAGCAGGTCAGCGCGAACATCGCCGCGGTGGCGGGTGCCGCGGAGGAGATGTCCGCCAGCATCGCCGAGATCGCTCGCAGCGCCACCTCGGCCTCCGAGGTCGCCTCGCAGGCGGTCTCCGTGGCGGGATCCGCCCGGACCACGATCGACTCGCTCGGCAGCTCGTCGGCCGAGATCGGGCAGGTGGTCGCGCTGATCACCTCGATCGCGCAGCAGACCAACCTGCTGGCCCTCAACGCCACCATCGAGGCGGCCCGCGCCGGTGAGATGGGCAAGGGGTTCGCGGTGGTCGCCAACGAGGTCAAGGAGCTGGCCGCGGAGACCGCGAAGGCCACTCAGGAGATCGCGGAGCGGATCGACACGATCCAGGCCGACGCCTCCTCAGCGGTCGACGCGATCACCCAGGTCGGCGAGGTGATCGACCGGATCAACCAGATCCAGGCCTCGATCGCGGCCGCGGTGGAGGAGCAGACCGCGACCACCAACGACATCTCCCGCTCGGTGACCGAGGCGGCCACCGGATCGCACGGCATCGCCAGCGACATCTCGGAGGTGGCCGGTGCCGCCGACCGCACCCTGGGCGGCGCCGAGGCGACCGCGCAGGCCGCGACGTCACTGACCGGTGCGGCGCAGACGCTGGACCGGCTGCTGGCCGGCTTCCGCTACTGACCGTTCGGGACCGGCGGCCCGAGGCCGGACGCCGGGACCGGCCCTGGAGGACGTACGGGCCCGGGAAGGCTCCGGGGGAAGCCTTCCCGGGCCGCTCCCTCCCCAGGGCAGGGTGAGCCGGCCGCGGTGATCGCGGCGCGGGACGGACGGGGTGCGTCAGCCCAGGACGGGCGTACGGGTGGTCTCGAGGTCGCCGGCGCGACGCGGCGCGGGCAGGGTGCTGCCGCTCCCGTCCCGCAGCCGGTGGGCGAGGACGGCGGCCTGGGTGCGGTGCTGCACCCCGAGCCGGGCGAGCAGGCCGGTGACGTGATTCTTGACCGTCTTCTCGGCGAGGAAGAGCCGCTCGGCGATCTGCCGGTTGGTCAGGCCCTCCGCGATCAGGAACAGGATCTTGCTCTGCTGTGGGGTCAGCTCGGAGAGCACGTCGAACGCGCGCCGGTGGAACTGCACCTGCTGCACCACCCGGGAGGCGATCACCGGGTCGATCAGGGTGTGTCCGCTGGCGACCAGGCGGATGCCGCTGACCAGGCTGTTGCCCTCGATCTGCTTGAGCACGTAGCCGGCGGCACCGGCGAGGATCGCCGCGGTGATCGCCTGCTCGTCGTCGTAGCTGGTCAGGATCAGCCCCTTGACCTCAGGGTTCGCCTCACGCATCTGGCGGCAGACCTCGATGCCCGAGCCGTCCGGGAGCTGCGCGTCCAGGACGCAGACGTCGGGCTCCAGGGCGAGGATCGCGGGCAGGGCGTCCTGCGCCGTACCGGCCTCGCCGACGACCTCGATGTCGCCCTCGGCCTCGAGCATGCTGCGCACGCCGCGGCGCACGATCTCGTGATCGTCCACGAGGAAAACGCGAATCTGACCCTCCTGCATAGGACCATTGTCCCCCAGCCGGGTCCCATCGGGGAAGCGGATGGCTGGTCACGGACGAGCGCCTGGGACGCACCAGGCGCGATAGTCCGGGATGACTAGGTGAGCAGGAGCGATCGGAGGTGTCGCTCGGATGCGCGGATCTGCTTCAGCGGGTGACGGCCCCCGCGAGGTAGGAGCGCCGGGCGGCGAGCTCACGGGCCTCGCGCAGCAGACCGAGCACGTCGCCGAGGTCCATCGGGCCGGTCGCGGTCTTCTCGGCCAGCAGGAGGTCGACGTCGTCGCGGGCGACGGTCGCACCGAGCTCGAGGCGGTAGTGCGTGTCGGTGAGGTCGAAGCTGATGTCGCGTACGGTGGCGATGAGGTGCTCCTCGCCGTCGCGGACGAGCACGCGCTCGCCGGGCTCGAGGCCGCGGGTGAGCGTGGTGGCGGAGTGCGCCAGCTGTACCGATCCGGCACGACGGCTGAATGCGGTGACGGCGAGATCCAGTCGCTCCACTGCTACTTCCTCCCTAGCGGCGTTCCCGAGAGTGTTCGTACCCGTGCGAAGGGCCAACGAAACATCGGGGCGCAGGTCACGCACAGACGCCGACAAGGCGAAATGTCTAGACCATGGGAAGGGTAGCCCATGCCAGAGTGGGCCCATGGCTGCAGAACGCGATCTCGACCTGGTCCTCCTCGGCGCGACCGGCTTCACCGGCGGACTGACCGCCGCCTACCTGGCCGAGCACGCCCCCGAGGGCCTGCGCTGGGCGCTGGCCGGACGCAACCCGGCGAAGCTGGCGGCCGTACGCGACGACCTCGCGGGCCGGTTCGGCGACCGGCTGGCCGGGCTCGAGCTCCTGCACGCCGATGCCACCGACCCGGCCGGTCTGGCCGAGGTCGCCGCCCGTACGCGCGTGCTGATCACGACCGTCGGCCCGTACCTGGAGCACGGGGAGCCGCTGGTCCGGGCCTGCGCCGAGTCCGGCACCGACTACGTCGACCTGACCGGCGAGCCGGAGTTCATCGACGCCATGTACGTCCGCTACCACGCGGTCGCGGAGCGGAGCGGCGCCCGGATCGTGCACGCCTGCGGCTTCGACTCGATCCCGCACGACCTGGGCGCGCTCTACACCGCCCAGCAGCTCGGTGCCACCGGCCCGGTCACCATGCGCGGCGTGGTGCGCAGCGCCGCGCTCGCGTCGGGTGGCACCTTCCACTCCGCGCTCGGCCAGTTCGCCCGGCCCCGCCAGCTCCGTGCGGCCGCGACGGCACGCAGGCAGATCGAGCCGCGCCCCTCGGGCCGGCGCGCCCGCGCGGTCGGCGGCCGTCCGAGCCGCGACCCGAAGCTGGGCTACTGGCTGCTGCCGCTGCCCACGGTCGACCCCGCGATCGTGGCCCGCAGCGCTGCCGCGCTGCCGGTCTACGGCGCCGACTTCCGCTACTCCCACTACGCCGGCACCAGGACGCTGCACTACGCGGTCGGCGGGGCGGTCGGGGTCAGCGCTCTGGTGGCGGCCTCCCAGGTGGGCCCGATCCGGCGCTGGCTGGGCAACCGGGTGCCGCAGGGGGAGGGGCCGAGCGAGGCCCGTCGGGCAAAGTCGTGTTTCACCGTCGACTTCGTCGCCGAGGGTGACGGCCGTACGGTCCACACCCGGGTCTCCGGCGGCGACCCGGGCTACACCGAGACCGCGAAGATGCTGGCCGAGTCGGGTCTGTGCCTGGCGCTCGACGACAACCCGCCGAGCGCCGGCTCGGTCACCACCGCTGTCGCGATGGGCGACGCCCTGACGGCGCGGCTCCAGCGGGCGGGCATCCGGTTCGAGACGATCGCGGGCTGAGCGCACGCTCCGTCGCGGGGGCGAGCTGAGCGGCGAGCCAGAGCCGGGCCTGCGCGGTGATCTGCTGGAGCACGAGCCGCTCAGTACCCCGTCCGGCCGGTCTCACACCTGTGCCTTCCCCCGCTGCTTCGCGGGCATGGCCGGTGCCGTGCCGGTTACCGCATCGGTATGGCAACGACGTACCCGACGCCGTCCTCCGCTGAGGAGGCACGTTCCCGATGACCGCCGTCTGGATCATCGTCCTGGTCTTCGTCGTCCTCGTGCTCGCCGTGGCGGCGGTGCAGGTGCTCGCGGCCTTCGCGGACCGCCGGCGGGCCCGGGAGATCGAGGCCGACGAGAGTCGTCTGCACACCGATGGGGAGTGACCATGCCGAACCCGAGCATCAAGAACGAGAGGCTCTACGAGGAGCTGCGCGCCCAGGGCGACTCGCAGGAGAAGGCCGCCCGGATCTCCAACGCCGTCGCCCGGCGCGGAGGCAGGGCGGTCGGCCACCGCGGTGGCACGTCCGGCTCGTACGACGACTGGACCGTCGCCGACCTGCGCCATCGCGCCAAGGAACTGGGCCTGCGCGGCTACTCGGGCAAGCGGAAGTCTGAGCTGATCTCCGCGCTCCGCAACCGCTGAGGCCCCGCGAGCCCCGCTATCGGGGGTTGGTGGCAGGTCGCCGGTGGCGCCGGAGAGTCGCGGCGAGCACCGCGGTCATCAACCCCGCGAGAGCGACGACCGGAACCATCCAGGTGGAGTGGTGGGCCGGGGCGGTGGTGGCCTCGGCTTCGTTGACGGTCTGGGGGTGGGAGAGCCGGGAGACCGGTATTCCTGAGCCCTGGGCGACGGAGGCTTCGAAGGCGGCGACATCGGCCTGGTTGCCGCCGATGAGCGGGATCCCTCCACCCATGGCGGGGCCGTTGATCCGGTCGATCGCCGCAAGCTCGGCCTTCTGCTGCGCCGCCAGGCGTACGAACGTCGAGCCGTCGAGCTTCGAGGTCCCCAGCCAGGTCTGCGCCGACTGGTCCAGCGGCACGACCGCACCGCCCTGCACACCGATGAAGTTGTGATCGGGGCCGGTCGTACCGCCCGCGGGCAGGTCGGGCGAGGTGTCGAGGAACTGCACCTCACTGGCTACCGAGACCTGGTAGCTGCTTCCGTCGGAGGTGGGGTCGGCGCACACCACGATGTCGATCGGCTTCCGGTCGACCAGCGCGCGGGCGCAGTATCCCCCGGTCGGGGTGAGCCCCTTGTTCAGCTGAGCGGTCCCGGTGACGGCGTTGGTGGTGAGGTCGTAGCCGGGAAGGGTGTAGCCCAGTGTCGGCGCAGGGCTCCCGAAGCTGAGGGCGGCGGGGTCGCTGCCTCCCTGACCGCTCCAGGTCGGGAGGCTCTGCACGTACGGCATCACCTGGTCGGGAGTCAGGCTCGCGAACCAGGTCGTGATGTCGGGCGGCGATGCGGCCGCGGGAGTGGCGACGCTGGGGATCGCGATGAGCAGGACAGCGGCGGAGGAGACGGCCGCCGCGAGCCGTACGGGGCGCTTCATACGTGTAGTCCGATCGGGCTGCTGTGCTGCGCGAGCGAAGAGCCGAGGCTAGGGAACAACGAAGGACAGATCCAGCGAGAACGACCCGGCATCCGGCTGGATCTTCACCGTCTTGGAGGTCGAGAGCCCCGTTCTCGTTGTGGCGACCACGAGGTAGGACCCCGGCGTGACCATGGTCTCGAACGTTCCATCTTCAGCGGTCGTCATCTCAGACATCGGAGTAGAGGTGCGAGCGTCCGCCCCGGGACGTTGTCGGTAGATGTCGACTACCGCGACGATCGGGTGTGGCTGCGGCTGGCGGCCCTCCCGCAGGGGACCTCCGATCTGATCGACCGTGCCGGAGAGGACGATTGCGGGCGACGGCGCCGAGGTGGAGGAGGTGTCTGTGGCGTGGACAGTGGGGTTCTGGACGACCCGTCCCGTGGATCGGAACGTCATCGAGGTTCCGTCGGGGAGGGTCAGCGTCAGCTGGTCCTGGTTCGTGCTCAAGGCCGCGTGGGCGGGGGAGCCGGAGAAGAGGGCTCCGTAGGAATCGATGGACAGGCGCGAGGCGCTGTCGTCGACGCGATAGCCGTTCGCAGTGACACCCGCCGTCGCAAGACGTACGGTGTCGGCTTCTATCGACATGATGCCGCTGAGGCCGTGGTACCCGTCGCTGGCGGAGGTCCATCCGTTCGGCGCGATGCTCAAGTCTGCTGTGCGCGGCGCCGTCAGGACCGGGCCATCACCTTTCGTGAGGCTCACCAAGGCCCACTCGTGACCTCCCAGCGCCGTCAGGGTCACCGGCCTCCCCGACATCGGCCGATCGTCGGGGCCGCCGTGCCCGCGCAACCACGTCGCGAGGCCGACTGACCCGAGGACGACGCCGACGGTGAGGAGCGCTACGACCGGCACGACGAGCCTTCTGGGCCATCGACGCTGCGCGTCCCGGACAGCCCCGGGAGGCGTGTCGGCGCCTGGGGCCTCTGCGTGGATGTGTTGTCGGGATTCTTCTTCGAGATCCATACGGATCACCTCTGCTCGCCCCACCCGAGATCGCAACGTGTCACTCGATGCCTGAAGCATGGGCCGGGAACCGGCGTCGGTCAACGGCTTCTTCGCGTGCCGGCCTAGACAGGTCGCAGGAGGGTCTGAAAGCGGTCCGCTCGGCTTGAGCCGACCGGCGTGTTCCAAACCCCTGTGCCCCCGGCAGGATTCGAA
>Ga0131853_10020192_pt1 | contig 12107 bp, 10 predicted proteins | sample TergutLab28metaG_FD_92764 | JGI IMG/M metagenome (GOLD analysis project Ga0131853, IMG submission 92764) | Labiotermes labralis P1 segment gut microbial communities from Petit-Saut dam, French Guiana - Lab288 P1 (version 2) (version 2) | ecosystem: Host-associated > Arthropoda: Insects >...
ACGATGACCTTGCGGTGCTGGCGGCGCTCCATGACCGCCTCCAGGCCCGCGCACAGCGCGAGCGCCGACTTGCCGGTGCCCGCCCGGCCGCCCATGCTGACGATGCCCACCTCGGGATCCAGCAGGAGGTCAAGGGCGATGCGCTGCTCGGCGCTGCGGCCGTGCAGGCCGAACGCCTCGGCGTCGCCCTTCACGAGCTGGATCTGCTTGTCCGGCCGGACCCGGGCCAGTGCGCTGGCGCTGCCGGTATGCAGCACCAGGCCGGTGTGGCACGGGTACTCCCGGGCCGCCTCAAGGTCCATGGACCCCTCGGAGAACAGCTGGTCCAGGTCGGCCTGGGTGACGGTCAGCTCCGTCATGCCCGTCCAGCCCGAGTCGACTGGCAGTTCGGCCCGGTACTCCTGAGCTTCGAGCCCGATGGACGAAGCCTTGATCCGCATCGGGAGGTCCTTGCTGACCAGGACGATGTCGAGTCCCTCGCTGGCGAGGTTCTTGGCCACCGCCAGGATCCGCGTGTCGTTGTCCCCGAGGCGGAAGCCCGCGGGGAGGACCTGCTGGTCGATGTGGTTGAGCTCGACCCGGACGGTGCCGCCGAGGTCGCTCACGGGCACGTCGGTGTCCAGGCGCCCGTGCTTGACCCGGAGTTCGTCCAGGTAGCGGAGGGCCTGGCGGGCGAAATACCCCAGCTCAGGATGGTGACGCTTCGCCTCCAGCTCGGTGACGACCACGACCGGCAGGACCACGTGATGCTCATCGAATCTCGTGATCGCCGAGGGGTCGGCGAGAAGAACGCTCGTGTCGAGGACGTAGGTACGGCGGTGCTCGGAGTGGGCCACGCAATACTCCCCTGGACGCCTGGTACTTTCAGGCGCCGCGGACAGGACACGTCCGGCCCCGGGTCTCGCCCGGAGACAAACGCGTCGGACGGACCGGGAACACCCTCTGACGAGGGCCAGCCCGGCCCTCTCGTCGCACGCATCGACGTCAGGGGGCCTTCCCATGAGGGCAGCCTGGGGAGCCGCCATCACTTCCGAAGGTACACCGTGATCTGGCCGTGACGAAAGTACTTAAGCTCACGTATTAATGGCCCGCTGACCTGGGTATAACACCTTGTTAGGCGCCGAATCTGCGGTTGCGTTCGGAGTACGAGCGCAGGGCCCGGAGGAAGTCCACCTTCCGGAACGCGGGCCAGTAGGCGTCGCAGAAGTGAAGCTCGGAGTGCGTCGACTGCCACAGCAGGAAGCCGCCGATCCGCTGCTCGCCGCTGGTCCGGATGACCAGGTCCGGGTCGGGCTGGCCGGCGGTGTAGAGGTGCTCGGCGATGGACTCCACGGTGATGGTCTCGGCGACGTCGTGAATCGTGGCGCCCTCGCTCGCCCGGTCGACCAGCAGTGACCGTACGGCGTCGGCGATCTCCTGGCGGCCGCCGTAGCCCACGGCCACGTTGACGGTGAGCCCGGGGTTGTCCATCGTGGCGTCGGCCGCCTTCTTCAGGACGCGGGCCGTGCTGTCGGGCAGCAGGTCCAGGGCGCCCACCGGCTTGACGTGCCAGCCCTCCTCGACCAGGCCGATGACCGTGTCCTCAATGATCGGCAGGAGCTTCTCCAGCTCGTCCATCGACCGGTTGAGGTTGTCCGTGGACAGCAGCCACAGGGTGACGACCTCGACGCCGGTCTCCCGGCACCACTTCAGCAGCTCGAAGATCTTGTCGGCCCCCGCCTGGTGGCCGGTGGCGACATCGGAGTGGCCGAAAGACCGCGCCCAGCGCCGGTTGCCGTCGCACATCACGCCGATGTGCTTGGGAATCGGCTTGCTCGCAAGCGACGATTCAAGCCTGCGTTCATACAGCCGGTAAGCCAAGCCCTTGTATCCCATGAAACCGAACTTCCTCACCACGGCACGCATCACGTAGCTCGAATCACGTTGCTAACAAGAGAGGGAGAGAGCAGCAACGAGATGACCGGGAACAGCGCCGCGCCGCTCAGCGCGCTGATTATCCCTAGTCACGGTATCCGACCGAAAGCTCGTTGGCGGCGAGTGAAGTCCGTTCCGTTATGCACCTTCAGATTTCGTTAAGTTTCGAAGGCGCTGTCAGTCCGCTCTCGGGCCTCTCTCCCGGACCTCTTCCACCCGGCGCAGCGCGTCGCGCAGTTCGGCCAGCCACGGCTCGGCATGTTCCCCGGTCAGCCGCACGCACCAGGCGAGAGCGTCGCTCCGGCTGCGGGCGGCTCCGGCGTCGACCAGCGTGTCCAGGACCCGCCGCTCGGACTGCCGCAGGCGGGTCATCACGGGGACCGAGAGTGTGGTGAACATCTCGTTTCGGCCGCCGCAGTGCGCGCCCCAGGAAACCTTCCGCCCGAACCGGGCCTCCGCTTCCTTCGCGATCTCGACCCGGTGGCTCCGCGTCGCCTCCCGGAAGCGCCTGACCCTGGCCTCCGGGCTCTCCCCCGGCCGCGCGTTCCCGCCCTCGGCCTCGTCCTGGTCCGGGTCATCGTCCCCGGGCGCGGGGAGCGTCCCGGTCACGGTAATTTCCTCGCGGTCGACGGCCACCTCCGCCGGGCCCGTGAACCAGTCCCCCGGCAGCTTTCCCGCGAACCACTCGCGCACTTCTGCGGCGCTCTCATCACTCATGCCCCACCTCCCGGGCCGAATGATTACATAATTACACCAGTATTCCAGCAGGTCAACGGGGTGTCGCCGGAGGGGTTCAGGCGACGCCGGAGGCCACGGAGGCGGCCTGGGCCGGGTTGACGCGGACGGCGCCGGCGAATTCGGAGCCGAAGGCGGCGGGCACGACTTCCACGTTCTTCCCCGGCTCCGGCGCCTGGATCATCCAGCCCCGGCCGATGTAGATCGCCACGTGAGAGATGTAACCGGGAGCCGTCGGATCGGTGTGGTAGAAGAGCAGGTCACCGGGGGAAAGCTGGCTCACCGGGACGGCTGGGCCGGTCCGGGCCTGGTCGGCGGCCACGCGCGGCATGGTGATCCCGGCCCGGGCGAACGACCACTGGACCAGGCCCGAGCAGTCGAACTGGGTCGGGCCCTCGGCTCCCCACACGTACGGCATGCCGAGCCGGCTCATCGCCGACTTGAGCATCACGTTGATCGCGGCCGAGGAGGCCGGTCCCGCGGCCACGCCGGATCCCGCCGCGCCGGATGTCGCGGAGCCGGACTCCGTCTCAGTGACCAGCGGTTCCACGCTCGCCCTGCGGGGCGCCGCCTTCTTGACGGCCGACAGCACCGAGTTGACGTCGCCCTTCCCCGCGCTGATCACGAGGGCGTTCCCGGACGGCGCGCCCAGTGACCGGGCCGTGGTGTCCGAGACCACCGCGTTCACGCCGCCGACGCCGAGGGTGCCGAACGCCGATACCCGCAGCTTCTCCGTCTTCTGCCCGCCCAGGCTGACCGTGCCGCCGAGCGGCAGCTTGTCCATCTTGCCCATGGTGTAGGAGACGGCGACCCCGCCGTTGGCCACGCCCTGCCACAGGGCGTCGGACGCGGCGGTGGGGTGCGCCGCGTACGAGCGGAAGGCCGAGGGGTCCACGCCGAGGACCGGGGTGTAAGCCCCGTTGACCTTCATCCGGACCGCTTCGATCTGCTCCGCGGAGGTGACTCCCGACATCCGGGAAACGGCGGAGACGAACGACTTCGGCAGGGTCGACGGGGCGACGACCAGCACGGCGGCCTGCCGCGTATGGCGCAGCGGGGCGACCGCGGGGTGCGACGCGTCGGACCGGGAGTCGGCTGTCAGCAGGGCACCGGAGAGGACCGGCAGGTTCCCGGCGGACGGCTGGGCGCTGGGCAGGTCGAACAGGGGCCGGGTCCCGGCGGCCGCGTGAGCCGGGGCGGCGCTCAGAGCGTGATCCGGATGGCCGCTCATGGCGGCCAGGGTGCCGGCCAGGGTCCCCGCGACCGCGAACACGGCGACACCGGCGGGCAGGATCCGGTGCGGGCGCCGGGCCTGCTGAACACGCGCGATGACCCGGGTCGCGCGACGACCCCGTTCGGTTCGGTGCACGGTCTAACGATGCCGTACAAATCGGTCATCCGTCTAGCCGTGCAGGTAAACCCGGCGTGTCGGGTTCACGACAGTTACGTGAGAAGGGTGTCGCGCAGCGCGGCGGATTCGGTGACCGGGGCCTGGCAGGTGAATCCCCGGCAGACGTAGGCGGCCGGGGCCCCCTGGACCAGCCCGCGCCCTTCCAGCAGCGGGATCTCCGGGTCCGATCCGGATCCCAGCGCGAACACCGCGCCGGGCGAGGCGGCGTGCAGTGCGGTCCGCAGCAGGTCCCGGGTCCGCGGGTCGTCCGGGGGCCCGACGATCGCGACCTCGGCCGGCCCCGACGCCAGCGCCTCGGCCACCGACAGGCCCGTGCCCGCCGCTCGCGGGGCACGGGACCCGATCCGCGGCAGCGCCTTCAGCGCGGTCACCGCGGCGTCCCGGTGCCGGGACGATCCGGCCAGGGCCGCGTAAGACAGCAGCGCGTCGGCGGCCGCGAAGGCTCCGGACGGGGACGCGTTGTCGGCGGGGTCGGCGGGCCGGTAGATCAGCCGCTCTCCGTCCGCGGGGGTGTCATACAGCCCGCCGGATCCGTCCCCGAATTCCGTCAGCACCGTCTCCAGCAGATTCCCCGCCACGGAGAACCACCGGGCCTCACCGGTGACGCCCGCCAGCACCAGCAGCCCCGACGCCACGCAGGCGTAGTCCTCCAGCAGCCCCGCGGACTCGCCCGCCGCCCCGTCCCGGGACGTGCGCAGCAGGCGGCCGTCGGCGGCGTGCAGGGAAGCCAGGAGCGCGGCGGCCGACTCGGCGGCTTCGGTGAAGTCGGGCCGGTCGAGGAGAAGGCCGGCTTCGGCCAGCGCGGCGATGGCCATCCCGTTCCAGGCGGCTACCACCTTGTCGTCCCGGCCGGGCCGGGGACGACCGTCGCGGGCGGCGAGCAGCGCGGCCCGGATCCGGTCCAGCCGTTCGGTGTCGGCGGGGTCGGCCCGGCGCTGCAGGACCGACGAACCGCGGGAGAACGTCCCGGCCTGGGTGACGCCGAAGACGTCGGCGGCCCAGGCTCCGTCGGCGTCGCCGAGCACCTCCCGCAGTCCGGACGGCGTCCACACGTAGTAGGCGCCTTCGCCGCCGGTGATGTCGGTGTGCCCGTCGCTGTCCGCGTCCAGCGACGCGGCGAACCCGCCCTGGTCCGTGCGGAGCTCGCGGAGCATGAACTCACAGGTCTCCTCGGCCACCCGCCGGGCTAGCGGCGACCGCGACACCCGCCACCAGTGCAGGTAGGCCCGGGCGAGCAGGGCGTTGTCGTACAGCATCTTCTCGAAGTGCGGGATGGTCCAGGTCCCGTCGACGCTGTAGCGGGCGAAACCGCCGCCGGCCTGGTCGTACATTCCGCCGCGGGCCATCGCCTCGCCGGTCGTCTCCACCATCGCCACGGCCTCGGGAGATCCTTCGCGCAGGAGGAACTCCAGCACCATCGAAGGCGGGAACTTCGGGGCCCCGCCGAACCCGCCGGCGGAGGAGTCGAAGCTGTCCTCCAGGGCGGTCACCGCGGCGGCGGTCAGCTGCTTCCACGGCTCGTCCCCGGACGGGGCCCGCAGGCCCGCGACGGCGGTGGCGTTCTCGGCCAGGGCGGCGGAGATCTGCCCGGACTGCTCGACGACCCGGTCCCGGTCCGAGGTCCAGGTCCGGCCGACCGCCTCCAGCAGGGCGGTGAACTGGGGCCTGGGGTAATAGGTGCCGCAGTGGAACGGGTCGCCTTCCGCGGTCATGAAGACGGTCATCGGCCAGCCGCCCTGGCCGTTGTTCATGGCCTGGGTGGCGGTCATGTAGACGGCGTCGATGTCCGGGCGCTCCTCCCGGTCCACCTTGATCGCGACCACGTTCTCGTTGACCACGGCGGCGGTCGCCGGGTCCTCGAACGACTCATGGGCCATGACGTGACACCAGTGGCAGGCCGCGTACCCGACCGACAGCATGACCGGCACGTTCCGCCGTCTCGCCTCGTCGAACGCCTCGGAGCACCACGGCCACCAGTCGACCGGGTTGTCCGCGTGCTGCAGGAGGTAAGGACTGGTCGCCGTCTTCAACCGGTTCGCCATAACCCCATTCTCTTACCCAACGGATCTGCGTTACTCCCCCGGGGCCGACGGCGCCCTTATCGGGTCTTGCGGATCGCGTCGAGGCAGCAGGCGGGGTCGTCGGCGAAGGGGACGTGCCCGCAGCCCAGAAGGTCGATGTGGGTGGCGGTCGGCAGGACCTGGCGGGCGCGGCGGCTCTGGGTGGTGTGGGTGAGCAGCACGTCACGGGTTCCCCACGCGACGGTGACGGGGATGTCCGCCAGCGCGCCGGCTTCGGCGATGGCGTAGCCGGTGAAGCTGTCCCGGGCCGCCTCGAAGGCGGGCGCCGCGACCATGGCGGCGAGGTCCGCCCGCACGGCCCCGGGGGAAAGCCGGGCCGGGTGCCCGAAGAACGGCGCGGCGGCCACGGCCCGGACCGGGGCGAACCCGAGCGCGCGGCTCAGCGAATCGCCGCCGGCCCGGCCGCCCTCGCGGATTGCGGTGACCAGGTTCTGGGCCCAGATCCGGCCCGGTGTCGCCCAGAAGCCGGCGGGCGAGAAGGCCGTGACCTTCGAGGCGGCGCCGGCGCGGCCCAGTTCCAGGGCGATGGCGCCGCCCATCGAGTTGCCGGCGACGTGCGGGCGTTCGATGTCCAGGGTCTTCAGCCAGCCGGCGACCCAGTCCGTGTAGGCGGCCACGCTCGGGGCGAACCCGGCGGGCAGCGGGGTCTCGCCGAAGCCGGGCAGGTCGACGGCGATGACGTCGCGGGTCTCGGCGAGGTCGTCGATGATCGGGTCGAAGGCGTGCCGGTGGCTGCCGAGTCCGTGGACAAGCAGAATCGGCTCGCCGGCGCCGGCTCGGTGGTAGGAGACGGTGGCCGGGCCGGGGCGGGTGTCGTGCTGGTCGCTCATGCGGAGACTTCCATTTCGGGTCAGCTTCGGGTCAGGCTCCGGGGAACCGCGAGGCGGCGGGCCCCGAGGCCGACGAGGTAGAAGAGGGCGCCGCCGGTGCCGACGAAGAAGCCGAGGGGCCAGTTGGTGCGGTAGAACAGGGCGATCGAGAGCCAGGTGATGGCGAGGGCGATCGCGACCGACAGGGCGAGGGCGACGCCGGGGCGGGCGGTGACGCTGCGGGCGGCGGCGGCCGGGCCGATCATCAGGCTGAACATCAGCAGGGCGCCGACCACGGGGACGGTCATCGACGTGGCGACTGCCATGACCAGCAGGAAGTACAGGTCGACCTTGCGGGTGGAGACGCCGCGGGCCTCGGCCACCTCGGGCAGCGCGGAGGTGAGCATGAGCGGGCGGAACGCGACCCCGATCGCGAGGGCGGCGGCCAGGCCGAGCCCGGCGATGGGCGCCACCTCGCCCTGGCTGACCCCCGTCACCTGGCCGAACAGCAGCGAGTACGTTTCCTGCGCGTACTGGGTGCTCATGCTGACGAACACGGCGCCCAGGCCGAGCATCAGCACCAGGGTCAGGGCGGTGATCACGTCGTGGCGGGCCTTGCTCCCGAGCGCGCCGATGCCCAGCGCGCCCGCGACCGCCACCACCGCGAGCCCGACGATCACGTTGACGCCGATCAGGCTGGCGCCCGCGGCGCCGGCGAACGCGCCGTTAGGGATGGCGTGGGCGGCGAAGGTCTGTCCCCGCAGCACCGCGAAATAGCCGGTCATGCCCGCGATCACCGCGACGACGGACGCGGCGATCCAGGTATTCGCCATCAGGCCGGTGAACATTCCGCTGCCTCCTCGTGCGGGGACCTCGGCAGAAGCCGCCGGGGCCGGCGGGCGTAGGTGGCGAGGTACCCGGCGAGCACGAGCGCCACCACGAAGAAGCTGACCGGCCAGCCGTGGCCGTGCGGCGGCCAGTAGTAGGAGTCGTAGGCCAGCAGGACTCCGATCCAGGTCGCCGCCAGGCCGGCGGCGGCCGCGACAGCCATGGCCTTAACCGGGCTCTTGACCAGGCGCAGCGCCGTCGCGGCCGGGCCGATCAGCAGCGCGGTCGACAGGACCGCGCCGATCGCGACGGCCGACAGCGACACGTCCACCGCCAGCGCCATCAGGTAGGCGATGCCGACGGCTCTCACCGGCACGCCGCGGGTCCGGGCGATGTCCGGGGACAGCGCGGTCAGCAGCAGCGGCCGGGCCAGCAGCGCGATGACGGCCAGCGCGATCAGGCCCGCCGCCACCACCGCCGGGACCGTGTCCGGGCTGACCACGAAGATCGAGCCGAACAGGATCGTGAACGACGCCCCGGTCGACGCGGTCTTCAGCGTCCCGAGGTACAGGAACAGGGCGGCGAGGCCGAGCGCGCCGCCGAGCACCACCCCGGTGGCGACGTCCCGGCCGCGGCGGCGCTGCACGCCGATGCCCTCCATGAGCAGCGCGGCCGCCGCGCCCATGACCAGGAACCCCCAGAACTGGTCGATGCCGGCCAGGAACGCCCCGGCGCCGCCGGTGGTGGCGACGTCAGACAGCGAGTGCCCGGCGAACGACTGGCCGCGGATGACGGTGAACACCCCGATCACGCCGGAGGTGACCGCGACGACGGTGCCGACGATGAGGGCGGTCCGGACGGACGGGCTGCCGAGGAAGCCGGGTTCGACGAGGTAGTGCATCAGCCGGCGACCACGACGACGCGGCCGTGGACGTGCAGGACGTCCACGTGGTGCCCGTACAGTTCGCTGAGCCCCTCGGTGGTGACGACGTCGTCGGTCGCGCCGGTGGCCACCTTGCCGTTCGCCACGTAGATGATCCGGTCCATGACGTTGATCAGGGGGTTCATATCGTGGGCCGACAGCATCACCGCGATCTCGTGCTCCCGGGCCAGCTTGGCCAGCACCGTCACGATCTCCTGCTCGATCGCCAGGTCGAGGTTGGCCAGCGGTTCGTCCAGCAGCAGCAGGCTCGGGCGGCTGATCAGCGCGTGCGCGACCATCACGCGCTGCTGCTGCCCGCCGGACAGTTCGCCGACCCGGGCGCTGGCGTAGTCCCCGGCGCCGACGTCGGCAAGGGCCTTCTCGACCAGGTCCCGGCGTTTCCGGCTCGGGAACGAGAAACCGATGCGGTGGCCGTCCAGGCCCAGCGACACCACGTCGCGGGCGCGGAGGGGGACGTCGGGGTCGATGTTGAGCTTCTGCGGGACGTAGCCGATCGTCGGCGGACGGGTGATCTTCCCGGCGGCGGACGGGATGAGGCCGAGGATGACGCGGAGCAGGGTGGTCTTGCCCGCGCCGTTCGGCCCGATGATGCCGGAGAACTCGCCCGGCCGCACCTCGAAGCGGACGTCATCCAGGATCTGGCGCCCGCCCAGGCGGACGCCGACGCCGTCAAGTTTGAGCAACTCGGTCATGGTCTACAGGTGCTCCGCTGATGTGTGGTTCATGACGGCTTTCCGGAGGGCGGATGTCTCCGCCAGCATCCAGGACTGGTAGTCGTAGCCGGGCTGGGGCATGGTCTCGTACACCCCGACGACCGGGACGTGGCGGGAGTGGGCCAGGCCGATGAGCGACTCGGTCAGCGGATCGGTCACCTGCTCGTTGTAGATGAGCGCGCCGACCCGGCGCTGGCTGATGAGGGTCTTCTCGTCGGCGACGTCCTGGGGCGAGGGGTCGGTCCCGTTCATGACGGCGGCCTGGAACGACCACGGGGTCAGGTTCCGCGCGCCCGCCGCGTCCAGAAGATAGTCGGCGACCGGTTCGGTGCTGGCGACCCTGGTGTTCTCCGGCACGCTCGCCAGCGCCCGCCTCCAGGCGGAGAGAGACCGGGTGAAGGTCCGGGCGCGAGCCGAGAAGTAGGCGGTGTGGGCGGGCTGGATCGCGGACAGGTCGGCGGCGATGGCGCTGGCGACCTTCTGCATGGTGGCCGGGTCGTACCACAGGTGGGGGTTGGGCGTGCTGTCCGGAAGTCTCAGCAGCTCCTGAGCGTTGACGATTTTCCGGGAGGTGCTGGGCGCGGCGGACTCAATGCTGTTGATGAAGGAGTCGTAGCCGAGACCGTTCTGCACGACCAGGCCGGCCTGGCCCACCTCGCGGGCGACGGCCACGGAGGCCTCGAAGGTGTGCGGGTCCGTGCCGGGGTTGCTCATCAGGGAGGTCACCCGCACGTAGGCGCCGCCGACCTGCGCGGCGACGTCGCCGTACTGGTTCTCCGCCGCGACCACGTCGATCTTCTTGCCGGGGGTGGCCGCGGTCGCGGACGGGGTGCCGCCGAAGGCGAGCGCCACGGTGACCGCGAGGGCAGCCATGATCGCCGCCAGCATGATCGCTGACGGTCGCAGTCGCGCGGTTATCCCCACTGGCGGTTCCTCCATGTCCCCATCCTGATGCTAATGATAATCGTTTCTATTATCAGTAAGCAAAACCGGGCATGGTAACTTGCGATGTGTGACAGCCGAGCAGCCGCCGCGCGGGACGAGAGTCCGGGGTACGAAGCAGGCCGAGGCGCTCGTGACGGCGCTGGGAGGCCTCCCCGGCTTCTGCAGCGCCCAGGAGATCCACGCCGAACTGCGCCGCCAGGGCGAGCGGGTCGGCCTCACCACGGTCTACCGCCACCTGCAGGTGCTGTCCGAGCGGGGCGCCGTCGATACCATCCGGGACGAATCCGGCGAGACGCTGTACCGGCAGTGCGCGACCACGACGCACCATCATCACCTGACCTGCCGGGCGTGCGGCCGCAGCGTGGAGGTCGAGGGCCGGGTCGTCGAGCAGTGGGCCGAGAAGGTGGCCGCCGAGGCGGGTTTCACCGCGGTCGACCACACGGTCGAACTCTTCGGCCTCTGCCCCGAGCACTCGGCCTGACCCGGCCGGAGTTACCGGATGGCGCGGTTAAAGCGCACGGACCGTGACGCGGTCGCCGCTCTTCACCGAGGGCTGGGCTCCGATCGGGGTGTGCGGGGTCTGCTTGATGCCCAGGATCGAGAGGAAGAACGCGCCGAAGATAATCTGACAGCTGATCATCAGTCCCGTTACCGACGGGACCATCAGGCGCAGCACGTGCTCGTAGTTCAGGGCCCCGAACTTGTCGGCCTGCCAGTCCATCAGCGAGAAGATCAGTCCGGCCAGGCCCGCGAGACCGATGATCACCCCGAGGATGAGGCCGCGTTCCAGGGAGAGCTTGCCGAGGATCCGCTGCACCGACGGCTCGTGCGGGAGGAAGCCCTCCGAGCCGGCGTAGACCTGCGTGAACAGCCAGAAGAAGATGAGCTGGAAGCCGATCACCACCGCGCCCCCGGCCGCGACCAGGGTGTCCACGTCGAACTTGACCGAGCCGATCGGGATCGGGCCCGCCGTGGTGGCGATCCCCACGACCAGGCCGAGCACCAGCAGGACGATGCCCGGGATGAAGAACAGCCAGCGCGGGCTGAACAGCAGCAGGAACCGCAGGTGCCGCCACCCGTCCCGCCAGCTGCGCAGGTGCGGCGCCCGCGAGCGGCCGTCCGGCTTCAGCGTCGTCGGGACCTCCTTGACGTTCTGCTTCCACAAGGTGGCCTTCACCACCATCTCCGAGGCGAACTCCATCCCCGTCGCCTGCAGGTTCAGCGCCAGCGCGCTGTCCTTGCGGAACCCCCGCAGCCCGCAGTGGAAGTCCTTGATCTCGCTCGGGAAGAACAGCCGCCCGACGAAGCTCAGCACCGGGTTGCCCAGGTACTTGTGCAGCGGCGGCATCGCGCCCGGCTCGATCCCGCCCCGGAACCGGTTGCCCATCACCAGGTCCGCGCCCTTGCGCAGCTCCTCCACGAACGGCAGCAGGTTCGTGAAGTCGTAGCTGTCGTCGGCGTCGCCCATGATCACGAACTCGCCCCTGGCGGCCTTGATCCCGCCCATCAGGGCGTTGCCGTAACCTTTCTCACTCACCGGGACGACCCGGGCGCCAGCGTCGGTCGCGAGCTGCTGGCTGCCGTCAGTGCTCCCGTTGTCAGCGATGACCACTTCACCATCAATCCCCGCGTCGGCCATGCTGCGCACGGCTTTCTCGACGCACGTGGCCACAGTTTCGGCCTCGTTGAGACAGGGCATGACGACGGTCAGTTCCACGTCGACTCCAT
>Ga0131853_10020193_pt1 | contig 12107 bp, 7 predicted proteins | sample TergutLab28metaG_FD_92764 | JGI IMG/M metagenome (GOLD analysis project Ga0131853, IMG submission 92764) | Labiotermes labralis P1 segment gut microbial communities from Petit-Saut dam, French Guiana - Lab288 P1 (version 2) (version 2) | ecosystem: Host-associated > Arthropoda: Insects >...
ACTACTCCAGCCTACCCGCACCTAACCTCCAACCTACAGCAAACCAAGAACGAAACGACCAATGTGGTAATCAACATCATAGTCGCGAGCTCCTGATGATGGGCATAGTAGTGCCCGAAACATATTGAGCATATAAGAAGTACAATAAAATAAACAGTGGTATCTAGTTGGTTTCTTATTCTTCAGTTATTACAATGATGCACGATCCAATAAACATAGAAAAACGGGTACTTAACATGAATACATATACACATGTATGACAGTATCTCGCTCATTTCTTCATACAATAAGAAGTGTTTCGGACATACGTTGTAGGGAAGATCGAAACACAATTTTATATTCAATAAATTTTTTTCCGAAAATCATGCCTTTTTTGCGACAATTTGGAAAAATATTGTACAGCAGGGCAGTCCACAGATGACAATATAATACGGTGCATGCGTATTGCATGTTTGATACCAGAGACTACAAACACACACTCAGAGTATGTAATAATTGTTGCTATGTCACTGCAATAATGGTATCACGAACGAGCCTCAATGTTACGCTATAAGTAATTTGCTAGCCACGTTTGTATATGAAATCAAACCTCGAACACTTATCTCATATAAAATTCGTAACTGCATTTTAAGACCAACTTTTGTTATATGCACGAACGCTGAAACACTTAACCTTGTTGGCACATCGACACCTGAAGCCTAAACCCCAGGGGAAGTTTATTTAATGTAATCATGCTTTCCTTTCTCAACTACTACCATCCTGTCATCTTTCGCGTTGCCCTGATAACTAACGTGCATAATATTTGACACTTTATAGCTAACTGATGTCGCCAACTTCAGATGCTATTAGTGATTAACCTTTTGACGCCTAATGTCAACTATAGTGGTCGTACCGCACCGCTAACCTCTAAAGTTGCATTATATATATTTATTCAACAAATATAGGTGCTGAATATTTTAAACATGGTATATACTCTCCTTTTTTTCTCTTCAAAATGCAGTTTGTTTCATAATTCTAACGTATTTGGTTCCCGTATTATTCACTTTTTATATACAGAATGTGCTAAAATTAAAAAAAATAATTCCGGCGCCAAAAGGTTAACACAAATTTTAAAAAAATGCAATGCTCCTGAGAAGGAAGCCTTGGCATGGCTTATGCGTTTCATACATTAATTAAAATATGTTAAAATACACTGGATTTAAGAAAAACGATTGCCAACCGTTTTTAACGTGGGGTAAACGGACCCGGGGATCCCTGGATAGATTTCAAGGACTCCGTAAACTTAGTTGGGGAAAAATTACAACTATATACTATATTCTCTAAACCCTTACTGAAATTCGACTTTTCGTCTAATAATGAATGTAGACAACAAAATAATTTATGGCCTGTAGAGTCAAAAACGTTCGTTAACTTCAATAAATTAACTACCTCCATTTTATGCATTTGAATGCATTTTTTGAGAAGAGGCTCGTGGGTTCCCCCAGACTCTCAAAGGGGTCCATGCGGTAAACAAAAGTAAGGGTAAAAACTCCTGCTTTATGCAGTGTGATGGTAAGAGATACATGTTCCGCTTCCGGTTAGAAGAAGCAGAGGACGATGACGTAAACAGAAAGGGAAAAAAGTAATGATAGAGGTAAAATTGGTGGTGAAAGGCGCAGGGGATGGGGTATAACAGGGCGAAACTGGCGAACCGCGGGCTCGGTAGTGACCTTCTTCTAGTGTGATTACGAGATTGCATGTTGAGGTGGGCCGAACCACGAGCCGTCCGGCAGCAGGTAGCCTCCGACACGCACAGAGCACGAAGCGTTACTTTGGCTATGTACGGTACAAGGAGTGCTAAATTTATGGTATCGTCATGTCTGTCGATACATGTACGTGTGTGTGTGAATCATCCTTAATGGCTTCCGAACAAATAAAACGATATTCATACAACTTGGCATTAAGGCATTAAATGTAACAGTCTGCAACCCATGCCCTGTAACATAACCTGTGCAGTTTCAACGGTGGAGAAGCGGTGCGGCTACCAGGATAGTCCATATGGGATTTTTGGTTGACAAATTGTGGGACAGAATTTTCTCCCAGTACTTTTTCCCCTCTCAGTATAATTCCACCAATGTTCCATTCTCGTCCTTTATTCATCTGCCATCGACACAACACAGTCTTAAAGCTAACAGTGAAGTTAAATAAAACGTATTCCAGACGCATACTGCAATATCTGTAACTGTAAAGACGTAGTGCTGGCATTATTGCTTTAGCAAAAATTAGTGACGATTGTAATTAATTGTAGGTAGAAGGAGTTCCATTTTTGTGACGTAATTTTAACTGAGGGTAAAGAGGCTGGGACGTTAAGATGATTGCTCATTTCAGTCTAGTTCCGAGGTTAAGAATAAGTGAAAGTGTAACTCCACTACCCATATGCCTTAATGTTTTGTAACGGTCAGAATTTTATCATTCTCTTCTCAAATGAGGAAATTCAGCAGGCTGAAGTGATAATCCAGCTACCTGTGCGTGTGTGTCCCTATTGAATGTACACCATTTGGCCGATTTTCATAGAAATTCTGTGGTCATCCAAATGGCGTAATTTTAACAATCTCTCGAGCTCGGCCCTCATTGCTAAGTAATTAAAAGTAACTCAGTCCTGACGATGTTCTTGCTTGAGGACAGATAGTCGAGCATCGTCACAACAAATTCTTGCTCTCATTTCCCGACCTTCCTGTCGCCTGCGGTCAGCCCCGTCTTGCTTAACAACCCGGAGCTGCCGGGTCGTTACCCCCATTAACCACAGCCCCCTCCCCCCCCCTCCCCCCCCCTGTTATGCTTATACGCATTTCTTATCTGCGTAGTCTGCGTTGGTTCTCCTTTCTTTCTTTCCTTCGTTCCTTCTTAATTTTCTTCAAACTGAAGTGGATGTGACAACTCCGTTTCACGGTCCGGAGTTCTACAACTACTGTGCCACATACCCTTCGTCCACCCACGTCTCTCTGAGGGTATATAAGTAGGTCTATACTAATTTTGGTAGCCTGCTGCCTCGCGTCATTCTTTTCAATTTACTTTGTACTTCTTGACTACTTCTACCATTGCAATTGATTTCTTATTTCTTTCATTTATTATTCTGTATAGTAAAGTTACTTCTAGTCCTGCAGTAAGCAATGTCATACGGGCAGTATCTGTTCTGTTTCTTCCTCATTTCTACAACCCAGTTTAATTTCCAATACGTAACGTTTCTTTTTGCGTTCTTTCTCAACATTGACTTGTTTGGTTTTTCTTTCTGTGTACACATAAGCCGAACTCCATTCATATCCTTTTTTAATTCTGTTTTGTTCTGTGCTGCTTTCTTCCTGAGCCTCTTGTCGCACGTTCTTGGTTTCAATCTTATTCTTCGCATCCGGACTTCCGTCCTCAGCAGATCTCTTCTCTTGTTGAAATTTCCCTGTCAAAATTGTTTATATTTTCTCCTGTCCGTACTATTTATTATGTGAAGACAGCAAATTGTGAATCTCGCCTTTATGCACTTTTCTCGCTCTTCCTGTAATTCCATTCTTCTATCGTTCTCGGCACCCTGTTCTCAAAACCTATTCTCTGGTCACCTCTCAGCAGGAGTTGGAAGTTTCGCCACGTAAACAAAACAAAGAGAGGAAAAACATAGAGTGTTGTATATTCAGTACGTCTTGATGTATCCAGATGGAAGGACGGGATGCCCAGCTCTGTAGGGTAGCAAGCATTGCTAGAACTGAGTGAGATCATGGTTTCTTCATGAATACAGTTCTGATCCCCACTTCGCAATATTTTCGCAAGATATGTCAGCTGCCCTTAGTTTGTGATCTGGTGGCGATCTTCGCATCTGCTTGTACAGCAATTCCCTTACGACCGTTTCGGTTCATATCTTTACAATTCATTTATTCACCAATCACCGCAACATTCTGAGGTGCTGTAACCGCCACAAATAACCCGTCAATAAATATAAACGGAAAGAAACATTTTATTGTGCTGTGATACTCCCGAATTTTCCGTTTCAGACAGCCGTACTTACTATAAGTCTGGCGCCACTCCCTGAACATAAGGTCTGACTTCAACGATTATAAACAACAGAAACAAGGATTTTTTTACCCCTCTATACGTGTTGTTTTTGTAGTTTGTTGCTTGCACTGCAAACGTTACATTATAGAGAGAATTAAAAACGTCTCCGTCTATTTTCTTTACTGGATTAAATGCAGACGTTAAGTACACAATAATTATATATTTTTTTCCTAATAGATCTCATTGTTTTGTTACTGGGGTGAATGGCAAGTAGGAGGAAACCGTGTTTGCTGCTGGTTGTAAAGAATCTCCGAAGTGGAAGTTATGTCAGTTGAATCTTATGCCTCAGGGACAGGTCAATGTAGTTCCGTTTCGAAACAAGTCCTGTTAGGAGCCATTAAAAACCTCGCGCCTTAACTTCCCATTGTTCTCCAGGTTATGAGGCAGATCCAGACACACAGTCACCATCAGTTCTGCTGTCAACATCTAATGGCTTAAAGAACTGTGTTTATGAACCATTAAAATTATTGTGTTGATGTCATGAAAGTGAATGTCACGTCGAAATCTTCACCTCACTTCCCTTCATTCCTAACCTGCGTTTCAGACGGAATCAATAAAAACGTACAGAGGGCCGTAACTTAATGACATCATTCTTGTTTGCATCTCTGTCACTGCTGCTCCGCAGAACGTGAAAGAGCGATTTATTTCTTTTTAACGAAATGTAGTCACTACAATAATTAATTAATGATCACGAGCCTGTGATGTGATGGCATAGAAGGTCTTTCTTGAGGAGCTAATGGCGGCCCAGCTGTTCAGTAGTTTCAGTGCCGTGCATGGAACTCGAAGATTTGTTACCACGTTCACAACATAATATAGTCGAACCTTGTCCTAAAACAGATGAATTTACTCTTCGTCCCACGAGACACCAGTTTCATCTTTAGGCCCTTTCGCTTAACAATTACGAAAGGGGGGCAGGATCCTAGCTTGTCGTGTCTCCCCACTGCCTGATCAAATCCGATTTTCACAAACATTGGATAAAAGTAATAGACACTGTACACACAAAGACCTACGCATGGTTTATGTTGTATCGCCGTGATTAGTCTTTGTAATTGGACCGCAGGCCTACTAGCGCTGAGGGCAAATAAACAGTTGTTATAATTCAGACTGCCTCTTCTATGGAGTAAGAACTGAGACTGAAGAAATAGTTACTACATACCACCTTAAAAATCAAACAATGCCGCATTTTGTCCGCACATTGTATTTATTTTTACGCTCTGTGGACAAAATGTAGAGTTATTTAATTTTGAAGAAGGTAGTGCATGTATTTCTTTGCCATGTTAAATGGGCCCTTGCCATCTAACATAACGCGGTCTCAGACTGCGGGTAGAGAAGACGACCGCCAGGGATGCAGGGAGCATACTGACTGCAGTCGTGAACACCCGACAAGGGCAGGTCCTTTAGATTCGTTGTGGAGCGGCAGGCAACAAATCCTCATTGTAGAAACAGTAAATTCCGAAAATTTACACTGGATATCAGACTTCGGAAAGAAATAAAAATGAAAAATTGTTAAGAGATTTGGAATTCTGAATGTGAGGAGTCTCTGTAGGTTAGTCATTAAAGACACTTGCAAGATACTTAGCGAAGCGTGGGCTGCGATTTGGTTGGTATTAGGGAATTAGATGGGGCACAGTTCACACCGCGTCAGCTGATGATTACCATTTTGCTAGGAAGAAGGAATCATGTTCTGAACTAAATACAGTCTTTTTTCAAACACTTCTTGCATCAAGATCAACACCATATGTAGACTTAATTGTTGAATAAAGAGAGACCAACTTGATGTCACGTGCTGGTGTAGTGTGGTGTGGTGTGTTGTGGGGTGGTTTGGTGTGGTATGGGGCGGTGTGGGGTGGGGTGGTGTGGTGTGGTGTGGTGTGGTGTGGTGTGTGGGGTGGTGTAGTGTGGTGTGGTGTGTGGGGTGGTGTGGTGTGTGGGGTGGTGTGGTGTGGGGTGGTGTGGTGTGGTGTGGTAACCGGATGTAGGCTTCAGCCTACATCCGGAAACTACACCACACCACACCAGCCAAACCACAACGTAACACCAACACACATCGAACCAGAGCAATACAGCCCATGAAATAACTCAACAAATAAGTCGCAAGCTTCTGAGGATGGATGTATTAACATCCGAAACACGTTGAGCATCAATTAATAAAATAATAAAGCAAGTGACATCAAGTTGGTCTCTCTCTATTCAACTATTAAGATGATGGACGGTCCAATAAACATGAGAGTAGACTTAATTATTAAGACCTCCACGTAACAGGTTAACTACTGAGAATACATTCTGTATTCGTCAGATACTCGAGAAAGAAAAGAAGTACACTGGGGCAGCATATCAGTTAGGAAGGAAGTATTATAATTTAATAGTGAGTGTGGTATAGTTATGAAAAGAGTTAGGTGAACGAAAACGTGTTGGAATTAAAATAATAGTGAAGTTCTTGAAGGCTATTATTTGTGTGATACATTTCCTGTCAGAATGGCCTGAAATAAGCAGAAGTTTTATCGACATAGTTTTCAAACTTTGCTTTACAGTTTGCCATTACGAAGGTCCAAGTAAAGTAGGGTGGAATGAATTTGAATGGGACAAATCACTTTTGTTCTACGTTGATTAATTTAAATTCTTGTGCGAAAAAAGTGATAACAGCGCACAAGATTGGTATAAGCTAGGTATAGAAATAACTGCCTAGACAAATAAGTACATGCCGATGCCTCGTGAACGGAATTCAAAACAAGGATAACTAACAAATTCAGCGAAAACATTTCAAAAAGTTCAAATATTTCGGAAGGACAGCAATAAATCAAAATTACTTTCAGTAAGGAAGTAAGACAAAATTGCACTTACGGAATGCCTGCTACCATTCGTTCCAGAAATTTATGTCCAAAACATTAAAATTTGCAGAAATACATATTTTTCCTATTGCTTTATACGGGTGTGAAACTTGGTCGCTCAAACTGTTCGCAGAACGTAGGAAGAGGGTGTTCGACAATAGGATGATGAAGAAGATAATGAGCCTAAGGTGGACGAGGTGACAACACCGGAGGAACCTGCTGGGTGCGGAGGTGTATGATTTGCACTGTGCCCCAAGGTCATTCTGGTGATCAAACAAAAGAAGAATGGGAAAAGAGGAGCTTGTGTCACATATGGTGGAAAAGAGCGGTGCAAAAAGAGCCTTGGGAGGTGGGGGGGGGGGGAGGACTCGAGGGAAAGAGACCCTTTGGAATATCTAGGTGTAGACGGTAGGATAACATCAAAATGGATCTTGTAGAAGTAGAATGAAAGGGCGTTCATTGGATTAATTTGATTCGGAATAGGAGCGAACTGCTGGCTGATATAAAACAAGGCTATGAACTTTACGTTTCCACATCATGCGGGCAATTTCTTGGATGGCTGAGAAGCTGCTACCTTTTCAATAAATATTCTGCTCCTTCGTGTTAGATAGTTACTGAATTTATTTGTGTTGGGTAAGTGGTTCTTGGCACAAACGGCGATTGCTTTCCAAAGCGCCCTTCACTGACTGGGGTTTATATAGAAAATTTGATATTTTTTCTGTAATCTGTGTACATAATTTTCAAATATTATTTGGGCAGTTTTAAAGCACACAAAAGTGATGACGACGTATGAAGTGCAGATTTATGTGCAGTAGAATAAATTATCGTGAATTATTTAAAAAGAAGGCTTTATGTCATTTTTCAAGGAACTATCCCAAAATTCGTCCTTATACCGTGATGAACCACGAACAAACACAAGTCTCTCGGCAGTGTGTTTGCAATTCAAATCTTGTACCTGCGGACACGAATTTCCCCCCCAACATCATCACGATGTGCAGTCGTCCAGGCGCTTGCTGTGTTCCAGAAATGAACCTTGTTTTTGTATGTAAGTTTTTATCTTCAGGTCGTCATGTGCATCTCAGTGGGGCCATGTGCTGTAGGATCTGTGGGAAGCAGGCACTTCGAATAATTTATTGCCGAGTTAAACGTTTTTATACTGATTATGCTCTCCCTGGGTTGATGGTCCCATCTTTGTCAAGTTGGGACCTCTTCAAGACTCTTGTAAGAGGAAAAAAATCTGATTATCTAATGGAAACAAGTAATTAAAATTTTTGTATAATTTGGAGTGTTTGCGATGAAAATGTCTACATTGTTCACCGTGCACAGCAAATGGAGAAATATGGGCTCGTTGCTTTATTTACCCCATACCATTTTTTCCCCATACACAAATCATTTTGTGTTAGAGGAGGCAATACACCCCTTTATGCTGCTTAAATGCCCTGAATCGGCGTCCACCTGTTTAAATCAGTGTGTTGCCCTTGATATTATACTTTTATTCATCATATTTAAAGAGACGATGGAAAGTTTGAGTAGACTGCAGATAAACTTCATAATGTTCGTTCCGTGCATTATCGATAACCATTTCATAACATCAGTGAAGAAAATGTGCAATGTTCTAACTTAGATATTTATATTATAATATCGTATTGAGTATTCCTACATGTAGCATTTTACAGGGGATCACTATCCTATTGAAAAATGCAGGAATATTCAACGAGACATTTTATATATATATGCACACACCTAAGGTAGAGCATTGTGCATTTTGCTTGTTACGAACTGCAGTTAATAACAAGTGTTTGTTCACAATATTCAATCAAATTGTTGGAAACGGTTTCCGTCAGTTCGCAGACAGGTGTCGCATGTAACAAGCACTTTGTTCATTTAACGTCGCTATTCTGATGACGAAACTGAAAATATCACAATCCCTTGTTTATAATCCGATCTGCACAAAGTAACGCTCATAACTGAATTAAGAATGATACCTTAATAGCTGAAGTTGTGCGAGAATGTGCGTAACATACCTGTGTGAATGTATGGTCTTAGGAAAGAAATGGGTCCAATGATTCTCGCGCGATTTTTTTTTTAAACTTTGGTCATGTTAAAGGTATTAGGTGCAGAGTATTGTAATGTGGTGCGGCGGTCGTCCTAACCACCCACACCATTACCTAGAACGGGTGTTCGCTGTCACCACTTTGGACATTACTATGACGTATTTCTACTATATAATACATTCTACGATACTACAACATAATACATAAATATACAACAATAAAGAAAGAACAATAACCTAATCAAAATCTAAGGCACAGCATAGGGTACTTCTCCAACACAAAGATTACAATTTCCTATAAAGGAATTTCCATAAGGAAATTCTGATCACCTCAAATAAAATCAAATATAATCCAAATCGTTTGTATACTTCAATTTGGTATAGAACAACTTAACAACGCTTATCTGGCACAATAATTAGCAACAAAGCCCACATCCTACAAATTTTTCTCCTTCTCTGCTCCCCCAGGTGTCTGTCGTTAACGAAGGTTCACCAGAAATCTCTCTCGCTGCTTCACAAAATCACACCACGCTTCTAAGCCAAAATCAGCATTTCCTGCATTCACCTAGCAACAGTTTTCTGCAGCTTCAACCGTTTGCTGTTGCTATGTGAGTGACAGGTGATCTGGCCTTCATGTTTGTTCGACTGGGAGATGCACCCAGCCGTCCTTAAAATGCTACCAACATATATAAAAAATATCAAATAAAATGGAATCGAATAAAATATAATGTTCTCTACACGGCCCTACGGTATTAATACTCGGACTGAAGAATGCTCGAATAAAGCAATCACAATAATATGATGAGTCATGACCATATGATTTGTAGTCCAGTTATGTGTTGTTCTGTGATTACATTAAAAATAGATCATGCGATAGATAACGAATAGGTTACAAGAACGTTGAGCGCTTGCGCTGAAAGAGTTGAGGAACACTGCAGCTCGTTCTTGGTACCGTCGGTATAAGCCTCAAAACTAAACACAAATGAGCTCGTTCTAGGATTATCAAGAGACTTACAAGTGGGCATATGTGGGCAGTCGCACCGTCTTACTATGTGAATGGACAGAAGACATACAAGGCATCCCCAGGTGCACCGAGAAAGTTCAGACTCTTAAAATACTACAAAATGATATAAAATCGTTAAATACATCATACAAAAGGTAGACTGATACCGCATACAGTATAAAACATATTGGGACGCTAGTGTACTGCTTTCCAAGAAACCTAAAATCTGTGGGCAAAATCTAAATTGCTTTAGGATACAACACGGGCTGCCTGTAATATGTTGTGTGGTTTCAAATTAACAGCACGTGTTTGAAACGCCCTGAAATTGTTCGAATGCTGAGGTGCAGAACATTTCACCTTGTGTTCACATAAGATGTCAAGCATTTGGTCAGCATCCCACGCGAATTATCGACTTCTGGTCACTCAGAATCCCCGGTACAAGGCCATGTCATTTTGCATGTTAAGTCTAAACCATGCGCACAAATGGAAGGGCAATGCTGTGTAACGGAGAAGGGACTATATAAACGAGACTATATTTCCTCAGTTTTAAGAGCCCATGGATTGTAAGCCACGCCCTTCTCTTAGTAATGTGTTTTTTAGAATAAAATACGTACGTGGCAATATTCAAACCAAACTTAATTGTATTAACAGAGAGCACTAAAACGAAATTGTAAAGTCAAATTAAACTTCTCGTTTTGGGGGTCCAGTCTCCCCCCCCCCCCCAGTGTACGATGCTGCTACAACGTCGCATCTTAAATCGGGGCAATGAAGACCATTCTTCAGGGACTTATAGACCTTTGAAGGCGAAGCTCCTGTGCACAGACCAGGGTTTAATCCCCGCTAGGAAAGCAGTGAAGCGCTTGTGCAAGATTTCTTAGTGAATGGCCCATCCTGAAAGCATTCTCACAAAGTTCTCACTCACTACACGCTACTTGAAATGTTTGATTTCCCAGTCCGTGTTTTGTTACCAGAACAGTCTGTTACCCCTAACAATACCAGCACAGCCGTCCGCACCGCCCCAGAAGCGCCCACTTAACACGCGGATCATCTCGTGTTCTGTGGTCTGTACTGTGTTCCTTAGAAATGCTGGGAACTGACGAACAGTGAGGTGGATATATACGCAGTGCGATCCAGAAGTTTTAGGACTGATTTTTTGTTTAAATAACAACTAGAGCGACCTATCGGCCAACCCACTAAGTACTATCAACCAACGTCCGTTCCCACACCGAGTTTCGTTTGTTTATCTTCGACAGTGTACGAGTTATAACTTGTCGTGTAAAGTCAGTTTTCTTTTATACGTCATGGATTGGTAGAAATGAACAGAGAATTGCCATAAAATTTTGTTTCGAAGCCGGTCTATCTGCAACAGAAACACTAGTATTGGTGCAAAAGGTTTATGGGAATGAGACTCTGAGCCGATCAAACGTTTTTAGGTGGTATTCTCGATTTCGAGATTGAAGGGAATTTGTAGAAAATGACGGGGCCGTCCAAAATCTACTCGAACTGAGGTAAACATTGCTGCCGTTATTGATTTGGTAAAAAAAAAAACCGTCGAATAGCATCAGGAATGATAGCAGAATCTTTAAACTTCCCCAAGACTGTAGTTCTTCGGATTCTGAAAGAGGATTTGGGAAAGAAAGTAATGTGCACATTTTGTTTCACACTCCTTGACACCTGAGCAAAGGGAAGATCGAGTCACATCTTGCCAAGGTCATTATCGCAATGGCCGATGCAGACAAAATTTTGTTCACAAAATTATTACGGGAGATGAGACCTGGTGTTTTGCTTATGACCCCGAAACAAAACGACAGAGTTCTGAATGGGTTGGTGACACATCCCCTCGGCCGCAGAAACAAATTCCAAAGGTCCCGAATCAAGACCATGTTGATAATTTTTTTCGACTCTCAAGGCGCAGTGCACAAAGAATTCGTACCGGAGGAAAAACAGTAAATGCAGAATTTTATAAAGGAGTAACTGATCGCCTCCTGGAGCGCATTCGACGGGTTCGTCCATCTGCGTTATGCTCTCGAGATTTTTTCTTTATGCACAATAATGCGCCCGCCCACAAAGCTGCAAGTGTTGCAGTTTTTGACCCGAAAAAATGTTACAACCCTTTATCACCCCCCCCCCCCCCCCCCCCCCCCCT
>Ga0131853_10020194_pt1 | contig 12106 bp, 10 predicted proteins | sample TergutLab28metaG_FD_92764 | JGI IMG/M metagenome (GOLD analysis project Ga0131853, IMG submission 92764) | Labiotermes labralis P1 segment gut microbial communities from Petit-Saut dam, French Guiana - Lab288 P1 (version 2) (version 2) | ecosystem: Host-associated > Arthropoda: Insects >...
GAAGCCATTAAACGCCGCCTCGATGCATTGATTTCGCTGGTACGCAACAAGTCTCCCGGTCGAATCGAACTGCGGTTCAAGACGGGATGCCACTTCGTGTAAGATTCGTTGCCATCCATCCCAACAATTTCGACAGTCAATGTTTCGAGGAAGCAACGCGGTCCCTCTCGGATGGTAATCACCAAGTCCACAAAGTCCTGCTCGACACGCGGATCAGGGGAGAGCATTGCAAAAACGTAGCCCTCATCGCCGTACATCTCTCTGATCGTTTGCATATCGATTTCCAGCGCGTCCTGATTGTAGTATTGCCCCCGCCTCAACCTCATGTTGCTGAGGAGCGTTTCGTCGTCAAAAACGTTATTGCCGATAAATCGGATGTCCCGAATCCGGCATCGGGGACCTTCGTCAATGATGAACCGGACTCTAATCCAACCCCGATGTTGCCCACCAAATGTCAAGCCGCCGTGGAAAGTGCCTTCTTCAAAGACCCGATCAACGGTGGCGTAGAAAAAGCCAAGTTTCCGGTAATAATTGATGAGTGCTTCGACATCTGCGTCCAGTGCTCGGCGTGTAAAGTCGCTGTTAACCCAGAAGAACCAACCCGGCTTCGTTTGGATCAACGTTCTCAGCCGTCCATCGCTTGCGATTCGGTTGCCTTCAAATGCGACGCTCAGTACCCGTTGCCGCGGTCCTTCACTGATCTTAAAAACGACACCGCGGTCGCCGAATTCTCCTCCTAAAACTTCAATGTGAACCTTATGAAAGCCGCTTTCCCGATAGAATTGTGTCATTCGTTCCGCTGACTGCTGAATAGCAATCGGATCAAGTGCATCCCCTACTCGGATGTTTGCCTCTTCAAGGAGAGTGTTTTTGGTGTGGTTTCTATTTCCGGTAATCCTGATAAAATGGATGAGTTGCCGCTCAATGCAATGAAAGGTAACAATGTAGCCTTCGTCCTGGATTCGTTCCACTCTGGGTCTCACATCAACGAACCAAGTTCTCTGCATAAGTGCGCGTACATCTTCTTCGAGGACGGTCGCACTGAAGGGACGACCCGGTCGGGTTTGGATAATTCGGAGAATGTCCGCAGTGGGTACTTGGACGTTTCCCTCAACACGTACATCCAGAACATCCTGAACTACTTGCGGAGACATCGCTTGTGGAGCATGGGGGATTGCTTGCGGAGCACTGAACGGTCCCGCCATCGGAGTTGGGTAACGAACCGGAGCCTGCGCGTAACCGATGGTACTCGGCAACACGCAAAGGATCATGAAACAAATGAATGGAGAAAAATTTCTCATAGTGTATCGGAGCAGATGCTACGGTACGGGAACGGTAACGATTTCAGGAAAAAAATGCAAGAGCAGATTGCAAAGGGGGGTGTCAATCTTTTGTGGGTATTTTCCAGGCGATCTGCAAGTTTTACTGTGGATACATTAAGGTAGCCGCCGACTTCCGGGCGGCGGGCCGGCAGTAGCCGACTGGCATCCCAGAAACGCATTGCCCACCCCAGTCGACTACCGCCGACATTGCCGCCCGGAGGTCGGCACTTGGAGAGTTCAAACTTATACGCGGCGAATACACATTCTCGTAAACGGTCCGTGCTGTATCTCGCTTAATAACAACCCACGCCTCATTTTCTCGACGAAAATCATGATTCGGAATCATATTATATAGAGGCATTTTAAATTCATCAACTGACTCGCCCAACCTCACCCTATTCGCGTTATATGCCATTCCGCGAAATATTACAGCTGAAATGCGTACGCCAGGATCCCGCCCCGTCGCCGCCTCTAACGCCCGCAGCACATACCCCGACACTATCAACCCCACCAAAACCGCCGCCGTCACAAACAACATAGTCACAAGCCCCTTCACCGCCCGAAACACAATCATATACGGATTGCCACCGTCTTTTTTCTGATACTGCTCCCGTATAATCTGCAACAACGTAAAAAACAGCAACAGGATAATCGCAATAATAAACAAATTCATAAAAACAATCTGCACAGGACGCGAAGTTATTATCATTGATATGAAATCTTCACCACCGCTGTCAGTCAATGCTCTATAGTCCATCTCATCAACAACCGCATTGTTATCACGATTACCCCATGTTCCATACGGTCTATCAATTCCAGCAAGCATCATGAACATTCCCTGCAACATATCAACAATGTATGCTGCGCTTCGCCATATATGGTAGACAACCAACGCTACTCCATCAAACAACATCTGCATGGTTACAACTAGGTCTCTGAATCCTTGCGAGAATGAACCGGTCATAGCGCTGAACCCTAGCCAAGTTAATAATCCTCCTGCTGCAGTGACACTCATAATCCACGGCAGAGCGGCCGCAAACGCCACGTTCATCAACGTCCCAATCTCAAAAACTGTATTTAATAGCGCCCCAGCCCCCAGATACATGGGCTAATGTTAGCACCAAAAAAAAAACATGGCAAGTGTTTTTAACATGTTTTTTTTGGTATTACCATCGTCCTAAATTAGCGGGCTCTCTGAATTGTGCTTGCGAATTATTTCGCGAATTTAAAACATTGTCTCTTCTTGCTATTAATGGTTGAAGAGCATATTGACGCGGTACTATACTTTCGATTTGCTCATCAGTAACTGTAACTCCTCTACTCTGAAAATGTTGCTTTACTTCTCGTCTAACAAACAATTCAAGCTCTACCGCCCGCTCGGCTTCGGTTGGGGCTATCCTAGGATTCATAAATTCCCCACGCCTCTGATCTCTAATCCTATGATACACTGACCGCAACTCTAAATCAAAATCTGACAATTCAACCCGCTGTGTCTGTTGCGCCTGAGAGGCAGCACTAATAAACTGACCTGAAGTATTTTCCCTTAACGTTATTGTCGCGGCATCGCGCATCTGCTGTTCTAGCGTAGGCTGATTTTTCTGCGCACACCCCCCCAGCATCATCGCCCCAGCCACCACCAACCCAGCCGCAGTAAACGTACCCAATTTTTTCGGCACCGGGTTCGCGCTTTGTTGTGTTTGATTTGTGTTCATGTCATTATTATACTATGATGGGGGTGGGGTTGTCAAGGGGTTTTGGAAATTTTTTGAGTTTAAGAGGCTATTTGGAGATAAAGTGCTTGAAAACCGGGGATTTTTGCATGCTCCGTTTTGGGGATTTTCAAAAATACCGACGTTCTTTGGCAAACGAAATTTTCCGGCTGTCGGAAAACCCTTGTTTTCAAGCGTTTAATTTCAAAATAGCCTCTGAGAAGCTTTTTCCATACCCGCATTATACAATATGGCACGTATAACTGTCAAGGGAAAATTTGGAAAAAAATCAAAGTTTAATTCTTGTTTGGATATCCTCCACTGATGGAAGTACATCTGATAATTCTTTTGGCATTTTTTCTATCAACTTGTATTCACTGATACCCATCGGCTTTGTCATGTCACGAAGTGCATATTCTGCGACCAAATTGTTTTTTCCCTTGCAAAGCAACAAACCAATTGCGGGATTGTCGTGTTCTTTTTTGAGTTGACTGTCCACTACTGCCTTGTCCCTGCTTGGTTTTGGGATTGGCTCGCCGGACTCAATGCGGTTTTTCAAGTGTCTGACAAATGGCACATCCCAATTTTGTCGCGAGACGAGGCACTACTGACAAATAAATCTAGTGCAACGTTCACCAAATACGATTGCTTATTCCGGTGCCAAAAAGCGGCATTTTTCAGTCATTTTGTGCCAATTTTCGGCAAAAATGTCGGAAAATGTCAGCAAATATCGGCTGAATGAGGACGAACAATAAGCATTGGTATTTGGAAAATGATGCACTAGAACTCTGCCCCGTTCTTCTTGACATCACGGGCGGATTCCTTAGAATCCTTCAAAATACAATCGAGAAACTGCAACAGAGGGAGATTAGTAAACCGTGCCGGACTTTGATATATTGTACGAGGAAGGACCTTGTTTGGCGATCAACAAACCGGCAGGATTGTTGACGCAAGCACCACGCTGGGTCGATTCCCTCGAACGTCGAATCAAAAAACACCTCGCGGAAACCGAAGGGCGACCCGAAAACGGCTACCTCGGTATTCCGCATCGTTTGGACAGACCCGTCTCTGGGGTCATTCTGTTCGGCAAACATTCCAGAGCGACACAGCGGCTTTCCAAGCAATTTGAAAAGCGGGAAGTCAAAAAACGATACTGGGCAGTCGTTGCCGGGACGGTCGAACCCAGCACCGGCACATGGATCGACTTTATGCGAAAAATCCCCGATGTTCCACAAGGGGAAATCGTTCCCGAAGACCATCCCGACGCACGGAAAGGGGTGTTGCATTATACGGTCTTGCAGTCAATGACGTTTCAAAACCTGCCCGCAACACTCTTGGACATCGAACTCGAAACAGGACGGATGCACCAAATCCGATTGCAAACATCCATTCGCGGCTACCCCATCCTCGGCGATGCGATGTATGGTTCCACAATCCCGTTCGATGAACATTTTGAGGACGAGCGTTGCCGGTCGATTGCCCTTCATGCGGTATCGATTTCCTTTTGCGATCCGATGACCCGGCAGCCAGTTACACTACACGCTCCCCTGCCAGAAACATGGAACTTTTTCACGCCGGGAATATGCCCTAAACGGCGAGGAATTGGATCTATTCAAATGGCTGGAACTTTCAAATGACTGGACTTGGGGGTCATTAACGTTTCGAGTTCCTCTCTGTGCTCCTGGCATCCTTTTTCAATGCAGTCAAAAAACTCCAAATACAATTTGCCGCAACTTGTGCATTGGCAAGGGGGAAAGCAAAAACACCTCTTGCCGTCCAAGCAAATAATAGTTATACTAGGGCAGTCGATGCAAATGTCCCCCTTACATTAAAGAACCATGACACGATTTTTACATTTCACACTGCTGTTTTTGATCGCCCTGCCTGCGTTCGCACAGGATGGACCACCGGTATTAGGGCAAGCACTCCCCAACGATCCGGCTCTCCTTATGCGGATGAGAGACCAACTTTCCATTGAGTTACAGCGAACTCAACAAACGCTTGGCATCGTCCTTGTCCAGAATCCCAACGATGTGCAACTCATTGAAACCTTGACAACACAACAAGCGGACTTGGCAAGGCAAATCAACGAGGTTATGAGGCAATTACACTCACCCAGCCCTCCGAATATCGGCGGCGCGGGGTTGCCGGGCGCAGACGCTCGCCTCGGCGGTTTCACAGTATTGCCGCCCGGACTAGCCGGCATCATCGAAAGACAAATCCCAGACGCGCGGCAAACAGAACCGGTTATGCCTCTCGGAATAGCAATGCCGCCAGAGAACATAATGCCGAGGATGCCGGGTGGTAGTATGATGGGCGGAATGCCACCTGGTATGCCTATGCCGGGCATTACGCCGGGGATGCTGGGTGGTTATCATCCTCAGCCCTCAATGCTGCACAATATGCCTATGCCCCCTGCGCCCGTGATGCCCAACAACGCTCCGCAATGGGGCAACCATCAACAGGCTTGGGAAGAGGCACATTGGGGACCAAGGTTGCCCAGAGAATTGACTGAAATGAGGCAATCTGTCGAATCGTTGCAGAGGGAAATTTCCAGTCTCCGAGACACGGTCAGACAATTGGAAACACAAATCCAACTGCTCAACCGCAATATTCTGCTGAATGATCGAGCAAACGAACGGATGAATGAGTGGATGATCGAACGGATGAACGAGAATGGAGAGTGAGGGGTTCTATGGTAAGCCCTTTCAAGGTGGGTGTGTCAGTAATTTGTGGGTGTTTTTGCGTGGTATCCTTTGCCCCGGCGGGGCAAAATATCTATAACCCCCGGCGCAAGCAGGGGGAATCAGCACCCCCAAGACTTTTTAGCCCCAACGGGTAGAAAATAGTCATTTTTTTTCGGGAAAAAAGTGCCATTTTGTCCCCGTTTTTGGTGTATAAGTACCCCGATTTTGAAACATTAGAATATGTGCGACATTGTGCTTCAAAATAATACACATGTTGCGAAATCGAGCGCAATTTTGCAACATGTACATCTTGTTTGTGTTCGCAGCAACAATACAGTTGGCATAAAGCCTTTAATCGGCAAGGACTTACACTATTTTTGGTTTTTCTGGAGTTTGGCACGAAAATTGCTCCTCTTGCCATGTAAACATGTTCACAATTGCACAGACAGCCTCGGCATTGTGCCTTCGGGGTGTTTCCGAGGGATTTAGAACAATAAACCTCATCGTTCCAACAAAGAAAGGAAGCTATTACTTATGTCAAAAAAATTACCAAATATTACAATAGGCTGCCGGGCGGCAAGGCGAGTCACATGCCTTGCACTTGCCGCTTTACTCGTTTTTACGGCAAACTTTTCCGAGAATAATGCTTTCGGACAAGCAGATCTTGGTCCGTATCACATTTATATTGACGGTCGGATTCTCGAAGGGCGGCACACGAATCCGGGGAATTTCTGGTGGCACAACAATAATGCCACCGTAGATAATCTGATCATCAATGGGGGCAACGTGGGAAATGCTTCAAGTGCGTTTCCCCACAACCCCACCAGACCTTCGGTTATCAACTATGCAAGCGTAACCGGAACACAGTATGCGACCTCGCAGTTGAGCAACAGGCACAGTGGGCACATTGGAACGGTGGACATCTTTAACCGTGGTATCCTGGGCAACGGTCACATAATGATCAATTGGGATCCGACCCGTGAGATGCACGGCACCGTTGGAACGGCAAACGTTCATACAGGCGGACAGTTGAACAATGCGTCTCGCGCCAGCATCGAAACTGTAAATGTTTTCGGCGGGAGAGTACAGAACTCCACTCGAGATTCGTACCCCAGTGTTAGACCAGGTTTTGTCCACCAATCCCGTATCGACACGCTCAACTTGTACAGTGGAGTTGTAACCAGCGGTGACCACGGGACCATTGGCACTGCAAATGTGCAGGGCGGACGCTTGGACATCATGCATGATTCCGTCATCGGCACGGTTAATCTCAGCGGCGGTGAGGTTCACAATGACAACAGGATTGATAACCTGCATTACACCGGAGGTTTTTACAATGTTCGAAACACCCAAGGTGATTGGTGGTGGAGGCATCAATGGGCTGGCAATGGTGAGATCGGCAACCTGAACGTAGCCGCCGATTCGACGGGAATTGATTGGAGTTTTGTCAACAATCTGAGTTTCGACAGTAACAGCGCAGGGTTGATTTCCCTTGCTGGACACGACAACATCGACCACGTCGGATTTCGGAACATCCATGTCACGGATTATGCTGATTTGCGTTATGGGGGGCTTTCACTGGACTTGTCCGGTATGTCTATGGGGAATTTCGACACCTTTGCCGACTGGAACCTCGGTCTCGTCAACACATTCGGCGATGGTTGGTCTTATACCTTTTCCTGGGAACATCTCTTAGGCACGGACAATGTTGCCTTCTGGGACGATCTCCGTTATGTCGAACTTGTTTGGGGCAGCAACACAGCAGTCATTTTCGATGGCAACGCTTGGCTGGCAGGCTGGAGTGTTTCGAGTGCTGGTATTTCTACCGTCATTCCCGAACCCGCGACACTGGCGATAGTCGGTTTAGGACTTGCCGGTCTCGGCTTGGCTCGAAGACGGGGGAGGAAGAAGTAAGGAGAAAGGAGTCAGAAAAGTAGTATTCCTTCGTAGTGTAAGAATACGCGGAGGTTCCCGTAAGGTAAAGGTAAAGTGTATTTTTCGAAACTAACCTTTAACCCCAGGGGGAGCCTCCATCGGTCAAGAAGAGAAAATCGGGCAATAAGAGAAGCTCGAGCGATTTGAGCTCAAAATCAAATAGGAGCAGAGCGAACGGAAACCGCACAGCGTAACAAATAGCCGGAAATTCTATTTCTTTTACATGGGCGACACTGTGTTTCAAAATAATGCACGTGTTGCAAAATTGAACACAATTTTGCAACTCGCACATCTTGCTTGTGTTCGCAGCAACAACACATTCGGCATAAAGCCTTTGATCGGCAGTAGGTTACACGATTTCTTGATTTCTCCATCATTTGGCACGAAAATTGCCCCTTTGTAATTCATACAACGGTTGCGGAACATATCCGCAATCGCAAAATTGTAACAATGTTCCCTTTCGGGGTTTTCTCCGAAAGGTTTAATACCACACTGATCTTTTAATTGAAAGGAAACACACATGTCAAAAAAATTATCTCACCTTAAAGCAGATCGTCCGGGAGGAAGAGGCGTAATCAGCTTTGCCCTTGCCATTCTTTTGGTTTTCTCCGTGAATAGTGCCTTCGGGCAGTCTAATATTGTTCTCGAGGGAGAGCGAATGGACAATAGGGGGATCGTTGATGCGCTCATCGTCAATGATGGCGGGGAAATGTGGAACACTGGTAGCGGTTTTATTGGCACGGCAACCATCAATGATGGCGGACACATGACCAACTGGGGCAACAATAGCACCGTAAACACTGTAACCATCAACGAAGGAGGGAGTGTAAACAACCGTGGAAATGGCTTCATTATCGAGGCAATCCTCGACGGTGGGCGAATGAATAACTACGGTTCGGGCAACGTTAGTTCTGTAACCATCAACAATGATGGGTACTTGGCAAACTACGGCAGCGGCGACGTTGGTATAGTAACCATCAATAATGGGACATTGAACCACTACGGCTTCGGCAATCATATCGGCGTAGTGACCATGTATGATGGAGAATTTCTCAGCCGTAGTTTCACTGACCATGTAGTCATGTACGGTGGGCACATGAATCACTATGGTTTTGATAACGCTTACGTTAGCATGCTCTCCCTCCATGGCGGTGATGTTCTCAACCGCAGCAGAATTGAAAACTTGACCTACATCGGAGGTCATTACAGTATGGGGGCTGGGGGCGGTGTCATCGGTAATCTTGACGTTACTGCTGATTCGTCGGGCATTAACTGGGGGTTTGTCAACAATCTCAGCTTCGACAGCAATGGACATGGCTTGATCTCTCTTACCGGACACAACAGAACGGATCATGTCGGATTTGGGAATATCCAAGTAACGGATCATGCCGATTTGCGCTACGGGGGGCTTTCACTGGACTTGTCCAGCTGGTCGATGAATTTTGCCATGGGGACTTTTGACAACTTTGACGACTGGAACCTCGGTCTCATCGACAGGTTCGGCGATGGTTGGTCTTATACATTTTCCTGGGAAAGTCTCTTAGGTACGAACAATGTCGAATTCTGGGACGATCTCCGTTATGTTGAACTCGTCTGGGGGTATAACAACACGACAGTCCTTTTCGATGGCAACGCTTGGCTGGCAGGCTGGGGAGTCTCCTCGGCGGGGATTACTACCGTCATTCCCGAACCCGCGACACTGGCGATAGTCGGTTTAGGACTTGCCGGTCTCGGCTTGGCTCGAAGACGGGGGAGAAAGAAGTAAGGAGAAAGGAGAAATGAGCGGGGGACTTACGCCCCCCGACTTCTCCCACCTCCTTGCTTCTGACTTCTGATTCCTGACTCCCTCATCATGCTCTTCCCAAAAACTCTCCGGTTCGGGTGTCGATTCGCACGATTTCCCCCTCTTCTAGGTATTCCGGTACTTGAATTTCCAAGCCGGTTTCCAACGTTGCTGGCTTCGACCGGGACGTTGCCGAGTTGCCCCGCGCTGCCGGGTCGCACTTCGTTACTTTCAAAGAGACCGCCGTTGGTACTTCGATACCAACGCACTCGTCGTTGTAAATCAATGCCCGAATGCCCTCTTCGAGAGATTCGGTAATGTACTGCATCTCTTCGGCAATGTCTTTCTTCTTTATGTGGTACTGGTGGTAATCCAAATTGTCCATGAAAATACACTCGTCGGCATCGCTGTACAGATATTTAACATCACGGCGTTGGAAATCGGCAGGATCGAGCGACTCGGTTCCTTTGAGCGTAATATCGACTTTTTGTTTGGTAACAAGATTCCTTGCTCGGAACTTATAAAGCGTGGCTGATCCTCGTGCCGAGGGGGATTGGACATTGATTCCTTCGATGATGCAGGGCGCACCGTTATAGACGATGACTTCGCCCCGCTTGATTTCTTTGGCGTTCATAATTATTCAGATGGGGTTGTTCAAATGGGATAAAAATGTGGTCGCAATTTGATTACCACCGATTTTACCATAACTCGCGGCAGTGTGAGTAGGGCAATTCGAACGTTTCATTAGACTTCTTGTTCCATAACCTTGTGAATTCCGGTGATTTTTCCTAAAATCCCTCCTATTTTGCCAAAAAAGTTGCCACAAAAGGGCAGTTTTCGGCAAAAAGGGCTGACTTTTTGCGGTTATGGAACAAGTCTATTCATACCGTTGCTTGCTTTGACAGGATTTTGGAAAGATGCTCCTCGTCTTCGGGGGAAGCGTAAGTAGTCAGCGGTAACGACGTAACCCATCGGGACTTTTCCGCCTTACGACACACCCGAAAGAAATTCAGCACCGCCGGTTTGCAAAGGCGAACCGTTTTGAATGCAGTGCAACAAAACAAACGCATGTCGAACAGAAACGAAGCATCTTCGATATATTCAAAGTCGAGCACCAACTTGCGCCGGACATCGTTCAGGTCAACATTGGGGTTCTGGTTAAGTTGTGCCAAGCCCGTTAGCCCCGGCATCACATAAAGACGGTAACCATAACCATCAATTCGTTTCTCTAACTCGGTAACAAATTCGGGGCGTTCCGGTCTTGGACCGACAAGAGCCATATCCCCTCGCAAGACATTGTACAGTTGCGGCAGTTCGTCAAGGTGTGTTTTCCGAAGAATTCTTCCGACAGAGGTAACACGTTTGTCGTTTCGGGTTGCCCAGACCACACCAGTGGCGGCTTCGGCATTGACCCGCATCGTCCGAATCTTGTACATTGTAAACGGTTTTCCGTCAAGACCCAGGCGCACCTGTTTGTAAATGCCCGGTCCCCGCGATGTGAGCCGCACAAGCAGATACAGAAGGGCAATCACCGGCAATACGATCACCGACAACAGCAGTGCAATGGGAAAATCAATATAACGTTTCCATTGGAAATAATGGGAAACGCTGGGTTCGGGGCAGTCAAACATAACAGCATGATTATAGCAAGTGATTGGACGGTTTCAAGAGTGCTTCCTTGCCTTGCGGGTGGTCTGATCATCCGGGCTGGGGATGCCAGAGGATAAATCACTGGAAAATCCGCACGAGGACTTGGGCGACAATTTCCTTATCGAACGGCTTCGGCAAGAAATCGTCGGCACCGAATTTGAGACCTTTGATTACATTTTTGGCATCGCTCTCCGTAGAAACAAGAATAAAAGGAGTGCGGTTGTACCACGGCTGTTGCATCAGTGTGAAGCAAAATTCAAAACCGTCCATCACTGGCATACTGATGTCGGAAAAAATGATGGTCGTCTCCGCCATTTCGCTTTCGAGTTTTTCAAGGGCGGCTTTTCCATTGATGGCTTCACTGACAGTAAAGCCGAGTTCCTCTAAAATAGTACGAAAAATCCTTCGGGTCGGCACAGAATCATCGACAATAAATGCCTTCGGATTCGGCGGCAACAACGCTTGTGCTCTCTCGGAGTAAGAGGAAACGGCAGACGCAGACATAGACGAAGACATAGATGAATAGGCGCAAATACTAATCAAACCTCTATTGTACCATGAAAAAGTGTCGAACGTACATCCCGGAAGGACACCGAAGCGGGTGTGGCAGTCCGACGACAAGTTTCACGGCAAAGTCCCCAAAGGATAGAAAAAAGTCAAAAAGTGTGAAACTAGGTAAAATAAGTGGCGACCGCAGCGCAACAATGAAGCAAAATTACTCCAAAATGCGAAAATACACCCCGAATCGTGAAACTTGTTGCGGACTGCATAGCCCCCCTTTTGCCGTTTGACAACGCCGGGAGTTATGTTAGAATTCCCACTCTATGAAAAAGGGAGCGGGAAAGTCAGTTCCTGTGCGGTCGGTTCCTGTAAAGACGGCAGACAGAGAACGCTGGACAGGAACCATTTTTACGTTCCTGGCGACGTTCCTTTACGGTGTCTCCAACGTTGCTATCCGGTATTTGGCGGATCCCAATTTGATTGAAGCCCAGATCGATTACGATTGGATTCTCTTCTATA
>Ga0131853_10020195_pt1 | contig 12106 bp, 9 predicted proteins | sample TergutLab28metaG_FD_92764 | JGI IMG/M metagenome (GOLD analysis project Ga0131853, IMG submission 92764) | Labiotermes labralis P1 segment gut microbial communities from Petit-Saut dam, French Guiana - Lab288 P1 (version 2) (version 2) | ecosystem: Host-associated > Arthropoda: Insects >...
ACCGCACCTTCAACCTGGACATCGCCCGGGCAAGGCGGATCATGGAATTCTTCCTTGACAGGCTCGGCGACCGGAAGCCCGAGGCCCCGAATGCCGATCCGCCTTTCGTCGTCCACTTCGAGATGGTGCCCCTGCGCTTTCCGCCGGAACTGCTGGAAACCGTGGCCCGCTTCCCGACTGGCTCCCTCAGGCTGGAGATCGGGATTCAGTCGCTGAACCCGGAAGTTTCCGCCCGCATCGGCAGACGCTCCGACCCGGCGGCCGAGCTTGCCCTGCTCCGGTTTCTCTGTGCGAACACCCGGGCCATCGTCCACGCCGACCTGATCGCTGGGCTTCCGGGCGAGGACACGGCTTCGTTCGGAAGGGGCCTGGACATGATCTGGGAGGCCATCGCCGCCGCTCCGGGTCGGGCCGGCACCGTGGAAGTCCAGCTCGGCATCCTCAAACTGCTGCCCGGTGCCCGTATCGCCCGGCATTCCGACGAATTCGGCATGCGGTACGCCGATTCCCCGCCTTACGAGGTACTGCAAACGGCCGCAGTACCCGCCCCGGAGATGGACAGGATCAAGAACTTCGCCCGCTTTTGGGAACTTGTCGTGAATCGGCACATGCTCGACCTCGGTTCCGGCCCGGTTTTTGAGCGATTTATGGAATTTTCCGACCGGCTTTTGGCCCGGTTTGGCCGCAACTGGGGAATCCCCAAGGAGCAATTACGGGAAACGCTTTCCCTTTGGACCGAAACCGGACCAACGGATGCCGCTCCTGAAGTCATGAAAGTGCCGAATTGCCGTTAAACGGTCTGATTTGCTTCGTATGCAGGAACTGGAATATCTTTGTTGACTTCCCCGTAGAAATCGATTAGACTGAAGGCATCCAGTTTGGAGGGTTGCCCATTCGACTTTTGGGGAGCGGGGCAACATTTTATCACGTCTTCGGGACCAAGCTATGCAGTATTTTGATACTCACGCCCATGTGGGGCTTATTGTAGACGATCCTATCGAACAGCTCATTGTGGTGCAGGAAGCGAGGCAGGCTTCCGTTACCCGGGTTCTGTCCATTTGCAACAGCCTTCACGACTTTGCCCAGGTGTACGAGAACCTCAAGTCCTCGAGCAACGTCTATTATGCGGTCGGGGTGAGTCCGTCCGAGGTGGTGAATCCCGGCCGCAACTGGATTCAGACCGTGGAACAGGGGGCTTCCCTGCCCAACGTGGTCGCCATCGGCGAGATCGGCCTGGACTATTTCCGCAAATTCGGCGACAAGAAGTCCCAGATCGAGCTTTTCATCCAGCAGTTGGACCTTGCCGCCAAGCTCGACCTGCCGGTGATCATCCACAACCGGGATGCCGGCCGGGACGTGCTGGACATACTCAGCCACAGGCTGCCCCCGCGGGGCGGCATCCTGCACTGCTACTCGGAAAACGCCGCCTATGCGCGGGATGCCCTCAAGCTGAACCTGTACTTCTCCTTTGCCGGCAACCTGACCTACAAGAACGCCAAGAATCTCCACGAAACCATCCCGGAACTGCCGGAGGACCGCATCCTGATCGAGTCGGAAAGCCCCTTCATGGTGCCGGCGCTGTACAAAGGCAAGCGGAACATGCCGAAGTACCTGTCGGAAACGGCCAAATACCTCGCCGGAATGCTCAAAAAGTCGCATGAGGAAACGGCCGACCTGCTTTGGGCGAATTCCAACCGGTTTTTCGGCCTACCAAGCTGATTTCGACAGGCCATGTCGCTCAACTGGAAGGAAATCGACCGCATTCTCGAGGAACTTGACCTGCCGGGAGCCCAGATTCAGGCCGCCGTGCAGAGCACGTTCGACGTGATCGGCCTCCGTGTCCACAAAAAAGGCCGAACCCGGCAACTTCTCGTCGCCCTTACCCCCGGCGCCTGCCGGATGCACGAGACTTTCAAGGCCTTTCCCAAAAGCGAGAAGCCCCTGCGTTTTGCCCAATTCCTTAACTCCCGGGTGGTCAACGGCTGGGTGCAGGAGGCGGTCCAGCTTGGCGACAACCGGATCGTTCGGATTGTGGTGAAGCGGGGGGAGAACACGTTCCGGCTGTACGTCAGGCTGTGGTCCAATGCGGCGAACTTCATCGTTACGGATGAAGCCGGCCAGGTGCTGGATGCGATGCGCCGGCTGCCCAAGAAGGGGGAAGTGACGGGCGGCAGCTACACGCCGGAGCGGGAAGAGGCCAAATCCGGCCCGGCCCGCGAGTACGAGGTGCGTCGGCTGGAACTGCCGGAAGGGATGGACTTTGCGGCCTCTGCCCCTTTCAATGCGGCCATCGACCACTTTTATGCGGAGAACGGGAATGCCCTTTCGCTCCAGGCGTTGCGGGAACAGGCCGAGAAGGAAGCGTCCGCCCGCAGTACGCGGCTTCATGCGGCCTTGGAAAAGCTGCGGGCGAAGGAAAAGGACTTTGCCGATGCGGACCGGTTCCGGGAATACGGCGACATCATCCTTGCCAATCTTGCCCGGATCGGCCTCGGGGACGAATGGCTGGAAGCCGACGACTTTTTTGCCGGGCCCGGCTGCACGATACGGATAAAGCTGGACCGGCAGCAGAACCCTGCGGCACAGGCCGAGCTGTACTACCGGCAGTACGGCAAGGCAAAAACCGGCCTGGCCCAGATCCGGCGGGAGATCGCCGACGGGGAGCAGGAGCTTGCCGACATAAAGGAGCGGCTCGAACTGCTCCTGGCCGAGGAGAATCCCCTGGTCCTTGCCAAGCTGATGCGGGGCGGCGGGACACGGAAAGGCCAGCCGGCACTTTCCGCCAAGGAAAGCAAGAAACGGCCGGGCCTCAGCTTCAAGTGCGGCGACTGGCTGATCATCGTGGGAAGGGATGCGGACGAGAACGATGCCCTGCTGCGCCGTCATGTCAAGGGCGGCGACCTGTGGATGCATGCCAGGGACTTTCCCGGCTCCTACGTTTTCGTCAAACAGCGGCCGGGAAAGAGCTTTCCCCTGGAAACGCTTCTGGATGCCGGCAACCTGGCGATCTTTTACTCGAAAGGCCGGAACAATGCCGAGGGCGACCTGTTCTACACCCAGGTAAAGTACCTGCGCCGTGCCAAAAGCGGCCCCAAGGGACTGGTGATTCCCACCCAGGAGAAGAACCTGCGGGTAAAGCTGGACGAGGAACGCCTTCGGAAGCTGGAAAACTGCCGGATCAGGGTCTGATCAGAAGGCCGCTCCTATGGAAACCCCCAGCCGCGGTCCCCTGATGCCTTGGAACCAGGATGCTACCCAGCTTTCCTGCCCGACGGTGTCGGGGATGTCGGAAATTATCCTGAAACCTACCTCGCCGGAAAACTCGACGGCAAAAGCCGCCCGCTGGGTACTAAAAAAGACGACTTTACGTCCGACTCCGGTAAAAAAGCTCAACGCTTGAAGGGTCGCGTTTTTGCGGTTCAGGCCGTAGTAGTCGGCCGAGGCGATCTGGTACTGGAAGCTGCCGGAGAAAAACCAATCCTGAACAAAACGGGCCTGAGGATACCAGCGTGCGGCAAGGTCGGAACGGACCATCCAGGGACGATCCTTGCTCCTTGCATCGTCGTCGACAGGGGCATCCCAGATGCCCATGTTGGAAAATCGCACGCCGCTCTTCAGCGAAAAGACGGACAAGGGAGCGTACTCAAAGCCCAGGTCCATATCGAAGCTGTCCGTAAGGGAGGATACGATCAACGGGACGGGATTCAGCGTTATGGCCGCCCGCCGATTGCCGTTCCAGTTTTCCTGGGCAAAAACGCCCGAGGCCAGGACAACCAATGTCACTAAGAGGATTATCCTTTTCATTTCTTAAATGTAGCGGAAAAGTTGGCAGTTTGCAATTGCCGGATCGGGGCATTGCCGGCGAACCTAAATCGCCAACAGGGTTCCCTTTTGGCGGGAAGCTTACCGCAGGCTTTGCTGTCTGCCGGCCCTCTCATAGCTCGACCGTAGAAATTCATGATTCCTGATTCTTTTTCCCGGACTTCGCTTATTGCAAAACATTACTTAATTTGTTATGATTAGGGTAAGGAGGCAGTTTATATGCCTGGTACGATGAATTCATCCGATGAACGTCGGGTTTATGCGGATTTCAATGCCACCACTCCGCTGCGGCCGGAGGTGAGGGAGGCAATGATAGAGTGTCTTGGCGTCTACGGGAACGCTTCGAGCATGCACACTTCGGGCAGGGACGCGAGGAAGCGGGTCGAGGAGGCCAGGGATGCGGTGGAGAAGCTGATCGGTGCGGGGCCGAAGACGGTGATCTTTACTTCCGGCGGCTCCGAATCGAATAATACCGTTTTTAACACGATGCTTCGCAAGGCTCTTGCCGGCGGGGGGCGCAACGAGATTGTTACTTCGGGGATCGAGCATCCCTGCGTGTTCAATGCCGCGCAGCATTTGCAGGGTCAGGGCTTGAAGGTTACGTTCCTGAAGGTGGACGGAACCGGGAAGATCGACATGGAGGAGCTGAAGCGTGCCCTGAACGAGAAGACGCTGCTCGTTTCGGTGATGCTTGCCAACAACGAGATCGGCACGGTTCAGGACTTGGCGGAGATTTCCAGGCTGGCCAAAGCCGCCGGCGCCTGGGTCCATACCGACGCGGTGCAGGCGGTGGGGAAGATTCCGGTCGACGTGGACGCGCTTGGGGTCGATTACCTTACGATGTCGGCCCACAAGATCTACGGACCGAAAGGCGTGGGCGGACTTTACGTTCGCAAGGGCGCGCCGCTGGTTCCCTTCGTGATGGGCGGGCATCAGGAGGAAGGGTTCCGGGCCGGAACCTACAACAACCTCGGCATTATGGGTTTCGGAACGGCGGCCAAGGTCGCCTATGCGGAACTTGAGAACTATCGAACGCAGACCGCTGCCCTCCGGGACCGGCTTTACCAGGGACTTTCCAAATCCATCCCCAACATGAAGCGCAACGGCCATGGCACGGACGTTCTGCCCAACACGCTGAACGTTTCGTTCCCCGGGGCCGAAGGCGAGGCGATTCTGCTGGCGATGGATTTTGCCGGCATCGAGGCATCGACCGGTTCGGCCTGTGCCTCCGGGAGCCTGGAACCCTCGCCGGTGCTGATGGCCACCGGTCTCGGGCCGGAACTGGCCCACGGTTCCATCCGTTTCAGCCTCGGCTGGGGGATAACCGAAGCGGACATCGACTACATCGTCGAGAAGCTGCCGCCGATAATCGCCCGGCTGCGGGCAATGTCGTCGGTGGAGAGTTGATGGCGGTGCCTGCCGGAATGGCCGGCGGAAATTTGAAGAGGATACTGCGGTGCGGGCGATCGGCCTGCGGCAGAAAGTATTACGCATGATTGCGGAATAGGCAAAAATTGACGGGCTTCGTTCGAGGCCCAAGACTTTGAGGAGGCAGTTATGTCTGATTGGTTGTATTCGGATGTCGTGAAGGATCACTTCGTGAATCCCCGGAACGTCCTGATGGAAGAGGACGAGACCTTCAGTGCCAATGCCAAGGGGCAGACCGGCAATATCAAGTGCGGCGATCAGATGCGGATGCTGCTGAAGATCGACGATGACGTTATCACCGACATCCGCTGGAAGACCTACGGCTGTGCCAGCGCCATCGCCTCGACGAGCATGCTGTCGGAGATGGTCAAGGGCATGAAGATCGAGGATGCCTACAAGATAAAGCCGGACGACCTGGTGAAGGAACTCGGCGGCCTGCCGGACTACAAGATCCACTGTTCGGTCCTTGGGGACAAGGCGTTGCGGGCGGCCATCGACGACTACCTGCAACAGACCGGCCGGGCCGGCATGCTCAAGGAAGCCGTTACCGAGATATGCCATTGCATCGGCATCACCGACAAGGACATCGAGGCGGCCTTCCTGAACGGTGCCCGCGACTGGGAAGCCCTGCAACAGGCAACGAAGATCGGCACCGTCTGCGGCGGCTGCAAGGACGAGGCCCTGGAGATCCTCCACGGCCTGGAGCATATCTACGGGGAATAGAAGGTCCGATCTCCTGCGGAGATCGGACTAGGGAGCTTTGCAGGGCAAAGCTCCCTAGTCCATCATCCGAAGGATGGTGGACCGGACACTTACTTGACCTGATTCGTGGCCTTTGCCACCTCGCAGATTCTGGCGGCCATCTTCTGCAGGGGAACCTGCTCCATGACATGTCCGAACTCGTATGCGACCCGAGGCATTCCATAAACCACCGAGCTTTCCTCGTCCTGGCCCAGGGTGATTCCGCCTTCCTTATAAATCGTTCCCAGGTGCTGTGCCCCGTCCCGGCCCATGCCGGTCATGATCACCCCGAGGGCCCGGTTCTGGTAGGCCATGGCGACCGAGGCAAAGAGCACGTCGGCCGAGGGCCGGTGCCCGGAAACCAGCGGCGTGTCGGAAAGCCTGACAAAGTAGTTGAAGCCCCGTCGCTCGATTTCCAGGTGCCGGTTTCCCTGAGCGACGATGATCTGGCCGGGTTTGATGGGGTCCTCGTCCTCGGCTTCCTTTACGTTGAGCGGGCAGATGCGGTCCAGGCTCTTGGCGAATTCGCAGGTAAAGCCCGGCGGCATATGCTGGACGACCAGGATCGGAACCTGCAGGTCCGGGTCGATCTGCGAGAATACCACCCGCAGGGCGTCCGGTCCGCCAGTGCTTATCCCGATGGCGATGACTTCGATCTTTCCCGGCTGCCGGTTCCGCTGGGGAGGATTCGCCGGAGTTGCCGGCTGCGGGTTCGTAAGGTGGGAGATAAAGTCCTGGGTACGCACCGGTTGGCTGACCGGCTTCGGCACTCCGGCATCGCCCGGCGCGGGAATCTTCTTGCCGTTCATCTTCCGGTAGGATCCGCCGTAACCGAGGAGCATCCCGACAAGGATATCCTTAACCAGGTGAATATCCTCCGACTCGGATCCGGAAGGCTTTTGGATGAAATCGCTGGCACCAAGGGCAAGGGCCTCCATGGTGATTTCCGCCCCCCGCCTCGCGATGGAGGAAAGAATCACCACCGGGATCGTGATTCCCCGTTTCTTCCGTTCCTTGAGGAACTCGATGCCGTTCATCTCCGGCATCTCGATGTCCAGGACGATAATGTCGGGGCTTACTCCCCGTTCCAACTTGTCCAGAGCGAACCTTCCGTTCATCGCTTTGTCCAAAACCGCAAGGCCGGGCGTGGCCGCAACCATGCGGCCTATCAGGTTCCGCATAAGTGCGGAGTCGTCGACTATAAGGACGGCAATTTCATCAGACAAAGCAACCTCCGTTTCCAACCGAAATAGCTACAGGACTAAGTGGACTTACGGTACAGCGTAGCCCATTCCGTTTTTACAAATTCAAACTTCGTGTTCATCCCAAAGAGAGATTCCGAATGCCCTATGAACATAAACGATTTGGGTGCCATGGCATCCCAAAAACGGTTGATGACGGCAAGCTGGGCGGCTTCGTCAAAGTAAATTATCACGTTGCGGCAGAAGATGATGTCCAGTCCCCGCTGCCCGGAATCGTTTTTCAGGTTGTGGTAGTCGAACCTGATCCTGGACTGTATGTCGCCGTGAATCCGGTAGCCGCCGTCCACCTTGTCGAAGTACTTGGTCAGGTAGTGTGGCGGAATGCCGTCGATCTTGTTGTCGGTGTAAAAGCCTTCCTTGGCGGTCATCAGGCACTTCAGGCTGATGTCGCTGGCGATGATGTCAAATTTCCAGGAATGGGGGAGTATCTCGTTGAGGAGCATCGCGATCGTGTACGGTTCTTCCCCGGTCGAACAGCCGGCGCTCCATATCCTGATCGTCCCGCCCGGACTGTTCTTCTTGATATTGTGGATAAGTTCCGGAATGACGAATTTCTCCAGCGCGTCAAAATGCGGCTGGTTCCTGAAAAAACGGGTAAGGTTGGTGGTGATCGAATCGAGGAACGCCTTGAGCTCCTCCTTGTCGCGGGAAACCATCGCAAAGTAGTCGCCTACCGCTTCCAGCCCCTTGCCCCGCAGTTGCTCTTTCAGTCGGCTTTCCAGAATGGAGCGGTTGGCGGAGGTAAAAGTAATCCCGCTTTCCTGATATATGAAAGTACGGTACTTTTCAAAATCGGCGTCGGAGAGGAATTCGCTAGTCATATACATAGTTTAGGGGAGGAAGTGGCCGGTGTCAATAGAAGCTTCGGGGCCGCCATGCCCGTGTCCGAAGGCCGGCCCCCAAACTGTCCGCCCAAGGGCCTTTCGACAACCTTGGACGGCGTTTCCGCAGGTAATGCCCAGAAGAAGACTTGAACTTCCATGCCTGTTACGGCACTGGTACCTGAAACCAGCGTGTCTACCAATTCCACCATCTGGGCCTATGCTCAGTATGCCTTTTCCGGGGAGGAATGTCAAGAGAGCTGTACGGTCCCCGTTTCCCCTCGCCCGGCAATCGACTTTCGCTCCTCCAGTTTGAAGTCCACGAAGTTTTTCTGCTCGAACGGCTCGCCGCAGGATATCTTAAGGAGGGTTTCCACGGCGAGCCGGCCCATTCCGTAAAAGTCCTGGATGACCGAGGCTATCGGGGGATCGGTGTATTCGAGTGCGGTAAGGCCGTCGAAACCGACGAGTGAAAAGTTTTTGCCGACGGCCAAGCCCAGTTCCTTCAAGGCCCGGAACACGCCCAGCGCCATCAGGTCGGAGCTTGCGAAAACCGCGGTCAGATCGCCGTTGCGCGCGATGGTTTCCCGGATGTTCCAGTAGGCCACGTCCATATTGAACAGTCCCGGCGTCTCGATGATGTCTTCCTCGGGGATTCCGCCGTTTTTCGCGCCGGAGAGAAAGCCGGCCCGTCTTCGGGCCGTAATGCCGGCGGCCGGGCTTCCGGTAACATGGCAGATTTTTCCGCCGCCGTTCCGCGCGAAAAGGTCCGCCACGGCGGAGGCCGCCCGAAAATTGTCCGTGGTAACGAAAGCCGTGTTCGCGCCGTCGCACTCGGTGTCGATCAGCACGCAGGGAATCGGGCTTTCCAAGAGTTCGCCCAGGCGGGAATCGCCCGCATCCAGGCCGTGGACGATCGTGCCGCAAAGCGAGTTGTACCGGCAGAAGTCCACGAAGCTCATGTTCCGGCTTTTTATCTGCTCGGTCGTGTACAGTACCAGATCGTAGCCTTCCTCCGAGCATTTTTCGTGAACGCCGCTGAGGATCCGCAGGGTATGCTCGTCGCGGGCGGACCACGAGTTCAGGCTGCTGACGATCAGGCCGACGTACTGCCGGCTTCCGGAGGAAAGTTCCCGCGCGGACTTGTTCGGGACGTAGCCCAGCCCCTTTACCGCGCGGAACACCCGGTTTCTGGTCGCTTCCGGTATTTCCCGGTAGTTGTTGAGCACCTTGGACACGGTCGAGATGCTTACGCCGGCCCGTTCCGCCACGTCCTTTATGTTTGACGTACTCATTGCGCTGACATTGTGGAACAAAAACGCGAAGGGGACAAGCCGGCGAAAGCCGTTTCCGGGCCGAAAAAAATTTTCAGAAAAAGCAAAAAAAATGCTTGACAGGCTTTTTATCCGTGGTACAATCTACGAAAGCGTTTTCCTAACGAAAACGGTTTCGTAGGAGGAAGCGCCTTCGCGGTCGTGGATCGCGGATGTTTTCAGGAGGACGAGAGGAGAAAGCTATGAAAAAAATGGTGTTTTTTATGGTTCTGGCAACGCTGGCGACGGGAATGCTGGCGGCGCAGGAAGCAAGCTGGCGTTTCGGCGGCGCGCTGTACACCGGACTCCGCACGGAATTCTTTCCGTCCGGACACTGGAAGTGGTTTGATCTTGCGAAGGAAATTGACGACCCGGATGATACTGGCGATCCTCCTGCTAAGATACCCAACCCGAACTACGGCAATCCCAATCCCTATACCGGCACGCCGACTCTCGTTCTGTGGCACATGGACGAGGAAAACAGGGTGCGGTTCTGGGCGGAGTACCAGTACGGCAATCTCGGTATCGCCGGAAACTTCGATTTCTGGTTTGCCCGTGCGGATGGCAACCAATATGCGCTGGAAGCTCCCAATCTGTTCGGCTGGGTTTCGCTCCTTGAAAACAGGATACGGATCAGCGCCGGCCGGATAGACAGGCCCGTTTGGCAGGCTCCCGGGGCGGAGGATTTCAACTACAGCAAGGGAACCGGCGCGCGCTTCGAGTTCCGGCCGATTGACGGGCTGAACGTCGGCTTCTTCCTGCGCCCGTACCTGCTCGACCGTTCGGGGGAATTTCCGAAGAAACCGGAGGACAACCTTCCGGAAGGCGGAAAAGGCGGCAACAACTACAGCAACCTCAGAACCGACATCGTCAGCGCGTTGCGGGAAACTTCCTTCGGCCTGCGCTACGACAACGACCAAATCGGCGTCGGCGCCGGTTTTCACTTCAGCAGCAGGACCACCGGTATGCGCAATCTGGACGGGGGAACGCCGTATCCGTTCTCGTTCAACTATATTGTCGACAAAGAGCCTTGGAATATGCCCGGCGTGAACCTGCCTGGAAACGGCGACACCAGCGACAAGGACAGGGAAGGGGCGACTTCCGGATACTTCGGGATTCAGCTTAAGACGGTGCCGAACTTCAACGCCGGCGCGGGCGTGCAGTTTGCCAACCTCGGCGCGTTTGACGAGTACGGCTGGATCTGGTCGTCGCAGGCCTTTTCCTATTTCTTTCCCGCCGCCGACATGACCGTCGGCCTGAACATGCACCAGAGGCACTGGCATCACAAGACGCTTCGCGGCAACATGAACTACGAGTTTGCCCCGTGGGTCGGTGGCTGGCTTGTTCCGGGAAAACTGTGGGGCGACGTCGGCTTTCCGGTTCATTTCTGGGTCGACGTGGTGGACTTTATGGTGGAGGCAACCCCGAACCTGGTCTGGAACATCAACGGCCGGATGGAGTTCAGGCTTTCGCCGAAAATCTCCATAATAAAGCCGAACAAGGATCAAAAACTTTTCTTCGGCGGAGTTCCGGCGGTCAGCGACACGATCTGGTCCACCGGCTACGTTCAGGGTAACTTCGTGGTGAGGTTCTAGCACGGGGATTGATGCCCGAACGGGGAACCCCGGCCGAAAGGCGTAAACGGGATTCCCGGTTCGGGCGATCAAGCGGCCGAAACATCGGGAAAACGGAAGGGGCATGGCGGAAGAATGAATGACGGAAAAATAATCGGCAGCGACCTCTGTGTCGAGTTTTTGGAAACCGGCGACGTCAAAAAAATACAGTCTCGGGGCATACTTCTGAACCAGCTTGTCGGCAGTCGGCTGGAGTCGATGATTTCCGGCATCCATCTGCGGATAAAAAAAGCGGACGGCTACCGCACTTTTCCCCTTGTCGGCAGCGCGTCGCCGGGCGGATTTGCCGTTTTGGAAAATCAGGCCGTTTTCTCTGGAAGTGTCGATAAACTTTCGTACACGGTTTACGTCAGCCCGGTGGAAAACATGCTTTTTTATGATGTGTTCCTTAAGAATTCCGGGGCAGCGGTAACCGTCGATCTGATATATGCGATGGATCTGGGGCTTGCCGCCGAAGGCCATGTTACCAACAACGAAGCGTACAATTCCCAGTACATCGACCACAGCGCTTTTGACGGCGAAAACGGCCGGATCGTCTGCTCCCGGCAGAATCAGGAGCAGGGCGGCAAATTTCCTTATTACCAGCAGGGCAGCCTCGGAAAAACGACGGCATTTTCCACCGACGGTTACCGTTTTTTCGGCCCAGATTACAAGTGGTCGGGCGAAATCGAAGGTCTGCAAAAAAGTTCCATCGGCACCGGTGTGTACCAGTATGAATTTGCGTATGTCGCCCTGCAAAGCGAGGAAATCCGGCTTTGCGATTCGGCCCGGGCTACTTTTTACGGACTTTTTCTGCCGGATATGCCGAAAAGGGTTTCCGCTCCGTTGGCGTCCGCAAACGAAATCAGAAAAATTCATGAAAAAATCGGCTTTCCGGCCGAATACGAACTTCGTAAATTTTCCCGAAGCATTGATTTTTCCCTCGGGCTTTGCGGTCGCCCGTTTACCGATGACGAAATCGAGCGGGAATATCCTGTCAGGCGGCACAAGGAATACTCGGACGGCCGGCTCGTAAGTTTTTTTACAAAAAACTATGAACATGTCGTGCTTGCGGAAAAAGAACGGATTACCGAACGTTCCCACGG
>Ga0131853_10020196_pt1 | contig 12106 bp, 16 predicted proteins | sample TergutLab28metaG_FD_92764 | JGI IMG/M metagenome (GOLD analysis project Ga0131853, IMG submission 92764) | Labiotermes labralis P1 segment gut microbial communities from Petit-Saut dam, French Guiana - Lab288 P1 (version 2) (version 2) | ecosystem: Host-associated > Arthropoda: Insects >...
ACGGTCATAACTCCGTAACCGTCCAAAATCGGACACATGTTTATATGAACTTTTTTGATCACAAAGACCTAGGAAATCACCTCCTGCAGTTATGCCTTAAAGTCGTGAAACACCCTGTATATCATAAAGGGTTACTGCTGCACTGGAGAACTCTGCACAACAGCTTCATACAGACTGCCTTGAGAGATTCAGTGCCAACACTGTAATTAATCTGCACCATAAAACATAAAACAAATGAAAAACAGAGATGAAACCCCAGCGTTTCCTGGGCTGCAGACTAAAACTACATTTGACACTAAGAGGATTAAAATCAGTAGCTGCCACAGCAACAGGATACTGCGATGCGGTTCGAGTTCTGGACTACGGGAAGAAACTAAAACCGTTTGTTGGTCTTAAGTTGTGGAATTACGTTCAAATGTAATGAGAAATGGCGGATGACAGAAGAAGTTGTGGTAAAACGGTTGACAGAAGCTGGGACAGAAGATACAGGCGCTGCTCTGAAGAAAACAAGAATGATGGTTTCAGATGCCTTCAGGGTCATTTGGCAGATTAAAAGAAAAATCTACTGGTAACATGAAGACAGATCTGGTGCCCAGAACCCCTCAGTTAAAGGTCCTTCATGTGGCAGGTAAGACTATGTCATCTGTACAGGGAATGGCTATCTGAATTGCCCATTAATAGCAGCATGGGCAGTACAAAGACTACCTGAAGCAATGTTTGGACAACTTGAGACTGCCAAGAAAGATTTCACCAGAATCCATCATCAAGGGGTTTCAGATGTGCTTTGTGTCAAACAATCCAAACAGAACACCGTCATGATGACCTGTGGGCAGAAGATTTTGAAGAAAACTCTTCTTGTAGTGACACAAATGTAGGCAGTGGCTAATCTACTGAATGATGTGTTTGTATGTTCTACTAAAAATTCCCTGGCATTTTTGACTCTGAAGATTATTTAATTCCAAAATATGTAGTCTACAAACACCAAAACGCATACAAATACAGCATACAGGAAGCATCCACTGTCTAAATTTCGTCTGAAACGAGATGTTGTAAAGTTGGTACCACATGTCAGGTAAACATATGAAACCTGCCATTATGCCCTTTGTATCCAGCTGTTCTCAGCTCTTATTTACATTCAGTGAAGGGGGGGGTAGGGGTTGGGAGGGAAGAAGAAAAGTAAAAGGGAAACAACACACAATATAAATGCAATATGTGACATGTAAATTTTAACTCTTTCAAAATGTCTGTCACAGATTTATGTCTAACAGAAGGTGGTGCTGATGGCTGGATGTGCCACTGCTACAGTGCATGCATCCGGTCCTGGTGACCGCTGTTCGTATCAAAAATGTTTTATGTAATTTCTGTGCCAAGTGCCATACATGTAGGTTACTCTCTCCATGTCACTCTATTAATTCCATACCAGTATAGTGTGATTCGAATTTGCAGGCCAGCAGGTGTACCTGTATAGTACTAATGTCAGAAATCTGATTAAATCCATAACAATGTATCGGTAAAAAGGTAAATCAGTCCCATTACAGGCCTGGACAGGCCCAGACGGTTCCAGGAAGTTAGGGTTCCCAGATTGCGTGACAGTGGCCCAGAATGGTGGTAGGTTGTCAGCCTTACGCACCAGCCGCCTTTATCCCCAGGAAATACTCCTGGTACTCATTTCTGTTAGAGGCTGAGTCAACCCCAGGGCTACACAGTGCGATCAGAAGGGTTTTATGTCAATGAAAAATTCCACTTACACCAGCTGGGATCGAACCAGTGACCTTCCGATTTGTAGCACAGCACCTTAACCACTGTGCCACCGCGGGCCTGATGTAGTGGTACAGCATCACATATTTCACACTTACACTGCTCTAAAATTTGCCAATTGTTTAAAAAGCAATAAAAATGCATGGTACACAATATTTCTGGTACGCATTCTTCTTGGATCCAAAAACGCATGAGTGGGTAGCTGGTTCCTGACATTTCAACACAATGTAGTAGTCTCATATGCAACAGTGGAGATGTTCAACAAGAATCACATCCAGCAGAATGCACACCTCAGCTCCAATGTTGCTAAAACCTAAAAACTCATACCATATACTTACTAGGCACCAAAAATGAAATTTCTTGACCTTGGCCAGCTGATGCCCAAGTACATTTAGTAATTTTCTTTTTATGTGCGTCATCCTCGTTGTGTTATTACAATAACAAAACACAACTATATTTATTAGTAGTAAAAAAGGGTATCCACTGCATCAGGCACAACTACATGTTTCGGCCACTAATACTGGCCATCTTCAGGTTTGTACATGGACTTATCGAGTAGCTGCACAACAGATACAACACATGTGGGTCAAAACACAACTATATTTGAAGAATAAAAGACCGACTTGATGTCACTTGCTATTTTATTTCACTTCTTATGTGCTCAACATGTTTCAGACATTAATATATCCATCGTCAGGAGCTTGCGACTATTCTGTTGAATTGCCACGTTGGTCGTATTGTTCTTGGTTCGATGTGTGTCGGAGTTTCGGTGTGGCTGGGTTGGAGTGGTATCCGTGTTGCAGGCTGAAGCTCCTGATGATGGATATATTAATGTCCGAAACACGTTGAGCGCATAAGAAGTGAAATTAAATAGCAAGTGATATCAAGTTCGTCTTTTATTCTTCAACTATCACAATGATGCACGGTCCAATATACATAAGATTCACAACTATATTTATTAGTATGTGTCAGTTCTCCTCAGACATGCACTGTGTTTTTCAATTAATTTTGTCACCAAAACACTAATCTCCATAATGAGATCACTTGTGATCTATTTCCATTCTCTGCAAACATTTCAGCATTGCAGATGGAACAGTTACCTGGAAAATGTTTCTGTACGGCATACGATGCAACCTGGTACACATTGCTATTCAGTTTTGGGTCACCCTCATACTGAAACCACGGGATGATCTCCGTGGCCTCACGCCCCTGCCATGTCATCATTACAGGAATCTGGACAGACAACATAAACAGCCTTATTTTATGTGAGACTTTGAGGTTCTCATAGCAGTGCACAGACGTACCGTACTGCACACCAACCGGAACAGACACCAAAATACAAATCATCACACATCGCCATAAATTAACCAAAGTAACGTAAGTATATAGGGAAATTTATGCAGCTTCGGGCAAACGAACTGCAAAGTACGAAAGTTAACCCTTCCGCTTACTACCATTAGTATGAAAATGCACCAAGAAGATACTAATGTAATTCATATGACACAATGTCGTCAGAGTGCATTACTGCACCACTGTTAGGCTGCGTACGGCATGGTCTGCGGCATACATAGATCTGCACACATGCACGTAATAACCAGCTGGTGTAAAGGGTTATCAATTATTACTGGTCATCTTCCACTACTATTTCATCATGTATGTGGGCAATCAGCAACACGGTGTAGCCGAACACTTTTGATATATCTGTTTCTTAGGTTTGCTGGCGTCAGTTTCGGACAGTTCATGGCCGTACATTTTGGGTTTAATACGTCAATGTACGTTCAGATCCGTTGGTGATAGGTACGAGAGGCGTACGGGAGAGAGATTTAAACGGCAAAATGTTTGGGAGCAGATAACTGATGCTAGCAGGCCAATGTGAAAGCAGTCACATACGAGAGTGGTGTAAGTGGGAGTACAGAGAAGTGACTTTGTCAGTTTCCTAGAAATGATCTAGTTGTTTAACTGGATATAGCATTCCATTTTTTTACATCAAGAATAAAATGAATAAATAAAACATATGTATTAAAAAAAAAACTGTATGTGATTCGGTGAACCGCGCTGGTCTCCCGGTAAGAGGTTCTCCTACCAAACTGAACATGTTGAGACAACAAAGTTACAAAGGGTGATCGCGTAGAGCGGGCTACATCACACTAAGTGAGCCGACAGGACCTGGTGGGCAATAGCTGTCAGATAAAACAGCGAACCTGTACAAATCACGTATAATCAAAACCATGATAAATACAGAATTACTGTACAGACAATTCTGTTAAATTATGATGTATCACCCCACCTGCAGCAAGCATGTTTCGATACACCACTTACCAAATCTGGAGGGTTGTCATATTCTCTTCCATTCCACCAGTGCCTGTAGCCACACTGACAGTATGAAGAAAGGGCCCGCCCCGGGGTCAAGTCACCATTTTCATATGCGACACTGCCATCGGCACAAACCAACCGCAGCCTCTCGCTAAACAAAAGCAACAATAACGAAGGAAGCTGAAATATTTACATCCACCAATTTACAAAAATCTGATTATTATGGTATTTGTCAAAATTAAGTGCAACAGTGCAGTTTGTGTAGACACGGTAAGACATCTCGGCCAATTACAGTCTCTCTACTTACTCATTGCAGAAGGAACACGTTTCAACTCCAGGGTGTTTATTGAGAACCAGAACATCCTTCTTCGCATCGTACGAGCAGACCACCCCCTAAAGAAAGAAAGCAGGATTAAAAAGACATTCTTTCTATGGCAAATCTGCCCAGTCGAATATTCTACTCACACAAGTTTTGCCTCGAAATGTGTTTCATGCAGTAGGTACTACTGTCCGTAGAACGTACAGATTTATGTGATGCAACCAAGTTCAGTGTCTGAATATTCCAGTTGTCTGGGATGTGCAGTGATGTGGTGCTACATTTTGGGCACTCCTCATAACACCAGTAACTGTGCGCCCAACAATGCAGTGCCACATTCCAGATCACTGTAGCATTCATTGCTGTCAGAACCTCAAATCTTGCAAAGTAAGCCTTTCCTTTACATCACAAATTTGAACTCATTTCACATACAGACTGACCTAACAAGTAAATCAGCATACATTTAATCTTTACAGTACCTGCATACTACACGCAGGTCACATTTTTAGCCTCTACCCCCATGTGTGTACCACATATAGATTGCTAACATGACAAAACTGAAGGGCATTTCTTGCATCCATCTGCGCACACTGTGATGTGTACACCTGCAAACTTAGTCTGGAGAACCTTCACACATAAAAGAATATGATAAAAACAGTGAAAAACCTTTTTCCCCTGAGATGGTTTCTAATTCAAGAACAGATCCCCTACTCATGATTTATACATGAAAGATTTGTTGTCACATCCAATTTTGAAGTATACATACACAACAGGAGCATGACAGTGTAGTCAATATAGTAACCAGGCTATGTGGGTCAAATGATTCTGGGTTCGATACCAGGCAGGAGATAGGAAATTTTCTAAATAAGTACCAAGTACCAAGCCTTCAATTCATTGAATACTGAAGGCTTTTCCCTGCAGGAAGAATGCCAGAATCAATGGGTTGATGGCTCACCCCCTGTAAAATGCTGAGGGTAACCTCTTACCGTCCGGCATTGTCAAATGCCAACACGGTTCTTGACGCCCAAGGCTTCATTTAATTTCCAGTGCCCACACATGTGTTATGTTTATATTATCAACTGTATCTTACAAATACTTGAAGCTGAAACCTTTAAATAGAAAGTACACCCTGTAGAACTGACGAATTTAGCCATTTCAGATTTTTTAAACAACTCTCCTACTTCATTAAACTTTGTTTATAACCGGTTTCTAGAGTTTGCATATTTTCATGTTATATTATTTAGTGTGGGAATTCAATACACACGTGTGCTGAAACATAAGCACTATGAATGAACACACTAGCTTGGCTGAGCATACAGTTTGAGTAGGCTGCATTATGATGATATACCTTTGATATGTCAAACTGCGGTAGAGACCGTTATGAATGGTCGTTACACCGCCGCATTGTGTTGATTCCATTTAAAAAGGAACAAAAATAATGATTGCTTCTATTGATCCATGATTTGAACACATGAAGTTTCCTATCTGTGATCATGTAAGACATTTATGAAAGCAGTACATCATACAGCACTATCAGTCGATGACCGTAGGATACAGTGTGGTGTCAGTAAGCACCGCCTTACCACAAACTCAAACAGCCGTCATACGGCACTTTTCAAATAACCTGGCCCACATGCAAACACCAGCTAACAGCTTGGTTCATGGCCCACATGCAAACACCAGCTAACAGCTTGGTTCAAGAAGGTGAAGAATCAAGAAACAGAAGGTCCCGTGTACAATCACAACTGAAGCCCAAATTTAAATAAAAGAAAGCAGAAAACCACAATATTCTAGAACTTCATGTATCTAGGCAATGCAGTTGACCGCATTTTTAAGATATGCTACAAACTATGTGACTTACGTTCCCATAACATGCTGCTTATTTCATAATTTTCTCTTCCAGTTCAAGTAATTTTAACATTGTTTGTTATGCATGTGCTGATACTGAAATCACACACAAGCAAAATTTCACAGCGTGGAGGAATTATGGAACTTAAATGACTCTACGTGAAAACATTGGCACACGGCAGACTATAGTTCAATGTGTAAAGGTTAGCAGAAGGCAGACTATAGCTCAATGTGTAAAAGCACACGGCAGCCAATAGCTCAATGTGTAAAAGTTAGCACATGGCAGAATATAGCTCAATGTGTAAAGGTTAGCACACAGCAGACTATAGCTCAATGTGTAAAGGTTAGCACACAGCAGACTATAGCTCAATGTGTAAAGGTTAGCACACGGCAGACTATAGCTCAATGTGTAAAGGTTAGCACACAGCAGACTATAGCTCAATGTGTAAAGGTTAGAACACAGCAGACTATAGCTCAATGTGTAAAGGTTAGCACACGGCAGACTATAGCTCAATGTGTAAAGGTTAGCACACGGCAGACTATAGCTCAATGTGTAAAGGTTGGCACACGGCAGACTATAGCTCAATGTGTAAAGGTTAGCACACAGCAGACTATAGCTCAATGTGTAAAGGTTTGCACACGGCAGACTATAGCTTAATGTGAAAAGGTTAGCACACGGCAGACTATAGCTCAATGTGTAAAGGTTAGCACACGGCAGACTATAGCTCAATGTGTAAAGGTTCGCACACGGCAGACTATAGCTCAATGTGTAAAGGTTAGCACACAGCAGACTATAGCTCAATGTGTAAAGGTTAGCACACAGCAGACTATAGCTCAATGTGTAAAGGCTAGCACAAGGAAGACTACAATTCTATGATGGAACAGAATGTCTATGCAGCAAAATTCAAATACCAGACCACCATTCAAGTACACCACATCAACAACACAGATGTGCAAGTTCACGCTCCTGCTGTGGCATAAGTAAGCCTGGGCTCTTTTGAGATTTTATGCAGCACAGAATGGTCGTTTGTGGCCGACATTTTGGGACAACCTACCGTAAAATCCCAGAACAGAGCAAATAACAGGGCTTACAGCCCAAGAAAAGCACACTTACAAAATTTGTGAAAGTATACAGTTTCTTGTCCTCCAGTGTACCATATTGTTTGACGGCAAGGTTATAAAACAACCCGTTGTTTCCGGGTCGCAACCATTCAGAAGAAAGCGGTGCTATGCAAAGCGAATAGCAACTCAAGCATTTGAAGACACGGCGTTCATGTACGGCCTTCTGCGTCTGCGATGTCACAAGTGTCTGTGTGATGTTTGTGGTTCCTACAAAATAAACCAAATAGTTATGAGAACACAAGAGACAGGGAACCAACTGTGCAAAACTTAAACAATAAAGTATCACACCTTATATTACACACCTGGTTTCTTGTAGTTATACTGATACATGTCACAAACTACAGATGGATGGACACCAAACTTCTGCAGGAACAATTCATCCATTGCATTTGCCAGTTTTCTTATGTAGCTCTGTTGCAAAGTTTTGTTACCACCTGCATGGGAGAAAAAAAATAATAAAAGACTCCATAAATAACTGCATACATAAAAGCAGAATTAATTTGTTCAGAGTGTATAATGCATTTACTCAATTGACAGGTATGGCAGTATTAATTAAGCAGACTAAAAGCTACAAAATTAATATTCATAAAGGATCCCTATTTATGTGGCAACTAGCCAATTCCCACTGCTACTGTGCTGTACACGTGGCAGTCACTATTCTGCTGCGCACCCGTGGCAGTCGCTACTGTGCCGTGCACGTGGCAGTCGCTACTGTGCTGCACACGCAGCAGTCGCTAATGTGCCGCACACGTGGCAGTCACTACTCTGCTGCGCACATGTGGCAGTCGCAACTGTGCCGCGCACGTGGCAGTCACTACTGTGCCGCGCACATGGCAGTCGCTACTGTGCCGTGCACGTGGCAGTCACTACTGTGCTGCACACGTGGCAGTCGTTACTGTGCTGCACACATGGCAGTCGCTACTGTGATGCTCACGTGGCAGTCGCTACTGTGCCGCGCACATGGCAGTCACTACTCTGCTGCACACACGTGGCAGTTGCTACTGTGCCGCACACGTGGCAGTTGCTACTGTGCTGCACACGTGGCAGTCGTTACTGTGCCGCACACGTGGCAGTTGCTACTGTGATGCACACGCGGCAGTCGCTAATGTGCCGCACACATGGCAGTCACTACTCTGCTGCGCACCCGTGGCAGTCGCTACTGTGCCGCACACGTGGCAGTCGCTACTGTGCCGCACCTGTGGCAGTCGCTACTGTGCCGCACACGTGGCAGTCGCTACTGTGCCGCGCACGTGGCAGTTGCTACTGTGCCACGCACATGGCAGTCGCTACTGTGCCGCACACGTGGCAGTCGCTACTGTGCCGCACACGTGGCAGTCACTACTCTGCTGCGCACACGTGGCAGTCGCTACTGTGCCGCACACGTGGCAGTCACTACTGTGCCGCACACATGGCAGTTGCTACTGTGCTGCACATGTGGCAGTTGCTACTGTGCTGCACACGTGGCAGTTAGCCGACAGGGCTGTATAAATACAATAAATCAGCCAACAGGAAGTAACAACCAATAGTTAAGATCAACTATGACCCTATGGAAGACTCAAGGTTATATTTTGGCACACGACTGAAGTTTGGTGCAGTCTGACAGAACTTAAATGTACTCAAAAGGAAATGAACTTCCATCTTCTAAACCAAAATTTTCCCTCATATGGCAGTGCAGTAAACCAGTTACCACGTGTATTGCTCACATGTCGGAAGAGCCTACAGATATGAAATCTGTGTCAGTTGCACATTTGGTTTATTGATACCGCACTGTAACAAACTGAAACAATAAATGGAACTCTGTAACATGAACACTTCATTAACATTAACTGCTACTTGTCACCAAGATCAAGGTCATCAAAATTCAGATAATCAACAGAAAGTTATTTAACCAAGACTTAACTGACATTAAGTGCTACTTCTTACCAATAACAACACAATCATTTTCATCAAAGTTCATATACACGGACAGGTAGTCCTGATTCACGCCCCACACTTTCGGTAACAGACTGCATGGAATCACAGGTAATTTCTCTGCAACAACAGTTCAAAATACAGAATAACTCATCACACAGTTCACTACTGTGACAGTACAGCCTCAATGTCTGTGAATAAATGAGAATCAAAAACCCATCCAGGTCATGAACATTGGAATCCAGTTTGAATATAAACTGCCCAAATGCTTCCAAAAACACACAATGTACAACCACCACCTGAGCAATGTAGGCACATCCGTACAGCTTACTGGAAAATGGAAAATGTGGCTCAGGTACAGAGACATTGGAGAAATGAATTTGGAACATGACCAACACGTGCAGCAATTACAAGGTTACGTGATCATGAAATGATGTGGAATGCCAACTTGATGCAACAAGGTAATTTTATTGATATATTCATAGCGCGACATGTGTTGGGTACATGCGCCCATCAGCAGGAGCATGAGATGTTGAGTTGCAGCTTACGGTTTTCTGCACCGAGCTTTTGGATGGGCGGTGTTCTTGAGAGCCGCTGCGTAGGTCGTGTGTATGGTGCGGATGGTGCCATGTGGAAACATGTCGCGCTGAGAATATATCAATAAAATTACCTTGTTGCATCAAGTTGGTATTCCACATCATTTCATGAGGAAGATGCAAGCTCAAACAACCCTCAAGTTATGTGATCAGTTATTGACTAAACAGTGCAGAATGACACACAGGGCTGATGTGAGAGACGTCACAGTTTAGTTACCATGAAAGGCGTGACTAAGTACATAAGGCAACACCCTCATTGAACTGGCGTCCCTAGAGCAGCATTCATCACACTCTCTCACATGGAAAGAGACAACCCTGCTGCAGACACCACAAACATAGATGATCCAGGCTGTCAGATGTAATTCTGTGGGCTTCTTATTAACCTTTTGATGCCTAATGTCAACTATAGTGATTATACCGCACCGCTAACCTCTAAAGTTGCATTTTATGTATTTATTCAACAAATATAGGTACTGAATATTTTAAACATGGTATATACTCTCCGTTTTTTTCTCTTCAAAGTGCAGTTTGTTTCATAATTTTAATGTATTTGGTTCCTGTATTATTCACATTTTATATACAGGGTGTGCTAAAATTAAAAAAATAATTCCAGCGCCAAAAGGTTAATTAACCAACTTAATGCACAAATTCTTGTTTTATAATAAGTTTATTATATGCCTCTACATGTTTCTAGCACTATGTGCTCATCATCATCAGGAGGTCAAAACTGTATTATACAGCATACGGTATCATCACACCTGTAGGTGGCCGTCCAGTGCGCAGGTTGATAGAGGACAGCGCACCGGACGGCCACCTACAGAGTGTGATGATACCAGGCGCTGTATAATACAATTCTGGCCTTCTGATGATGAGCACATAGTGCTCGAAACATGTAGAGGAATATAATAAACTTATTATAAAACAAGATTTTGTGCATTATGTTGGTTAATTACTAAGATTATACTGAGATGCACGATCAGCAAAACATCAAAATCTGTGGGCAGTTTCTGCATGTCATGACAGTGAATTCTGCAAATTTGTTTGGCCTCATGAAAGCCACTATGAAAAGTAATGGCACTTCCAACTGACACCAGTATGTGTACAGGGCCAACAAAAATCCACTAACACAAGAACGAGCAGTACATATAGCATGGGTGTCAGAGTGGTGTGCTGCGTCTTCCTAGGACTGAAATGGCCATTCTCTTTGATATCACTGTGCACATACCAATGCTGCATGACAGCCATGTACTTTCTGTAAGAACTTGCCTTTGTAAGAAGAGTGTTATGTTCAAATTGATGGTGTGCCACCACAGTATTACTGGGACGTGAGACAATTTCATTATGTTCCTTTTCTTGCAATATGGATAGGGCATGGGGGAAGAGTAAAGTATCCACCCCTATTTCCTGCCCAAACACCCACAGACTGTTTTTTCTGGAGTACTCCGCAGAACACTGCAGGACATGAGGTATGAAACTCAAACCACCTTGGACCGCCATTCCACCACAAACAGTACCTTAAGTATGTACTACACAGCTGTTAACAATGCAGTGATACTGGTGGTGGACATTATGGAAATATGAGACATTAAAAGGCAAGACAACAATGGATTACCTTATTTACCCAAATGCAACACGCACATAATCTAAGATAACCCTCACATCAAACAAACACAGAAACAAATATAATGTTTCTATGTATCTGAATGTATCCAAATCCAAGATGATTGCCCTAATAAAATGTCTACCAAGATAAAGTATTTTACCAATTTCATACACTCGATACACAAAGCACGTCACATTCTGTCTACCTTTACCAAACAGTGTCACTGTCTCCATCTTCACAGCCAGTGCCTTCATCTCCCCCACACTCACCCAACATCCCTTCCCGCTGAATGTCTCACCACAAAATATCACCGTCAGTCCCACCCACTGCAATGGACATCCAGCACATCTTAAAACCCTTCACAGTCACTGCCGGTGAGATGTGCTTTCATTCCCTTATGATCCAAAGACTAAGAATGGCCAAACTGGGCTTCTTCATTCTTGCAGTTGGGCCCGAAGCAAGGTCCGCTGTCAACAGCCACTCATGATACAGCTGCTTTAGGTAGTCTTTGAACAGTTTGCTGACCACAACATCTAACAACCCTGTGAGGTCATCGCCCCTTCCCGCCCCCCCCCCCCCCCCCCCCCCCCCTCTTCACCAACCCACAACACAATGTGATATGTACTTTACGGTGGTGTG
>Ga0131853_10020197_pt1 | contig 12106 bp, 5 predicted proteins | sample TergutLab28metaG_FD_92764 | JGI IMG/M metagenome (GOLD analysis project Ga0131853, IMG submission 92764) | Labiotermes labralis P1 segment gut microbial communities from Petit-Saut dam, French Guiana - Lab288 P1 (version 2) (version 2) | ecosystem: Host-associated > Arthropoda: Insects >...
CAAAGTTCTGCTAAAGTTACTTATGTGCGTTATATATATGGTGATAATGGTGTTGTGACAGCATGTCGTTTTATGTGGCTGATGTTTCCGGATATGTTATGACCGGTCCTCCCCTTGTCTATCAGAATCTTCGATACACTCGAAGATTCCGGCGCCAAAAGGTTAAGAATGGAACGTATTGCACTGGCTCATGATACGCTTAAATAGCGGGTGTCTGTAACCAAAATTCAATAAGAACAAAGCAAATTTCATTTGGGTAAGCACTCTGTTCGCTGTGGATCGGAAACGGTACAAAAACTGTTAAACGTCTAAAGAATTTATGGATTTAACAGCCGTATAAGATACAAAACACCCGGCCTCTGATGAAGTCGTACTTGCATACTCTGCTGCCGCGTTACCTGCACAGAAATAAGTCTGTGGGAACATAAATGCAAGCTGTGCTTGTCGTGTAGGATACAGCGCTCTATGTTTTATACGCACCTAGCATTACAAGTGTAAAATAAAGGCATAATTGGAGAATCAATACCAGTTTATCGTTTCTCATGTTTGATCCCCATTACCTCTTGTAGCTGGGATATAGTGTTCCATGTGGTGTTTTCGCTAAGAGCTGGACGATCGAATAATTTCGGTTCCATTCCCGGTAAGGAAGAGACTTTTTCTCCTCCAAAGCGTCTGGAACGAGCATACAGCCTCCTGTTTAATGGGTTGTGCGGTGTTTCGCTGGAAATAAAGCGAATGGACCGTAAAGCTGACATCTGGAGTCAAGGTTATGAGTAAATGGAGCTATTACTCAGTTCTTCTGTATGACTCCAGGGCGTACGCTGGGACGAATTTACCTCTACACCGATTAACAGATAAAATGCATGCGAAGCACTCTAATTTCATTTTGTTTCGTGCCAGTTCCTTACGGCCCATACATCACAATGTACTAAAATGAGCCTCACGTAATATCAAAAAAACGGAAGATAAGAATAAATTTTCTTACGCAATACAATAAACAGGCATGTCTTTTACGTAGCTTTTTAAAAATAGTCCTGACAAATGCTCGACACCCGCCTTAATCCCAGGCCAAAACCCCACAACGTTTCGAAATTTGCTATGATCACGTAATCAGTGACTGATCATTGTTTCTGGCAGACATACCGGAGCAGGTTATCTTTCTCCGTTCAAACTGAACATGGTGGCAAATTCAACCTCCGAAACCTGATTAAGACAGACGTTCCACAACGACCAGATGTCAGTCACGAGTATGACCGTATACCATCGTCATTACCTCTCAGGTTCCTTTTTCACGTGTTGTGTGTGTGTGTGTGTGTGTGCGTGCCGCGTATAGCCACATACAGCGGTGCGACTGAGCGCACCGCTAGTTATAATGGGCGTGATTCCACATAGAAGCGCTTCAGAAACTAAAGCGCTGCCAACGCTATCAGTCTCTTGTCCCCGCTACTGCAAACTAAGCCAAACGGCCAAACCCTGTCGCTTAAGGCGCCATTTCAATAGGCGTGATATGATACACAAGCTCTACGAACAGGGCGCTTCTGTTTCTTCGTGATCCGTATGGGCAATTCAACGACATCACATGACCCCAAATGTGACATCTGACGCTGGCTCCGCCATGACATTTGAGACGTTGCTGAACTCGCTCTTTGAAAACGTTCTACGCAGCTGGCTGCACAAAGCACCATTGTTTCAAATTAAAGCTGTAGCCAAAAATAGTTTGTTTGGGGAATGTGCCGTATGTTTCGATACTTACTGAGTCATCATCAGGCTAAAAAATATGTGTACAATAATTTGTTATGACTGGAAATTTTTCCTGGTGTAAAATCACACACCTTACTTTATTATTTTAAAATATATGGAAGTTCAGGTAGAAACAAGTGTGCTGGTTTTGGTTTGAGGCTAAAGCTATCTACTTCCCTCTTGACACTTGTAGGAAAGAAAAAACATCACGAGCTGGCACAAGAATCAACTTAAAACCGTGAAGTAATAAAACTGAAAAGATAAGGTTTGTGAAGAATCGAAAATATAGTATTAATAATTCTTAAACACGATTGTTACACTAATATACATTATAACAATTAAAACAAGATTTAAGCACCAGCCCCATCCACTTTGGCACAACGCTAGGGGAAAAAACTAAATTCCAAGGAAAGAAAGGAACACTGTACGAAGAAATTTCAAAATTCTAATGAAAATCTTATGACACACGCAGGATGCGGATAAACTCCATGCCAAAACTTCGTGAGGTGAAAGGGAGGGGGGGGGGGGTGAATAAAACGAAGATTTATTGTCGAGGAACTATATGTCGGAAATGCGTCCTCGTAGTGCTACGGACCGTCAAATTGAGTCTGACTAAGGTTGGATATCAAGCAACAGCACTGAACTATTCTGAGAAAAAACTGCATTCCGTATCAATTTAGAGCAGATATTCCAATGTACGGCCACCGACCTCGAGAGAGCCGACAAAGACGCAGCATAAATTGGCACGTGCGCTCAAAAATGCCAGGTTGCTGCTGCCTCAACGATACGGGCAATAAGATTCTCTTCAGAATCAACATCTCACCGCAATACACAACCATCGCTGAATTGGAAGGAACGGGTCAATGGTTTGGCCTTCCAGTTCATCGCACCTCACGCCAACGAACTTCTTCCTACGGAGCCACACTAAAGCCATGATTTACACGTCGCCAGTTGACTCTGAAGCGTATCTTATTGCCCGTATTGTTGAGGCAGCAGCAACCCTCAAGCAGCAACCTGGAATTTTTGGGGTCACACGTTTTTGTCGGCTATGTCGTTGGCCGTACGTTTGAACATCTGCTCAAAGTTGGTGCGAAATACAATTTTTTTTTCAGAATAATTCGGTGGTTTTGCTTGATTTCCGACCTTAGCCCAATTCGACAGATCGTGGCGATACAAGGACGCATTTCCGACATACTGCTCACTGAATGCAATAGTGGCACAACCCAAAAATTGCCAATTTGGAGTTAATACCACAGTTGAGCTCTACAATATGACAACTACATCCGGCATTACTGGCACAGTTGTTAGCTGCAACATAAAACGCTAGACGGTGATAGTGCCGTTATCGCATGTCGAGATTTACTGTTGGTTCCTTTATCAACATTGGTATCTGTGCAATGTGCCTCTGACTGTGACAGCGATGAATTGTGCCATGTGCGGGTAATACTGGCACTTTGTGAGGCCACTGTTGAACCATTACTTTACAACATTCCGAAGTATGTCATTAGCATTAGTCGATTACACTATTCAAGCTGTGTGGTCATTCTTTAACAATTGGTTGACTTACATATGAACAGGAAAACGAAGATAGTAAGTGGAGAAGAAGAAATGCTGCCGCACATTGGAAAACGGTCAGTTGATCTGATTATTCGTCTTCACTTTTCTCTGGGTACTTTTAACACATGCACGACACAGAATTGAATGCTAGAAATGACTACCGGGGTTATAGAATTATTACGTGCAGAATACTCTTTACATATTACGATTTCAATTATGCGAATACTCACTGCTGGATTTGCTGTTTTTTACAGGTTTTTTCCTCACAAGCGGGCCATGTATTTCCATTTTTACGTAAAATATTTATCATTGGTGTCTTATAAAACAACAGAACGTTCGACATTCTCACCTTCACTCACTACATTTCGATGGCTTGGCTTGCGCATTTTAAAACACCACAAACACAATCCGCTACGTGTGGCTATTTTTTGGTAATTCCGATACTTAGGAACCAAAAGTGGAGAATTTATATTTCTCTTTTCGCAGTTACATTTCATAGAAAAAATCGTTGAATTATCGATTCTTTTTAGATTAAAACATTCGGGACTGACCATGGGTAGTTTGTGATGCTTCAAAGTCCTATACGAACTTCAACAAAGATGTTAATAATGAAACTCTTAGGCTGAACGCCAAACCTCAAGAAGAGAGTTGAGATCTAGGTACCGAAAATTATTTTTACCATCGGTTATTATTGTCTACACATTATTGGATTTGGGTCCAAGTTAATCCAACCACAGAAATTTCCATTGCTTTCATTCATATTTCTGTGGTGAAGCTGGTTATGAAAATTGGCCGTATAGCAAACTGATGAGGTAACGAAAATGAATGTGTTGTTTCGGTTGCTTCATCGTCTATGTTTGCTTTCTGCCAAGGATGAACAGAGGAATGTGATACTACTGCTTCACCAAACAACGAATCACCATCTGCAAATGGTGACTCAGACGCCGACCCGAATTATTCCTTAAGTGGTGATTCTTATTCAGACACTTCTGATAACAAGAGTTCTTCATTTGATGAGATGAATGTTTCCGCACTGAATGAACCGCAAAATATAGATTTGACCACAGATAAAGAAAACAGAAAGCCGAAGGGCAGAAAAAAGAAAAACAGCCGTGCCATCAGAATGGAAAGGGGAAAAAAATTGCTACGAAATACAGAACCCGCATACAGAACCTTTAAAAGAGGTACTGAAATACCTGAACGGAAGATACGCCTTCCTCGTGGGGCTATTGTGTGTACCGAAATGTTTTTCTGAGTTCTCCGAGCGAAAAATACGTGATATTATCAAAATATATTGGTCTCTGGGAAATATCAATGCCCAAAGAATTCTGAGTTTGTGTTAGTTTCACATAAAGACTAGAAAGTGTTTGAACCTGTTTCAGAAAGTGCAACTAAAAAAAAAAACTTCTTTTATTCTGTTCCAATTTCCAAAAGAAAGTACGATGATCTTCAATCCTTAATAAATAACAAAATTCTGCCACACTGCCATTCAAGTTTTTACATAGGACTCAAATTTGAACAAGAATGATTTCAAGTCAGTGGCCTTAGTTTAATTACATTCTTAACAAGAGTTTATGTTTCACGTTTGACAGTAAAAAGTTTAGATTTTTAATAAAAATTTTCCCTAAAAAATGGGGTATATTTTTAAGAATCCTGACTGAAGTCACAAGTGAGAACTTAGATTTGAGTAATTTTTGTAACAATAGTGGCACATCTCAAAACAGGGCGGGTAAATTTGGTTAAAATCTTAGCAGGAGTTTGTTAAACACAAGCAAACCGTACAGATCTCAACTGCAGATGATGCACAACAAAATACAATTAAATTCATTATTCTCAAAGCATTTCCAAAAGATTAAGATCCAGGCGTATTTATAAGTACCTTTTCTTTTACTCATTTCTCAAACACACAGTGGTGCCACTATTGCATTTAGTGAGCGATATACTTCCTGTACAATAAATCTTTGTTTTGTTTCCCCCATCACCTCACGAAGTGGGCATGGAGATTTCCCGCATCCTATATTAAATACAATATCGCTAAATTATGAAATACTATTTTGTTACAGATACACTTAATGTATACGTCACACCAAGCCAAAATCAAAGAAATATAACAGGCAGAAAAACAAGAAATAAAGGAATAAAATGACAACACAAATTTTTACACAGAATTCCATAAAGAATAACTCTACACAATTCTAAACAATGAGTCTTTTAAATATTTCATAAAACAGATGTTACAGTAATCCACATTTTGAATTAAACACTCTTAACTTACAACTAGTAAAGCATTTAAATTAAATATATGAGAACATGAAATAGCACAGAACCATAAAACCATACATTAAGGCTATTAACAAGAATATAGTAATATACTTGATACATTGCACAATAGTAGCGTAAAATTTGAGATCCCACACACGAAAAAGATCAAATTTTGTAACAGTTAGTTTAAGAAATTCTCTTTTATTTTTATACAAATAATCCGAAGATGCCCCAGAAAGTTTCGAAACATGTAACTTTATTGTGGAACAAAAAATATTTGCTTTCCCAGTAGGTGAACCTGAAAGGTGCAGGTTTACGTAACGGAATTATACGAGTCAAGATTCGCTATTTGTTTCAATTTCCTCTTTAACGCGGAAATCCAATTATTGTGTGCAGTGGGGCTGTCAAATCCGGGTAAAGTGCATGCCAAATCGTCCAGGTCTGGCAACATGCCCCTAACAAGGCGTCACGCTCTGCCTTGCTGTGTGGGTCTTGGCACCATACAGTCGAAATTATACATTTCTCATCCTTTGCCTCATTCTTCCCAAATCCATAGAAAAAAAAATTGCAGTGTAGTGCAATGGAGCTCAGAATCTGCCTGGTTTTTTGTTTTACAGAAATGAGGACCGACCAAAAAACACGGATATCTTTCAAGTCCTCAGAAGTTTTTACCCGTGTGACTACCTCAAGCTTGAAGTGTGTACTACTCCCCCCCACGGCAACCTAAAACAGGGAGTCCCGCATTACGGACGGAACTGACACAATGAATGGTGCCGTCTCGCAGCGAATCATACGAACTTCAGACAGCGATTACAGCAATATATTTACCGAGTAGTACTGAAAGAGTAATGTAAGGTTACAAAACTAAAATTATTATACTAGTTACTCTGTAGTTTTGCACTTCGTTTGCTGTACGTTCCAGCACAATAGTCTACCGAATACCGTCACAACCTCGCGCCCAGTTCTATGTATGTATTTGAATGAGAGGAAAAAATGAGCAAGTTTGAGGTTCTGGAGATGAAGTGTATATTCGCAATTCATATGCCTGAATTAGTAATTTAGGAAAGGACACAAGAAGAGCGTGATGGGATGAAAATGCAATTGAATTGGAGGAAATAAAAAGAGTATTTTGTTTGGAGTTGGGTGGGAAACCATCAATAGAGGCACGAATTTCCGCGATAAAGGAGAAATAATTACCACACCAGTAATTTCCTTTCAACACAACTCTACAAACTCTACGTAGTATCAGACTGTGGGTCTATTTGATGACTGATAAATAATCGACAACATATTCAAGCTCGTGCGAGCTATCCTCAGGTCATCATAATAATCTGACTGATATTATTACAACGTTATCAAAAAAGTCGTTTTACGCAGTGATTAAAATTTTCTTAGTGTAGGCCTGTTTATTATAAAGTATTCAATTTACGCAATTCCTGAGTTGCTGACTGTTTAAAAATGTCATCCAAAATAAAAATAATTACACATTTAAAAAACAGGAATTTAAACATGATTTTATAACAACATTTTTAATAGAATTGGTGTCATTTCTAACGACCGTTAATCTTGCACATCGAATTTGTCCGAATTCGGAATTACCACAAGTATTTTTAAAAAGAATTAAAATATATATTACATATAGATAAGCTAAAGTTACTGGAATAGTAGGTGGCGGTTGCACTATTTGCTGTTTCTGTGGATATGGCAGGTTCCGTGCTGGTGTGTGTGTGTGTGTGTGTGTGTGTGTGTCTTTGTTCAGGTAGCTCCTAAAACGTAACCTCGATACATACATCTGTTAGATATTACGTCCAATTTCGGTTTAAGGCTGAATGTGTTTTTAGTGTTAATCTGGCATATCGATTCAGCCCACATCTAAGAAGCAAAATAAAAGTATATGATATACACTGAACTTACGAAAGAGAACACGATAAGATATTTGGGATACAATTTTGTGCACGTCTTGCAGCAACGTTTTTCCTTTCTTTGTGTACAATATTGTAGAATGCTTTTTTATATTAATATCAAATTTCAGTCCCAATACAACTTACATCTGGGAACATACACCACAATCTACACGATACACGTCACACAGGAGATTCCAACAGTGTGGGTGAAGAAGGGATTTGGAAATCCTTGTCCCTGAAGATGAAGGGATTACGACCCTTCGAAACTTCAGCAACTGTCTCCCAAGCTACACGCTACAGACGTAAGAACCACAGTACTGTCCTCATCCTTAGTATTTCACATCCAATGCACTTATTCTGTTAATAGCATAGCATCAATTTTTCCATAAGAATTCAAAAAGATATCGACACACACATATTGTTTATAGTGTCATAGGACAAAACTCACAGAATAAATTCATAAATTTAGAACAGTAAACTAACTCAGTAATCACAAGTTACATACTTCATCACTTCATATTTCCTTAGCTATATTATTCGGAATGTAACGACATCGTTGGAGAGTAGCTAATTTTGTAAGAAAGCAGTTAAAGATAATTGTATTTTACTATTAACAGGGGTCCCCCGTTTCACATGTATTTCTAAAACGCATAAAAACAAAATAAAGGGAAATAAAATGATATTTATAAAGGCCCACTATTATTCTGCTGCTGTAATAACAGACGTGCGCAACTCGTTATGGTTTACATTGTGTACACTGCTCTGTTTACGATATGACAATTAAGGAATGTGCAAACTACGACATCACAAATAGTTATTTTTTACTGTTCCTTTCACTGTTATGAATGTACTTAGATTTTAATTACATTTGCTGCAAATGTTAAAACAGATGTCGGTGTTCCTACTGATAATACTGAAATCGAGCAGCTGAAATCGACATACTTTGTATTTTGTTTAGTTTTCGTTCACTAGCGTTAAGATATATGGAACTATAATTCTGCCAGTTGTTTTGTATGGGTGTGAAATCTGGTCACTCGCAGTGAGGAAGGAGCGTAGACTGAGGGTGTTTGAGAATAGGGTGCTGAGAAGGATATTTGGGTCTAAGGGGGTAAGGTAACTGGGGAGTGTAGAAAACTACACAATGAGAAGCTTAATGGTCTGTACTCCTCACACAATATTGTTCAGGTAATTAAATCGAGAAGAATGAGATGGGTGGGGCATGTAGCACGTAAGGGGAGGAGGCGTATACAGGGTTTTGGCGGGGAAACCTGAGGGAAAGAGAACACTTGGAAGATCCAGGCATACATGGGAGGATAACATTAAGTTGGATCTTCAGGAAGTGGGATATGGGGGTATGGACTGGACCGATCTGGCTCAGGATAGGGACAGGTGGCGAGCACTTGTGAATCCGGTAACGAACCTTTGAGTTCCATAAAATGCGGGGAATTTCTTGACCAGCTGAGAACCAGTTAACTTTTCAAGAAGGACTCTTTCCCATAGAGTGAGTGAGTTTCTTAGCCGTAGTAAGAGTGTTACTATTACAAACAATAATAATGCGCTCAACTAGAGGAACGATGTACAAATGATTTTGATTCTCCTACATCCTATTTATAATTACAGTTGAAGGAATGCTACTACAATTCGTAAATACGAGACTCGCATAAAACGAAATATTGTCACCATCCAATAAAACAATCCTAGCCGCAGTAATCATATCACCAACACTATCGTATATCATACCGGTCCATAAGACAACAAAAAATAAATAACCACGACACAACAATAGAAAACGAAATCAAAACAAAAACAAAAGTAATATACAACAAAATCACAGTAACATTACAACCCTACTGTTACTGTAGTTGTGCTCATAGATGCTGTGTGGTAGTTTTGGAGTCCGGATTGCTCTGTCAGTATAGTCACTACGATTTGGGCTGTGTTCACGCAAAGGTCAAATTTTGTGTCATAAGTATTAACTATTTTCTTATTTAAATTATTAACAAAGTTGCACAATATAGGGCTGTGTTCGAGACTAGGCGGGAGTTTGACGTCATAGCGTCCCTCTTCGTTTTTAGCGTGGCTTCAGTCGGTCTCGCGCGTCCCCAGTTTGAGCGTGGCCTTCCGTAAGGTAACAGTCTGAGAATGGCCTTCCAACAGTCTGAGCGTGGCCTTCCGTAAGGTAACAGGATGCTACTCGTGTGGCTACTTAAATGAGGGACAAAGGGTTCTAAAGTGTTTATCACAAGAGTAATTAAAAGCGTGGCTTCAGTCTATAAAATGCGTGTGTGTAACTCATCATAACAAAGGGTTATAAATTTTGAACTGCACAAGGCAATAGATACATTTAAATTCTCGTAGGGAGAAGTGAATGAGTGTGTTGTGTTAATAACAATAACAAGGTGTTATCAATATTAGTTCGATGAACTGCATTTACCACAGACTGGCGTGTGTAATGTTGCGCAGTATTGCAATACTTTCAAACAACCTTGTTAAACTGAGTGAATGTTTGTTATATTACACTATAAACTAATCATTGCACAGGGCAATACAATAATTGTTCAAGATACAACTTAATCAGAAGAACATCATGTCTTTACATACTAAGGTATTCATATATGTTGTGAACAGCGGATCATAAACTGGAGTTACAAGAAGTAGTAAGCACTCTACATAAAAAGTTTATTATTATAAAAGGTGATATAACAATTGAGTTATTGTTAAGAACGTATTCACTGTGTGTTAAGGAGTTGTGGAGTCCATTAACTATAATAAGATAATCAACTGTGAATTCATAGAAAAATTTGACTAGTGAGATGAATGAATGCGTGGCCTTCCGTGAAGCATCAGGGATGCCATTTGTGTGGTGTACCTTACTTGTTTGACAATATAGATTCTTGTTTCTCTGTTTTATACGGAACAGATTGTTCATCACTATATGTACGAACAAGAGCGTACAGGCTGAATGACCAAAGAATCGTGGTTCGATTTACGGTAGGTAGAAGGGGATTATACTTCACCAAAGTCTCCAGACTAGATCTGGAGCTTACTCAGTGTGTGCTAGGGGACGGACCTTTTCCTGGTTTCGCAGCTTACCATCCACACCCGCCTAGTGTCCAGGTTAAAAATGTACGCAGCTATATTTTCACTCCCCCATGTGTCTGTGGCCGCGCGGTCTAAGACATGGGTCTGCAGGCGCTGGCTTGCTGGAATTGTGGATTTGAATCCCGCCAGGAGCATGGATGATTGTCTCTTTGCCTATTGTGTGTTGTGAGGTAGACGTTCCTGCGTCGGGCTGATCACACGTCCAGAGGAGTCCAACCGAGTGTGATGTGTCCAATGTGTGTGATCGCGCAGCTCCGTCAGGGGAGGTCATAACCCGGAATCGGGTCAAAACGCCACAGGGGGAAAAATGCCTTCATAGCGTGCACAGGAAGAACTTTATCTTTTCCACTGTGAAAGTAGTGCTCTCTTTCCTTATTTCCTTGCAAATTTTTCTTTACTAACAAGTGTATTCTGTAATACATGGTACAGACAGCAGGCAATTTGCTGCTGTCTGTGTTATTGGTAACATACTGTCAATATGGAGAATGATTATGAATGACAAATTCGGAAGGCTGTGAAAATCCGGTCGTGGACTGATTTAAGGTTTAATCCGTTATTATTTCGAGGAGCTTAGGGAAAATACAAAAGTCTTCAGCCGGATTGTGGATTGAAAAACGAAAGCTGAACTTACAGAATGCGATGCAGTATATTCTGTGAATTGGCAATGAATTTCATTAGCTGAGGATCGAATAATATGTCCGTACCACTGCGCAAACCTCTTCTCAGTATTATTAAGTTAACAGCAACAGACATGTTAGCAACAGATCAGGCAACTGCATTCCAAATTTCCTGTTATTCCTCAAACCCATTTTAAGCTTAAGTATCAGACAAGGCTCTACAGCTTATTCTACGCAGACAGGCTGGTTTATGGAATTCATTAACAGGTAAAGTTCAGGTAAGTATATTCAGGCCTATCTGTCCTATTCATGTCAAGCAACAGGCATCAGAAAGATTAATAGACTGCGATCTGCTAATGGATTGAACTGTAGAGATTATACCTCCAGGCATAAACAGATTCAAATAGACTCACTTGGTTGCTGTTTCCTGTCCTTAGTTCCTTTCCCCAGTTTCGTCAACGCACTAAAAGTTATATAAAATATTACGACAAAATTACGGCAAAACAGAATTAAAGAAGACATTATGTTTGTTCTGCAGGAGGTGTTTGAAGAGGTCTTTATGACATTAACGGAGAGACTGACAGACTTGCAGACAGCGATGAACAACGCACCCTCCAAACACAGATAACTCTGGTAGGCAAACAAAACCTTTTCTTCTCTCCCTGTTAAAATTCAGGGCGATTCTTATAGTTTTGACATTGCTGAATCCGAGTATGTAAACCAAATCGCCCTATCACCTACTAATGTTAAAGAAGAGGGAATTAAATTATAAAACTACGTTTGTAATAAGAAAGTAATATATTGATATGATATTTATTTAACCGCAATTGGGTTGACACCCGGTGGCAGCATCACACGACACATTTACAACAAACAATACACACAATACATAGAGAGTACAATTCTGGAAGTGCGGGCCGTGCC
>Ga0131853_10020199_pt1 | contig 12105 bp, 8 predicted proteins | sample TergutLab28metaG_FD_92764 | JGI IMG/M metagenome (GOLD analysis project Ga0131853, IMG submission 92764) | Labiotermes labralis P1 segment gut microbial communities from Petit-Saut dam, French Guiana - Lab288 P1 (version 2) (version 2) | ecosystem: Host-associated > Arthropoda: Insects >...
ATACACACACCCACACATTACAAACCCATACATACACACACCCACACATTACAAACCCATACATACACATACTCACACATTACACACCCATACATACACATACCCACACATTACAAAACCCACACATACACACACCCACACATTACAAAACCCACACATCCACACACCCACACATTACACACCCATACATACACATACCAACACATTACAAAACCCACACATACATACACCCACACATTACACACCCATACATACACATACCCACACATTACAAACCCATACATACACATACCCACACATTACAAACCCATACATACACACACCCATACATTACAAACCCATACATACACACACCCATACATTACAAAACCCGCACACACACACACACACACACACACATACACACATACACACACATATACACACAAACACATATTAGAAAACAAGTTAAAACAATCACAGCACAAGATACACACCAAATAAAATGGTTACAATACAAACACTTACCCTCAGTATAAGGTCACACTAATGTGCATGGCACTTTAGTCCCCAAGAACTTCACCGTAACTCACTTCACTTCACTTCAAAACAAAATCGCTTCGCATATATCAAGCCAGTTCACTCCACATCAGTGCACTTCACATCACTTCACTCATTCACACTCAGTCCCCACTTTAATTCCCCTGCTTGTAACTACATTCTTAACCCTCTTTCTAAAAGTGTTTAGTTTACAATAAGTAAGAAAATAAGCCTGCAGGTAATTGGTTCTAGTACAGGTAACGGGTTCTTCTAAGATTTTCAAAAAATCCTATACCATCTCCACCTCAAACCGTGTGGGCCATATGATGAGCATCTTTTAACTTGCTCAGTAATTTATTATTTCAATTACTCACAAGCGTGGCTGTTACTTAGAAAATAATAAAACCTAAAATCAACTGTCATGCATTTTCAAGGCAAACTTAACCTGGCACTAAGAAAGGAACAAATGTTATTTTTTTGCATTTGATTCGTGCACTGGAATTATAAACAGGTTTTTCTGACCGTAACAGACTGTGATGAATATAAGAAGTTCGCTTGCCATTACTCATAGGCATAAAAGAGCGAAAATCCGTTGAAACCAGACACAGCTTCGATATGATTAAGGAACTATTGGTGCAAGTATGAGTATTAGACCTCGTAATTTACTGCGTATTTTTTTGTGCCGTTCCCGGAGGCGGCGCTGTCTTAGACCACCTATTAACTGTGAGAGCTGTTTTTAATTCTGCTAGTTCTCTTTTCTGAAGGCAAAGATACGATGTTTGAACCTTTAAACACATAATTAACCTGAATTGTGTTTAAAGACCCAGTCCGTACCGCGCAGTAAACATACTCTGTCTCGGCTACAAAAACCGGCCAGTTAATTCTGTATAGGAAAATAATCACTGTTTGTTCTGCGATACGCGAGAGAAACATAAATACAATGCGAATTTAGAATGTAAATTTTTTGGATGTTAAGTCTAGTGGTAAATACAATTACCGGTGGTCTGGTTCTATCTTGACTTGTGTTTGTCAAAATGGAATTTAAGGAATCTCTGTGACTAACAGCAGCTGAAATGATGCGGCGAAACAAATAGAATTATGAGCAAATAACATTTTATAGGCAGCACAAAATTTAAACCTTGAGCACACAGGAATTAAGCAGAGTTATCACAGGACACCTTCATTTGTTTTAGTTTGGACCAGAAATGTCACCATTCGGTATTAGCCTGTCGTTGTAGAAGCAAGAGTCTTATGTTCTTGAATTTGGCACAGGACGTGACTCTTCTGACAGAAATATTTCGCGGTTTTCCTTAGCGTCTTCGTGAGAATGTCAAAAGTACGTCCTTGAAACAGGTCACCAACGCCGGTATGCAAGACATGTAAACACTAAATATCCAAGATCATAACACATTCGATGCTATGCGGTCCCTTCAGTTGGAGCAGCGTCATTATGTAAAAATAATAATATAAATATAAAGTTGTCCCTGTGTAGGACATGAAGGAGTGTAGGGTGGAGTTTCAGCTCCACACATTCTTTGTCTCGGCAACACAAGGAACTGAGCGGTAAGTGTCACGAACCAAACACTTCACTCCTGGGGAAAGAGTCATCGATAGACAATGAAAAGGAGACTACTAGCGGCTACTGCTAGAAAAAAAAATTATTTATAAAACTTCAAGGAGAGCGTCATTATTCTTAAATGTGCAGAAAATGTGTGTTTTATGGACGCATATACCATTTGAATAGTTGCGGTATCTTGCGACATCTTCTGGGGTGTGACGCTGTATGGCTGGGCAAGAAATCTAGTTTGAAGCGGACCATCCCGTTGTGTATCATAAATATATGATCAGTACCGTCAATACACAACATCTATAAAAACCAGATGCTTAATTACAACTGGGTTATTCTTGGCGACATCGTTTCGGCCGTTAAACGGCCATCCTCGGGCCAATCTAGAACAATGTTGTTAATGTACAGTCAAAATTGTTACCCAGTTGGAACCCATTGTTTACATCAAAACTTGATACATTGTGGAATTCTTAGTTATGAATAAAACATTTAAAACAGTACGGTAAAATGATAAATATTGCAAATGCTTTTTTTAGGAGCCTCACGGGACTCACTGTAGATGGTGGTGTGAACGTGTGTCGTTATCACAGGAGATGAGTGCTAACACTTATTACTCCCTTGTGTGTTCTAAGTTGGTCTGAGAATGGCCGTTTAATGGCCGAAACATGTCGCCAAGAATAACCCAGTTGTAATTAAGCATCTGGTTTTATGGATGTTGTGTACTGACGGTACTAATTATGATATATAAGAAATCTAGTGCTTTCATTTGTAGGGTCAAGCACCTGAGAATAGACTGCAGGTTTAAATAATTGTGAATAATCTGCGTGATAGAAGATTTTCTTTAAACCTATTTGAATAAAGAGAGACCAACTTGATGTCATTTGCTTTATTATTTCATTATTTAATGCTGAACATGTTTCGGATGTTAATACATCCATCCTCAGGAGCTTGCGACTTATTTGTTGAGTTATCTCATGGGGTGTATTGCTCTGGTTCGATGTGTGTTGGTGTTACGTTGTGGTTTGGCTGGGGTGGTGTGGTATCCGGATAAGGTCAACTTACATTTTTGATCCTATCTCGCTCAGTTCTTCTTAGAATGAGAAATATTTCAGACAAAAGTTGTAGAGAAAATCAAAACACACACTTTATATTGAATAATATTTTATTCTCGCAAATCGTGCAGTTTATGAGATAATGTGAAAAAATATTGTGAGCTGGGCAGGCCACAGATGACAATATGGCGCAGGCACGCTGGATACTTAAGGCTACAAACACACACTCAGAATGTGTAATACTTATTGCTTTTCCACTACAACTGTGGTTGCACGGACGCGCTTCAATGTTACGTTGTACGTACATTGCCTGCCTTGTTTACCTCCAGTTAGGCCATAAATTATAGTTTTCGGGCAAACGTATCAATAGACGCACGAACATAATCACATTATGCAACACTATGATGCAGCATGGACATAGGACAAGATTATCTTACAAAGAGGTCAGAGAATTGTTTACAGACACCACTTAAAAAGACAAGCAACATTAAAAGAATTAAACGGTAAGAACTGGAGAGGGAAGGAATGTGACCGATTTCAGTTTAACCGACTAACCGAACATTCGCCAGAAGTGATGAGAAAAACCACACGAACATCTCTAGATGGACTGTGTGCTCGCTTACATTAGAAATGTTAACTTTCGAATAAAAATCAGAAGCATTAAACTTTGAGATTCTTATGGAACTTTTCCTTCTTTCACAAAAAAAAATTCTTTAAAGGCAGTACAATTGTGTCTATATAAGAATTTAAGTAGGCACTCCCACTGATCGAACCCCGCTTTTAGACCGTAATATTCCTTAAACTAGTCAAGGAATTCCTCTTCTTTTGTGAGTCCCGTAGCAGATTTTCCTTCACATAAACATAAAAGCATTTAAATTGATTTTATTATTATAATGTAAATTTAATGTTAATAAATATCCAACCAGATGCAACAATATGCAGATATTTATTTACTGTAAAGTCACTCTACATGTTTCGGGTGTCACAGCACCCATCATCAGGAGTACTAAAAACTGTGAGCTCAGCTTCCGGTACAAGTCATTATATCGGTACACCTACTTCCCTCCACCGTGGCCCGATCGGTCCACGTTGGAGGGAAGTAGCTGTACCATATGACCTGTACCGGAGGTTGCGGTTACAGTTTCTAGTACTCCTGATGATGGGTGCTGTGACACCCGAAACATGTAGAGTGACTTTGCATTAAATATATATCTGCATACTGTTGCATCTGGTTGGATTTTTATTAACATTGAATTACTATGCACGGAACCGTGAGCTTAAAATGTAAATTTACTTCGCGTTCTTTGGCAAAATGGCAAAGTTCAGAGACACGTGTCTAACAGTATCAAAAGAAATAATATTATAATGAATTTAAAGAAACAATTAAGCAACTGCAGAATAAGAACCAATTAGATGCTACTTCTTGTTTTATTACACTTACGATAGGCTCAACATATTTCGGGCTTTGCTACGCCCATCATCAGGAGCTCACGACTACAGTGCTGATTACAATATGGGTCGTCCGGTTCTTGGGCTGCTGTTGGTTGGAAGTTGGGTGCAGGCATCCCGGACACTTATCCAACCTGTCCGTTTTTCTATTGTCAGTGTACATGGATGCCTTACGGTAGGTCGGCTATGCGGATGATTCTTGTACATATCTCTATACCGTTATGCAAAATGGCCGAGAGGGCTGAGTAAGAAAGATAATAATAAAAGTTACGAGCTTGAATTATGACGTTTTCACTTGTGCAGCGTTTCCTTTCTGCTATTGAATGGTCAGTACCACCGACAGTATGAAGATTCGAGAACATGTCGCAGCTGTTATACGGAATTCAGGAATGTAGTTCTGTAGAGAGGCTATACCTTGAGACTGTTTGAAATGTGAAAGGCACAGCAGGGCCAGATCCAACTTCCAGTACGCAAGGAAGAAGAATTATTAGGTTCGGATTAGCTTGCCTTGAAGTGAAGACTGTAGCTTCCTGAAGCTTATATAATTCTGCACACTGGCATATCCCCTTTCGAAATGAGAGCTGAGTGATTGCGAGGTTTCTCGGTATGTAGCTCACTCGACAGCAGTGCTAATTAACTATTTGTACATGTAAAATATTTTAAATTCAGTTTACGAACAAGGGTGCACAAATTCCGGACACCTGTTCTCCTGGGTCGGTAACGCTTTTACGGTGGCACCCAATATTCTGAGCAGAATTACTGAAGCTCTCCTTATCAATTCACACGCAAGGAACAGATGGCGCCAGGTGCCAGTGATTTACACCGGTAAATACAGAACTGTTAGTCATCAGTATGGAACCTGCTTGACTCCATCGCTCTAAAACCTAACATTTGTAGGTTGCCTCTAGATTTTTGAGAAAAGTTGGCAGCTCTGGTTTTGGGACTAATGCAACTTTCTTACATACACCAACATTTCCCTCGCACTATAAGTGCTTGATTTTATACTTCCACTACCTTTCCTTCTGGAATCACTGAAAATTTACCCCACAACAAATGTTTTTTATTTGCTAGGAGTCATGCAGGTTCAGCAAATCTTGTTTGGAAACCTCGTAGAAAAAATCGAAATTTGAAAGCGTAGAGCAAGTTTCAGTTTGACTAAAACAACTTTGAATACGGACAAAGAAACTGCATCAATGCAGAAAATGCTTTTCACACGACTGTTTTTTAAACAAACAATGTTTTCTTGTAAGACTTTCCACTTTATGTCTAACACGATCAATACAACCACTATTTTTGATGTGAAGGAAATAGGGTCCTTATCTTAGTACGTTTTTAGCTAAACAGGAATGGAACTGGATATTTTCGAAAAAACAGGGGACTGAACAAAAGAAGACACAGGGATATTTTATAGAACCTACCGTAAAATCTTGTCTTAAAGAATTTTCTTACGATCGCGCTGACCTGAAAACTGCGGTAGATCTCAACTACAAAGGAAGTAAAAGAAAAATTAGGAATAAGTAAGGAAGATATCTGTAACAGGATCCATATCGCTGGAAACTGGAATGGACCTACAGGCACCTTGCTGTTCTCGTGCTCAGGATGAAGACTGCAGAAACATCGAACGGTCTCTTCACTTTTGTTACATTCTTATATTGCTACAAATTTTATGTTTTTTGCACCATACATTGTAATATAATTATACAATACAAACAAAAAAATGCACCTTTTCTGAATTAATATAGTAAATTTTAATTTTTTGTTTCTTCTGCATGTTTCGAAATCGAGGACTCATCTTCAGGAAGACGGTTGTATATACAGTTATGGTATGGTATAGTGTGTCTTACATGCATCGGGTTAAGCAGTCTGGTAGGAAGAGGAATGTGTTCGGTACTGAGCATGTAAATACGTACAACACCATACCTGTACTTACAACTGTCTTCCTGAAGATGAACCCTCGGTTTCGAAACATGCAGAAGACATAAAAAATAAAAATATTAAGTTAGGAAAGGTACATTTTTTTGTTTTATACTGTATAACTGCTTCACATGTTTATATTTCACGTCTTAGCCAAGTTTTCCCTAGATTACCCAACAATTTATCCACAACAGTAATTTGTTGCTATTAACATTGTAGTATTGAAACAACTATTTTCAAATGTATAAATTATGTAGAGTGGATTGTGTACGTAAGTGCCAGTGGAAGGAAAGAAATTTCGATGAGGCTATGAAGCTATACTGTGGGCACGGATGAAGTTCCATCATTGGTGGGGATGACGATTGTAGAATCCTCTCAAAGGCTGTCACGTGATACGTGAACATATAACCACGCCGACACCACCTGTACACACTGCATTCTTTTCAGAACGAGATATCTACTTGTAAAACACCCAGTATATATGACGTATTTAAGGTGAGGCGCATACATGACGGTAACCAGAATATCTTTAATTCTTCTTACTGTCTGACTTACTGCTTCGGTGTGATAAAATGTAACGTCTTTTTTCAAATTATGTACCGGAAGTCTGGAAGCCAATTTTCTATTTTGTATATACATATATATATATATAATACAAAATATATTTCACTTTTATAATATTTAACTTACAACCCAATATTTTAATTTTTACCCCTATGCGTCTGAGTAGATTACAACCACCACCAGTCTACAACTGGTCTTTACTAAATTTTACAACTTTGTACAATTTATATTGTAATAACGATTATAAATTGATGGGCTCCCGTAGTGTGAATCTACCTGCATTATGTTTCTGATTTACTTTGAAATTTTTTATTGGCAGCTCGATGATGGCCGTCATCGACCACAACATGTAGCAACGTTTAAATAAAAAAAAATGATTACTCGTGTTCGCATTTAAATTCCATTGTTTACCCTCCCCCAGTGGGTCAGGATAGCTCAGTCGGTATAGCGACTTGCTACGGGATGATAGACGGTCCAGGGATCGAATCCCCGTGGGGGGCAAGATTTTCCCCACCCGTCCAGACCGGCCCTGGGGCCCAACAAGCCACCTATACAACGGGTACCGGCTCTTTCCTTGGGGTAAAGCGGCCGGGACGTGGCGTTGACCACCCACCCCATCTAGCGCCGAAGTTAAGGAAAGAGTAGAGCTATACCTCTACTCCACCCTTTGGGTCTTCATGTGTTCGGTGTGCTCTGGGGTGAACTTTATCTGTACTTGACTCTTATTCTCCCCCCCCCCACACACACACACGTAATCTGTGGACTCTATCAGTCAATTGAAGTGGCTTGTCGCTGGCCAATTTCTTCATGTGGTCGTCACTATCACTATTTGTGTGAAGTGAATGTAATGCAGAGACAGAAATATCAGAGCTCGAGTGCGATGTGGATCGAGTCACGAGACTTTTCCCTGTAGCTGCAGTATAGTCTTAGTATTGATCAATTCCAATAAGCAGATTCGAACACTCCAGTGACAAGCATTGCTGCTCATTGTGCTAACAGCCTGGTCTTGCATCGTAATTAAATCATAATTAGATGGTGGGTTTGAAAGAAGAAGAATTTCTTTGCAGTGAAGCAGCCTATATGGAAATAAGTCATTTATTACGATGTAAGCACGCGTGCGTGCCCGGCTGGCAATTTGCCCGCTCCACTGTTCGGTCACGAAGCAACTCATATATTAACATACATATTTTATATGGCTTTTAACTACCCACTTGAAGGTATTTCTCATCCGGACACACAATGCCCAATAAAATATTCAAGTGCCGCTCCAATAAATTTTGAGGCGAATTACTGATAATGCTACCAGCTTTATGTGCAAACGTGACTTAACTTATTTACATAAGCGGCACAAAAGCGCGGAGATTCTGCATTAAACGCTAACGGGCGTCGTGTGAACGTCACGGCGTAAAATGAAGTCGGCTGCACAGGTTGTGTTAAATGGGGGAGGCAGGGTTGCAGGCCGTAAGACTGACGGTTGCAGGTTATTTAACGATGGTCTTTAAATGGCGAAGTTTACTGTTTAAACCGACACTCTTGAAGGACTCTTCCTCTGCCTCATTTGGATAGAAGAGAAAAAAAATTTCCGTGTCTCTCATCGAGTGGTCAGGAAACGTGCTGTGCCGAACCCAATATGTGGTGGTAATATAGTTTGAGTGGGTGTCGTACCTACATCTCGTGGTGGAAGAACAGCCAGCTTCTGAAATCTTTGCTTTGTACCCAAAAACGATTAGGTTTAATTTAGGCACACACGTGCGTCTTTCACTAGACCTAGTTTCTGCAAAGCCAAGATTATGCACTAGCACCGCCTGAACAACACATGTGTGATTTATTAAGAGTCTTTACAGTTTTTGCTGCATGTTTTTAGTACTCCTGATGATGGGTGCTGTGACACCCGAAACATGTAGAGTGACTCTGCAGTAAATAAATATCTGCATACAGTTGCATCTGGTTGGATTTTTATTAACATCAGATGTTTCATTGTCTTTTTGGTGGTCAGTGTGACATATTGTCTTATTTGACTTGAAACGTCGTATTGATACTGGTGTGTACACAGACACTGTCAATTCAGTTCTTACAATTAAACCAACTAGATGCACCAGTTTCTCAAATTTATTTTTGGAATAAAATTCTACATGTTTCGGACAGTTCCTCCGTCCATCATCAGCAGTTTTATCAATGTACACACAGCAATGGAATATGTCATACAGACTTGCTGACAGCAAACCTGTATGACATATACCATTGCTGTGTGTACAGTGAAAAACTCCTGATGATGGACACGGGAACTGTCCGAAACATGTACAGTTTTATTCCAAAAACAAATTTGAGAAATTAGTGCATCTAGTTGGTTTTATTATAAGAATTTGTCACGATGCACGGTCACCTGAATGTCAAATTACCTATTCAATATCCGCCCATGCTTATGCAATCCTTAGGACGTTATTTTTCGTAGGCATGTTCGAGTATTTATGTTTAGATTAGTCTATAAGAAACACAGTCGATCGTTTTCCAAGGAGTTTTGTAGCTCAGGTTTTGTCTCTGTACCCAGCCCAATTTCCAAGCTGGAGGACCACCCCTTATCCGCTGTCCGCCACGGCTTTTTCGATATATCCGTAGCTACACTCATCTTCCGTCCGCTACCTGAGGAAGAGGAGTCATGGCGACAGGATCCGACTTATCAGGAAATATTCCTGTAGAGTCACTAAGTAGTTCTGAAGCGTAGGACATTAATACTGTTCGCTAGTAACCCATTAACCTTCCACAGTTTTCGTAAGAATTATGTATGAGAGAATTTATATAATTTACTTTACATTATTCTTATTTAATTTGCGCTCAATATGCTGCAAACCTTCGTTAACCTTCCGTACTGCATCTTGTGAAGGCTCAAATACAGGAGTATCGGTAACATCGCTGCAGAATGAATTGCAACTGTACTACACTGCCGAAGCCAGACACACAGTCGTAATATTTAATAACTATAGCATTTCCACGTTAATAATGGTTACGTGAACGCGCTTCGACATTACCTTATATGTAAGAATTCATTGCCTTTCTGTGTCTAAATTCTGTTCTTACAAGTAGTTTGGCAGATGTCGCTGTGCCCACACCCTGTTGCATTTTGACCGAATGATCTGTCTTCGTCTTGATTAATCCCCTCATTTCTTCGCCAGTCTCACCTTCCGTTTATGTAGGCTAGTCACAATGTATTTCCCTAGCGCCCCCTTAAGATACTTTCTCCCATCTACTCGTTTGTCGGCTAAGAAATAAAATTACATAAATTGCTTGCAAGCAAATGAGCAAAAAATCCAGTTTCTCATCTCTAAATAGCAGGAATCCACATGACTTTTAGAAACACGACGGGAATTTAAGAAGAGGTAATGAAGTAGGTTCAGCTGCTGAAATGCGAGTGTAGAATACTGAAGTAAAAATTAGAAATCACGAACAGAATGTAAAGATGGGTCTCTCATTAATTGCAAGTACTTCGTATGCCAAGCCAACAATTGTAATTTGTTACATCTTGTTCTCATAAATTCATTACACACGACGTGATTTATTGTCGTAGCAGTTACTTGAGCTTCGTTTCCTTGCAAATATCAAATGAGAAAAGTTTCATTAAAAAAGACTTAAGTTTAATTAATTCCTATCCGTGTGCCTAATTTTATATAATTCCTTAGTCCGACGTGTTTAATTTTTACCCAATCTGTACTTAAAAAGTTTCTACTGAAAATTCGAGGAAAAGGTCTGGAATCTTTGTGTCGCATTTATTTGCTTAATTTCGTCGCGGTATTCCAAAAAACTACACAGCAAAACACACAGAAACTCTTTTGTCCTTCGCAGACTCCAAACCCTATAAATATTGTGCCAGTGTTAATAACATTGCCTTTGCATAGGCGGCAGTAAGAATCCATTACTGTTGGTTGAATGGCTATTGATTAACTAAAGACAAATACAGGGCTTTCCATTGTGTACTCCGGGATTGCAAAAATTTATTATAGGAAAACCGCAGGACATGTACTTACTAAACCTATACAGATAGAAGGAACAACCCAAATTTTTTCTCCCCAGGAAGTTGTTTTTCATCGTAGTTCACTTTTCTGCCGCTAGGCGATGCGAGTGTATGTAGTGAGAAAATGGCCGCTCTGGGGAAGAAGTCGTTTTGTGTGCTGGAATATCACACGAGTAAGTCTGTGTTTACTGTGCAACGTGCATTTCGTGCACAGTACGCAGTGTACCATTGCCACGTGACCTCGCTGACCTAAAGGCACGGATCATTGCAGCAGTGAAGAATATCGATGCGCCCGCATTGACGTGCGTGTGGCAAGAACTTGAATATCGTATCGATGTGCGCCGTGTCACCAGTGGTGCACACAGCGAACATCTCTAGTTGTCAAGAAAACGTTTTTAGTTTTCCTGTGGCTGTGAACAATTCCATTAAGGTAGGTCCTTTGGCTTTTTTGTTATAAATGTTTGTAATCACGGAGAACATTATGAAACGCCCTGTATTGTAAGTTTCATCTTTTTATATTCCCTGATCTTGTCTAATTGACGTTTCTGCCTTACATTAAAATATTTGGCCATGACTTCCAAACTCTGCTGCTTCGCCATGCCACTATTTTTTGATTCAGACACTTTCGGAAGTTTAAAATTTATCACCAGAAACATTTGCAACTTTTAGATTCACTAGCTGTTGCTATTAAAGTGCAAGCTAAATATTATTCTCGCACAACTGCTATGTTTTGTTTCGTAATTCAGAAAATTACATTAAATTATTGTAATTGTGTGTTTTAAAATAGGCTGCGACTAGATCCGCGCATTGTTCCAAGATCGTGCCCTACACTGCACCTTCTAATGTACTTCCCACTTTACACGTTTTTCTCTCACATTATAAGCAATTAACCCTTTGAAGACTAAAATTAATCTACATTACTTCTAAACAATCTTTTTATACTTCACAGAAACCACAGATTGCTTCCAGTAGAAAAACAATCGGTTAGAATTGTGTGCGGAAATGCACGCGTCCTCTTTTAAGTATCATACTGC
>Ga0131853_10020200_pt1 | contig 12105 bp, 7 predicted proteins | sample TergutLab28metaG_FD_92764 | JGI IMG/M metagenome (GOLD analysis project Ga0131853, IMG submission 92764) | Labiotermes labralis P1 segment gut microbial communities from Petit-Saut dam, French Guiana - Lab288 P1 (version 2) (version 2) | ecosystem: Host-associated > Arthropoda: Insects >...
CTGGTATAGTTTCCAAATTTTTCTTTAAACTTCTCGTTACTATTCCAGTGGCTCCAATTATTACTGGTACAATCGTACATTTCAGGTTCCACATTCGTTGTATCTCTATACACAAACTCTTGTTGTTGTTGTTATTATTATTATTATTATTATCATCATCATCAATTTTTGCATTCATTAATGCATATTATAATTATTTATTAATGCATAGTATAATTTTTATATTTCTAATGAAGACCTCGTGGAGTGCGACAAGGAAGAAAATTTGGAAGTAACTGGGGCTGCTGCCACTTCCTGTTTGAAAAGGAGATTGTAAAACCTTTCGTCCACTGCCACGTATTCACCCAGTTACTGCAAGGCTGGCGCCGCAGTGATAAATATCCAGTCCACACTTCACACCACTCCCGATTTGTGTAAAAATGTTTCACTCGCAGTGTTACTTGGTAGCAACGATAATTCATATACAGTCTCTGTGCAGTCAGATGCATGTGTGTGTGTATATATATATACACACACACACACACACATATTCTTCCCAATATAGAGACTGTGGTGGGGCAAAAGAAATAAAAAAAAAAACGGACAGCATTGAATGCCGTGTGCCTAAGGAAATCTTTCTGCATGCCATAGGTTTGCCAGCCCTGCATTATACCATTATATACATTACATTTTTATACTTTAATCTTTAGATTCTTTCTTTAGGATGAGGAACAAAAGACATTTCAAGTAAAGTGTTTTCATTTAATCCAGTATGTAGCACTTAAATTTACTGGATACACTCATCAAAAACAAGTTTGTAATAATCGCAGTGCCATTGTTTGGTCCTTCTCTTGTGTTCCATCAGAAATTTGTGATTATTTGGAAAGTTGTTGGGCAGACTGATTTTTATTGGTCTTCTGTGACTTGTATTTATTATCAGTCACAAGAAATGTGAATTGATTGCTGGCAGTATTGCAACATACTTTCTGTTTTTTACATGGTGTGTATGGGGGAGGGTGGAGGTGCTGGGAAGTGGGATACTGGAAATGGTTAAATCTCTCTGGTGAACGATTCTTCCTCTCTTTTGGACAGAGCCCAGATCACAGTGTGTGGTGGAAGTGCTTTCTGCTCTTATGTATGTATTTCTCTCACCATGATAGAAAGTTTATTGTCCAAAATTAAGTTTTTCTTGGGAAACTTGAAACTCCTGTGCAAGGTGCATGGGCCACATTGTCATCTGAAGTCTGTTCAGCAGTGCAAAATTTTTCCACATCTTATAAATGGCACAAAGTTCAGACAAAACGTTATTGAACATAAAATGTGTGTTTTGATTCCCCTGCAACTTTTGTCCAAGACATTTTTTATTCTAAGAAGAACTGAGTGACGTATGATCATAAATATATATATTGTTCTTCATGTAAAGTACACGTTATTCGTGTTGGATTATGATGAATTTGAATTTTTAAAAAAATGCTCAAATAGAAAATTTGATGTAAATCTGTCCAGCGGGAACTGAGATGTTTCATGCGGGCGGATGGACCAACATGACGAAACTAATAGTCTCTCTTTGCAATTTTGTGAATGCACTTAAGAAGTAGTTTGGGCCTGAACTTAGGGTATCCCTTAGGCACAAACTGTGATTTTTAGTAAAATATGTATAGGGAATGTGTTTAGCTTGGTGAACAATTATAAGGCAACTACCTCATTAAAAAGGTGATGAACTTGGAAATAATTGTGATCCTGTATGGTAACCAGTGTTCTCATCTTCTTTTCACAGTGATCACAAATACTGTTCATTACACTTTATACACCACACAGAAGAATACTGAAGCTTTTGAACTCCATGAAATGAAGTCTTTCTTGAGAAACTATTAGTTATTCAAATGGGAAAGCAATTCCACTGCCTCTTATTGAACCCAAAGTTTCATTACTCTGCTGACAAAGACGTATTACTTATTGGGTAATTTTAGTGAAGTAAGTTCAGAATGTGCCGTACTCCCAAACATTGCTACCTCTGGTACCTAGTTTGTGTGTGGGTACTGTGAGTGCAGCCTTTGGCGGACAAAGTGAGTGTAAAGTTGTTCTTGTGTACACCACAAAGGCATATGGGGAAGTGGAAGTATGGTTTCACACAATCTAACCTTGGCAGTAGATGGCAGCGATTGACCAGTTGCACACCTAAGCCAACTTACCACCAAGGAAACTATGACTGTATCTTGCTGAATGCATGCTGGGTAGGTCCTAAGGTATGGCAGTGTATTAGGTATGAGTAATACACTTTATGTGAAATCTAATATAAGAGAAACCAAAATTTTGTACTATGAAAAGAAATAATTTTGCCTGGAAACAAAAGTAACCCTGTGAATTAACTACATTATAATGTAGAATTATGGACTCCAAATACAATCCCAAATACAACTGAACACACCAAATTCAGAGCTCAAACAAAATAGAAAAATGTAAAGAAGAAGAAAAATTTTGCTAACCTTTAATAATGTTAAAGTGTAGCATGTTTTGCACTTTAACACATACCATATGATGTTATGTTACCATCTTTCACTTCACTAATTATCGATGTAACTTGGGGGGGTGCAAGGGAGGGCAAATGCTCCTGTGATATATTTGTACCCAAGAATAGTTTTTCTTTGGCAACTGAGTTGAAGAGGGACAAAAAAAAAACATTTACAAAATGATTCTTTGGGTGGTGTAGAAAAGAAATTAAACCAATCATCTGTGTATTTTTTTACTCCTCCTTAAAGCATCTAATACCTGTGGTCGATTTTGCCCCCCCACCAGTGTTATTAGCTAAGTTACGCTTATGTCACGACGCTTGACGTGAACAAACCGTACTGAAACACGTGCCTCAAAGTCATTGTTAATAAACATGGTTACATAGATGCTTTGTTATTGTTGACTTGTGAGGTTTAAAAATATTTAAATATGAACTTAGGAAGTGATAAACTGTAATTTACATGTATCTGGAAGGTACTAGGTTCAAAAAACTGCCTCCTAATGTTAACGATTGTTTCAACGGGATACAAAGGTACGTGTAGATTATTACGTCACGGTTTGTGGAGGGCAATGGATTTCATTGTATGACGTCAAAGTCGTGACGTCAGGTCAAGATGGTGGGTTGTGAGTGTTTACAGGTTCTGTAAAAGTCTACGCTGCTGTTATTAAGAATATTTTTGCGTAATGATGAATATGTCGGCATTATTCGCGTGCTCAAGCTGTTTTTCGAGGCACCCCTTCGAAGAATTATCGTCAGGACAGCAGTTATGCAAGGTAATATGCACCTGCATTGTTAAGCGTTTATGTATACACAGTTACATCAAATGGTAGGCTGACGTTATATTGTCAATAATGGACCCCTAGGTTTTCCAGAAACATGTTAAAAAGCGAAAAAAATGTTTGTTCTTAGATGGTGTGTATGTGGTGTAGTAATAAAAGTTTATGTTCCCTTGACCATACTGAATGTGGTCTTCCCTAACCTCAAAATTGTTTTCAGGAATGCCGGGGTGCATTTCCTGTTGTGAAGTGTACTTACTGTCGGTCGGAATTTCAACAGACAAAGTGAGTATTGATTTAGGAATATCATCAGACTTCACTAGTCATTTGAATGAGTGAGTTTATAATTGTTTTTGTTAAAGCCAGCAACTTAAAATGAAACTGGCATTCATTGACAGTTTGAGGGTCTTATGTATGTCTGGTGTGATGAGTAAGTAGAACTTGAATTCAAAGACGGGTATATTTCGTACAGCACAGTAATAGTGTTCCTTGATGTGTAAGCATTAAATTATTTGAAGTTTAATTTTCCTTTTTAAACTCACTATTTTGGTTGGGAGTATTTTGCATTACAGTGTCTTTCAGGTATTTTAAGTGTACTTAAGTATTTTTAACATTCCTGAATTTCTTTTATATATCTTCCATTAATTCATTAGTAATGCTTATCTACAATTTTCAGTTTCTTGTGTTCTTTATTATTAGTGTCATTATTGGACTTGTACACTATTTTGTTTCATGTTGTAAGTAGAAACTTTTCTGTATAAAACTCATGAAATGTTATTTTATTCTGTACCAAATTCTGTGTCCAATTTTGAACATGTTCTGATTCACTTTGAACTTTATATATCCCTAGTAAAGGAAGTCCTAGTACTATCTGTAAAAAGTGTGAGACAAATGTGAAACAATTTGGAAAACCATCAGCATGTGAATATTGCAATATTATTGCTGCGTTCATTGGTAACAAGTGTCAACGGTGCACCAACTCGGAGAAGAAATATGGACCTCCAGTGACATGTGAACAGTGCAAACAGAAATGTGCCTTCGATAGAAAGGATGAAGATAAAAAGGTATTTAAAATTATTGTCATTGCTGTAATTTAATAATAACAATAAGAAGAAGAAGAAGACAGTGCTGTTACTTCATTAAATATAACATTCACCTTACTTCCTGGTTTTAATGTACAATATTCAATTTCTGATTATGTTGTGTGTTTGCTTTTCCACTTACAGAAAGATATGGTTTTAAAACTAACATGTTTCCAGCGAACACAACTCTTCTAAGAAAACTGCCTGTGCTGGAAGATTTCTTTAGAATGTAATACAAGTTGGCTGTGCACCCAGACAGCCTGGGCTGCTTTCTGACATGCATAATATTCTGGCAGAAATCTGACTTGTATAAAGAATGTTTTTTCATGGGACACAGTAGTATTGGCTGTGGATCAGAATGGCCCACAGACTAATGTCATACATACATTTAAAAAAAAATACATTTGCTGTAGGAAATACAATTTGTATTGCTGTTCATGATTGAAAAGTTTTATGGTTATTTGGAAACGTGTAATTGTCTTTATGTTTTGGTAATTTTATGTTATAAGAGCATGGTAATTTTGTAATTCATATGTAAATGGAAAGGACAGGAACTCTTTTTAAGCTGTAATAACACTCTTCCCACAGGTTGATGGCAAATTATTATGTTGGCTATGCACATTATCTTACAAGCGTGCTCTTGCAAAGACAAAACAAAGTGATGCAGAGAGACGAGCTCACATGAAATTAACAGCTCAGAGAGCTGCCAAAAATAAGGAACATGGCAAGTAAGTTACAAATTTACTACTATGAACACAAATGTTGTGTATAATTCACAGACAAATTTTGGACATTTAGTAGAATTGAGATGTGGTACATCATTAACCTCAATATTTCAGGCAGATGTGGATGAACATACCAGAGTTGCTTTGCATCAGCTTTCCTGTGCAACCAGTAGAAATAATGTTTTCCAACTTGTCATGTTGTTCTGTGTACAGTAGTGTAATGTAACTATTACCGGATGTCATGTATGCATCATAATAATTAAATTTGCTGGAATGGATAATAACATAACTGCAGAAATATGTGAAGTGGGGTTGATGCTTATACTTCTTAATGGGGTCCTAAAATGCAGTAAGAGAACAGTTGTCCTAAAACATGGACATTTCATTGAGGTTTTTCCTTAGAATGCAAAGCAGAAAGTGGATGTGTGGTGTATATATAGCATTTGGTTTGATGGTGACAGAGCTAGAAATTTGAAATTAGGTATGGAAATGTAAGTCAACATTTACAAACATGGCAACATTGAAACTTTGAGGTTGTGTATGACATTTAATGTAGACAAATAAGGATGCACAAATCACGGGTGCCAGGTCACTGTGGAGACTAAATTTTATATGATGCTGTCTAATATTTGTGGGCCCTTATTATGAAAGTTGCTTCATATTACACTTCTGGTACCTAGAATTTTGAGGTGGCACCTAGATTTTTGTATACTTTTCCCACCCCTGTAGGCAGAGTTTGTATGTAAGAAATAGGTTTGCCTCATAAAGATGATGATGATGATAGCAACTTTGAGCAATATTTGACATAACATGCAAGCAATAAAAAGAATTGGTGTAGTAGAATTCACTCATTTTTTTTACAGTACACCCAGCCCTTTTTTTTATGCCTGTTTGTTTTATGCTTTCTTGTTTTAACACCACTTTCAACTGCAAACCACTTCCTAATTTGCGTTCTTTCATTCTTGGTTTAATGCCCTTCAGCTGGCTGCATTCTGTTATGCCAACCCCTTATTTCTAATAGGAGTATCAGTTTTGATCAACTGCTTTTTCAGGAACACAGCTATGGCATACTGCAAGTGTGGGTGTACATTCTTGTTTGTAGAGATCTGAGGTGCTAGTACATGAGCTAAGTTGCTATTATTATCGCATTATAAACTTACATTACCTGATTAAGACATGTAATAACATAACATTTAAAGTGGCACTGGACATCTGTAATGGGAAAGAAGACTTTTTGAGTTCCACTTGGAGCTCAGGTTGTTTGTGATTTGTGTCACACCACAAAAACATGGGTTTTGCAGGCACAAGGGCCATAACAAGCGCCCACATCGGGTGGATGTGACAAAATTAAACCACCCCAGTGGAGAGAAGGATGGTGAAGGAGGTCCGCCAGCCAAAGTGTCCCGAGGAGGTGGTGGAGCTGGCAACAATCGAGGAGATCCACATGATCCAAACTCATCAGACCATGTAGTTGCCATGACTCAGCTCAAGGAGCAGATTGCTTCTTTGCATAAACAATTAAACCAGAAAGACTCCCAGTTGTTAAGCAAAGATAAAATGGTGAGAAATATAGTTCAGTGTTTGACGTTCAGGTGCCCGTGCATCGTGATAAATTCTTATAATAAAACCAACTAGATGCACTTATTTCTCAAATTTATTTTTGGAATAAAACTCTACATGTTTCAGACAGTTCCTCTGTCCATCATCAGGAGTTTTTCACTGTACACACAGCAGTGGTATATGTCATATAGGTTTGCTGACAGCTTGCGAGCTGTCGGCAAACCTGTATGTATTGCTGTGTGTACAGTGAAAAACTCCTGATGATAGACAGAGGAACTGTCTGAAACATGTAGGGTTTTATTCCAAAAATAAATTTTAGTAATTAGTGCGTCTAGTTAGTTTTATTATAAGAATAGTTAAGTGTATTTGCTGTTATTCTTATACTGATGTGGCAGCAAACCAGTGAGTAGGAGAAAATGTGGTTTTTAAATAGGCTAAAGAAACCAGAGGATCTACAAATATATGCGTTGTGCTAGTTCCTTGTCTGTTTGCTTTATAATAAATAAACTTATAAATTAAGGAAGGCAAATAACATTTTTATTTTGTTTCATACTCTGGTTGTTGAAATTATTTGTATATGTATAGTAGTTTATTTTGGCATGTGTATGTAAATATTTTCAGGGGCTGATTTTTTTTAGTTAAAAAAAAGAAGTCCATGTAGGATTGTAGTCCGAGGGAACCCAAGAAAGCATGATTAATGCTACAGTGAAGGATATTCCTGGATTTCAGTCATGGTGGAAATCTCCTTAGTGTCGTTTGAACTGTATTGCATCATTAAGATGATAAATTTGAATACAATACATTACCATTTCTGTGAATGAATTTTGGGACTACTTCTTACCCAAAATCTGGGGCTCAAAGGCTAAGCTTTGCCACACATCCTTTTTCCAGGATATCTACTATGTTCAGATGTTCTTGCTGGTGATATGTACTCAGATCTCTAAACATAAAAAATCTTAAATGTGTAGATAATTCATGCACTGTTTGTGATTTGAGTGTCAATGAGTATTTTCACCTTCTGCGATGCGACACTACATAGATTAATGTGTAAGTGGTAGCATTTCAGAGGACTGTACCACCTCATTCTTCAGGTTCATCCAAGAAGCATCATTTCTTGTAATGCATGAGGGCATTATACTCCAGAAGCATTGGTACCTATTTACAAATCCACATTAAGCCATATCCAAAAAGAAAAGTCTTAATACATGTTTGTTGTTCCCATTGCAGCTAATTAATTTCAGAATTTCAGGTTGTTTCTTGTTATTTTTGTGTCATCTTCCATATGAGCACATATTAGAATGTTATTAAACTTATAATACTCATATTGGTTTTTCTGATTTGCAGATCACAGAGTTAAAAGCTAAACACTTCACAGTTGAGAATGAACTTCGAAACAAGATGAAAAACATGCAAAAGGAACATGAAAACAAAGTAGAAACTCTGTCTCTAAAAATTAAAACACTGCAGAAAGAGGTGGCAACATTGTCTAAAACTGGAAAAAAGCAAATGCTGTTAGCACGGGACTTGGGTGGTGGTGGTGGTGGTGGTGCTGGCAGCGGTGGTGGTGGGGGTGGTGGTGGTGGCAGTGGTAGTGGCACGGACAGTCCATCACTAGCGTAGTAGTATCCTGCACTATTTTAATGCAGTGCTACAGTCATTTGGGATTTTTCCCAATAAGAGAACTAATCGACACAAGGCTGTTGTAAATATGACATATAACAATAAAAGAATGGCCTGATTCAGCATTGTGTGGCAAGATGATTGAGCAGGAGGATAAATCATCATGTGTGCAACCAAATATATGTAGTGGTTTTCTTGTTATTGTTCTGACACTAAAACTTTGTCTTTAGTGCGACGAATGTGACATGTCTTAGTATGAAGAGAGGAATGTAGATGTACATACATATAAATGTACAGATTTTGCACCTTGCAGTGCGTCATTTCCTGATAAGAGGATTGGGTTTTTTTACTGGATGCCATCCACATATGTAGGACATAAAACATAGTAGTGATTTTATTGGGCAGAAAGCAGAAATTTCAGATGTTTTAGAAACACGTTTTGATATTTTGAGAAGCCTGCAAAAGTGTCAGCAGTATATGAATATTTCATCGTATCCAATTGCTTACAGTTGCTGCTTTCAGTAACAAATATTAATTTTAAATTTTAATGTTTACTGGTAAAATTTTTTAAAATCTGAATTGTGTGAAGGTGCCATAGCTGTTTACAGCAAACTCCTGATTCTTCGGCTGCTAATTATCTGTTTTGCAGTTTATGCATGATTTGGTGTTTTTCTTCTTTGTATAATTGCACACATTTTCACAAATGCAGGGAATTGTCAATGAGGCATTCATCCTTTTTCTCTCTCAGAACAGCCAGTTGGGGTAGGGGATAGGAAAAGGAGGGGCAGTCTAATGGTGATAGCAACAATTTTTAATAATGTTACTATTAGTTATGAAAACATGAATTTCTTTGTCCATGGGGATATAGTGAAATGGTAGTGTACAAAACAAACTAAAAACAAATGTATGTGTAACAGTCACTGTTTAATTTCTGCGTTTGGATGTTCTTTTTTGACCAGTACTGTCACCTGGAATCAGATGTAAGTGCAACTAGTACTAATTTTTTTTTTCAATGTATGAACTAAATGCACTTGTAATATATGTGACATTATAGTCACTGCATTTAGTTGGTACATGATGTGAAAATATTCAAAATGTGCGGAGTAAATAATTTTGAAATGAATACTAATTTGGCAGTGCAAAGAGTTTGAACTATTCCAACAAGTGGCATGCTTCCCTTTAGACTGAATATTTTAAAGTATTTATTTATTATAAATGTGCAAACTATAAAATAGAATGTGCATTGTGTTTATTAATAATAAAACAGGAATGACGTATTTTTTTATAAGTAGTCTTTATGATAAAAAGCATGTGTGAAATTTTTATTCTGGAAGTATATGCTTTCTGTTAACTTCTAAGCTAATCACCCTCCTCGAGGTTCATGTCTTGCGCATTGTGAGACAGGGTACCCAGCATCAGTCAGGTGGGGCTTGCGTTCAGTGACAGAGAGTGGTGGGGTTTAAACAGCTCAGAAAGAGAAACTTCAGATTCAAGTCATCTGGGACATGATGCTTTGTCACTGGGTATGTATTTCCCATTGTTCTGTAGGCGGTGTGATCGTTTGCAACATCAGTACGTCTCGGATGTCACAGCATGCAACATCCCAGCAAACCTAAATCTTCAGCTTTACTGCTGTGAGAAACCTAAAATCTTACAAACATAGGGTTTAAATTGTAATCTTCTGTGTTATGACATAATGCAGTCCTGTAGGTAGTTACCAGTGTTTCAGAGAAATCTCCTGCTTCCATCTTCAGGGTAGAAGTGAAGTGTTGGTAGCCACCTACCAGACTGCACAGTGTCATATCCAAGATGAGCACAATGTAAATTTTCACTGCCACAGAAACCTCAGATTTCAGAAATTATGGATCATTATTTATATATTTTTTCAGCTGTCTAATGGAATGTAGCGAGAGTTAAGTAATTTGTGATGTACTGTAATTAGAGTACAAAATAATACATGAAGGATTGCCCATTGCTTTTCATTGTTCATGCTTCTTGTTCTCTTCAATAGCCCGAATAATTGGGAGTTGCGTGCACTTTATTTGACAAAGTTGTTTTGTGAGTGGTCATTACATTGATGTCATGTTTGCAGCTTTCAGACAGTTACAGAGAGATAGTTTTATCCCAGAATTTTAATTGTGATATTTTCATGAAAGAAGCTGGTCATCAGTATTAAATTTTCATGTTATTGTGGTATTGTTTTGATATAAAAAACATGCACAAGTAAAGCAATTAGAATGATTTCTTTTGGTAGGGGTTGGGTGGTTCATTCTGAAAATGTTACCCAACTGTTTCTAATTTAATGATGTCAGATATGAGGGAAGTATTGCATTGCACTGCTTGCAGCTCACTGTTTAAGACTACAATATATAATTGTCATATTGCTCACGTGTACAAATTGTGTTGTATGTTGTGCCTGTAAATGGCTGACATATTGGTTGTCTTATTCTAGCTTGTATGAAAGTGAATCTAATTGTGAAGTTGTGTGCCAGTTCCTGATTGGACACCTTTATCCCATTATTCTTGGAAAAAAGAGTTTGCCAAATTTCTGCTCTGAGAGCGAGTGACACGTATTATTTTCAAGTTGTTTGTACCGTAATTTTTATGACTTCCTAAACAACCATGAGATAGTAGCATTTGAATATGGTTGAACAGATTGTATGTCTTATGTTGAACATATATTAGACAAATGTATATTTGCCAGAGTGTATAGAAGCGTTGATCAAGATAAAGAAGGTAGCAATATGAGAACATTGACCAGATGCGCATGCACTTACAAAGACTGCAATAAGATGACACCACTTATTGACTGTTAGTATCACATGGCTGTTCATGAGAAGTAATAGATAGGAACTTCAGTAGCATGGGAAATGCACATTAATGACATGCACTTGTTTCTGTGTGATATGTTTTGCGATTTAATGATGAACTGTTTCAGGGTGAATTTCCTCCACATACTGGGGCTGTGAAAGTCATGCAGTTTTGATTGCATATAGTGAAATCCCAATTTATTGTTCCTTCGTTTAGTGAATATTTTTTCCTATCCCAAATGAAATCTTACATCATCATGACACAACCATTGTGTGTGTTGCATATGTGATTGAATATTGCATAACTGGATTTGATATTATTGTGTATATAATTATGTTTGGTTATGTAAAAACATTTCCTTGATGTACTGTTGTATACTGTCATTTAGTGAAAACATTCATTTGGTATAAGAACCATTCCTCCAGAGAGTAAGTAGATTGGGATTTTACTCTATATGGAAGAATTTATGTAACAATGTATGTAACATTATAAGAATGTAACAAGGTAAAATTTGGATTATTGTAATGAAATGTGTGATAATCAGTGTCTTGAACTTGATTTGATCCTGGATTATTGTAATGAAATGTGTGATAATCAGTGTCTTGAACTTGATTTGATCCTTTGACTACACCACACAATGATAGGATGGAAGTATAACCTGTAATCACCTGTGCTAATTATGGTTGGGTGCCATGTAGGTACTTGATGAAAATGTATGAAATATTTAAGACAGAATTTGTTTACCTTCATAACAATGTGACTTTGTGACAGGAACACCCCCTAGACAACTGGGAACAAATGTGAACACATCAGTGATATACACATAGTCACTTTGTACAGTCACTAAAGGCTGCATGTGAAACACTTGCTATCACAAAGCCCACCATGACAGAAATGTCTGTAAATAGAGACTTAACATGAATCTTATGCGTATTGGACTGTGCATCATCTTGATATTTGAATAAAGGTTGACCAACTAGATGACACTTGCTTTATTATCTACTGCTCAACATGTTTCAGACGTTAATACGTCCATCTTC
>Ga0131853_10020202_pt1 | contig 12105 bp, 8 predicted proteins | sample TergutLab28metaG_FD_92764 | JGI IMG/M metagenome (GOLD analysis project Ga0131853, IMG submission 92764) | Labiotermes labralis P1 segment gut microbial communities from Petit-Saut dam, French Guiana - Lab288 P1 (version 2) (version 2) | ecosystem: Host-associated > Arthropoda: Insects >...
ATATGGACTGGATTGGGCTGGCCCAGGATAGAGACATGTGGCGGACGCTTGTGAGTGCGGTAATGAACCTTCGGGTTCCGTGAAATGTGGGGAATTTCTTGACTAGCTGCAAACCAGTTAGCTGCTCAAGAAGGACTCTGCACCATGGAGTGAGTATGTGAACTGGACTGTACGAAATTATTCTTATAAAAGCTCTGCTTTAAAGGTATGGCAAACATCAATATGCTTTGTTGTTGAGACCTTGAACTAACTGCCTGTCGAGTATGGCGACACTTGAAACCTGTCAGATCGACCCTTAAAGGCACATCAAGAAAACTACGTCGCTTCAACATGAAAAGAAAGCAAAACGGGCAAAACTTTCACAGGATCAAAGAAGTCGCGTTTCCCCGCGAAATGCCACGGTTAAAACACGAATTGATTGCAGAGATGCGTTCGTTTATCACAGTGCTAATGTGACAAACCGAGGCAATCACCGGCTAAAATAACACAGTTTTACTGCGAACAGCATTCTATTCTGAGCTGGTGTTTCATCAGCTGGTTAAAATTATTCTAGTTATCTACATTCCGAAGCCAAGGGACCGCCCCACCGTTACGTTTAAGTCATTCAACATTCAAACTTAGTACTTTGGCATAAACGTTGCAGTTCTTCAGAACTTCCCAAACTTAATGAGGTTTCCATTTTTAATAAATCTGTTTTTAATATTTTGATGTTTTGTTGACCGTGCATCTCAGTATAAGGAAACAGGACAACACCCAGTTACGTAGCTTTCACAGATAAAGAAAGATTGATTGGAGATGCAGCATAGAACCGTGGACATGAACCCCAATAACACATTTCTTGTGTGACGATACCAGATGTTGTATAATTCAATTTTGACCTCCTGATGATGAGCACAATAGTGCTCGAAACATGTAGAGGCATATAATAAACGTATTATAAAACACGAATTTTTGTATTGATTTGGTTAATTACTAAGATTGTTTTTAATAATTCCTTTTTGGTTTACAAAAGTGCTTACTTTATGTACCATCAGGTTTCGTTCCGCCCACACACAGTATTGATGTGTTTTGTATGGATCTCAGGACAAACAGCTATTATTTCCATACAAACAATAGTTTTTATAACCGAGATCGAGTGTGTTTACTGCGCGGTACGAACTGAATCTTTACATAAAATTTACATTAGATTTCGTCTTTAAAGGGTCCAACGGGCTTTATACAGAACAAATTAATAAATAAGTAAAAAACAGTCAGAATTGTGAAAAAAATGACCGAAAGGAAGGTAAATGGAATGAAATAAAAAAGAAATACGTATTGTATATTAGTACACTGAATGGAAGGTATAAGGAAGGCCATGAACGAAAGAAACCTAAATAAAAGCCAGTGGGAAGATAGGAAGCAGTGGAGTCTAGATGTCAGACAACGTAGAACGACGTTTTGAAACATACAAACATACATACATACATATTAGTACACACAGGCAGTGCGAAGTTATAATTTGTGATTTGCATCATGCACGTCTGTGTCCCGTAATGAGCAGTACTGTAATCAGCGGTATGCAACTACATAAAATTGCAATATGTATACTTCTGCTCTCACTTCTGTTTCCACTACGAACAGTATGTATTCTTCACTTCACCAGTCTCTCAGTACTCCGCATACGAAGCACACCGAGCCACTTCTCCACATCACATTCCTACACAACATGATATGATGCCACAATACGTTTGCGAATACGAATTGAATTGTGAATACTGTAACATAAATTTAGCAAGGAACAAAGCTCCCTGATGATGATCTGACAAGATCGAAACATGTCGGATGTTTTAAAATGTTTTAAAAGTGTTTTATATGAAATTATATGTGAATTCGTTGGTTGATGAATTGAAGTGATTCTACAAAAAAATGCATGGTGCTACAATAAGATTTATAGTATGTATTCTTGTTTCAATTCTCGGACATCACATGCAGCATCACTATATAGAATATCTACAGACAGTAAGAAATAACAGCAGGTTTCAGACATCACCGCCATCGTCATACTCCATTTTCTCCAACTTTCTGACGTGTAAGGAGAAAGCGTAAGCCCTACTTTCGTTTCAGCGAAGTTTATGTGTTTGCAGGGAATCAAAGCTGTTACCTCCAGTAAAGTGAAGCATAAATCAGGAACACGTAGCGAAGTTCTACTGTACATTTGGTTTGCTAACGACTCAGTGCTGTAACATTGTGTTCATTACCACTGCAGCTGTTACCAGCCCCGTCCTTATTTTACTGTCAGTTTTACTGCTGCAGAATACTGCAGTGCTTTTATGTGCCCTTCACCAAGCACCGACTGCGAAGAAGGCATTAACAGGTGCGTGTGTAACACATCTTACTCCAGTTATTAGATTACGTCAGTTTGTTATTTTCTGTTGTTTATTTAACGACGTTGCCGGCAACTCAGGCTACTTACAGCTTCGAATGGTAAGAGGTAAAGGTAAAATGATCCCGTTACATGCCCGGTGTGGCCCGAAGGGTGGGTAGAGGTATAACTGTACTCTTCCATGACCGCGGCACTAGAAGGGGGTGAGTGGTCAGCAGCACGCCCCGGCCGCACTTTACCCCCGGGAAAGACCCAGTACCCATTTTACAGGAGCCTGGGTGGGCCTCAGGGCCGGTCTGGACGGGCAGAAAATCTCGTCCCCACCGGGATTCGATCCTCGGACCGTCCAGCCCGTAGTCAGTCGTTATACCGACTAAGCTACCCGGCCCACTGACAAAATTATTAGTAAATAGAAAACCAGAAACGATGTATATGTGCACGTACGTGTGTATTATGCATGTATATAGAATATAATTCTTATTTTATCAAGTTTAATAAGTATTTCAGCGCGCATTATTACGAAACATGTCTGCTGTCTTACAAGTTCTCACTGCTCACCGTTTAGACTCTGCCAAGCAATGTTAAACCCGCAATAATCACCCTATACTAACAAGCCCGCAAACAAATTATGCAAATCGCCTCACATCACAATTTCTTACCTGCTTCGGCGGACCCCGAACATCTTTACGTGGAAGGCAATCGTTACCATCGTGCTATCAGAATAATAACCTACACACTTATAAAACCGCAGCTGCGTTTCGAAAGTTACTAAAATCTAGAAAAAATATACTGTAAAATATATACGTAACTTTTTTCCTGTCCGCGCCATAAAGGCATGGAGAGGGCGTATAGAATAAGCTCCAGTCATTCTTAACCCATCCCTAGATGAAGACGAGTGGTTAACTTGACGACCCGCCCACTTTATCACAGGAAAGAACCCTGGTATACATTCGGTCCCAGAGCTGTGAAGTACGTTGTGGACATAGATCATTATTACAATAACTCTAGTTATCGGGCTTTCACTTCAATATAGACTGACCAGTCAGAAATCGACAGTACTACGAATTATTTAATTACACACACACACACACACATATATATATATATTATTTAAGATGTCTAAAATTTACTTTCAAACACTTAAAACGCTCCTACATGTTTCGATAACACGATCATCCTCAGGGAGCATATATTGTTCCTTGCTAAATTTATAATTTAAAACAGTCAGTGAATTACTTCATAATGTTAATAACTCTTTAATAACTTTGGCTATGGTTTTCTTGTAGTTGTCGTTGAGTTTTGCTTGTTAGGCACTAACTATTTTTATCTCACCGTGCATTCTGTAGACTAATTACACACACCAACACATGCACATATATACACTCTGTATATATTATTTACGAAGTCTAAAATTTACATTAAAACACTTAAAACGCTCCTACATGTTTCGATCACACGATCATCCTCAGGGAGCATATATTGTTCCTTGCTAAAGTTATAATTTAAACCATTCGGTGAATTACTTCGTTATGTTAACTTTGGTGACGTGGCAGCATGTCGTGTTTTTGTGTGTGAGACTTACGCTGTTTAGAATGAGCCTGGTTATGGTTGTGCGTCGTGTGCTGTGTAGCGTGAGACTGCAATTCACTGAATGTTTTAATTCATAACTTTAGCAAGGAACAGTTTATGCTCCCTGGGGATGATCGTGTGATCGAAACATGTAGGAGCGTTTTATGTGTTGTAATGTAAATTTTAGACTTCGTAAATAATATATATATATATATATGTATGTGTGTGTGTGTGTGTGTGTGCTGGTGTGTGTAATTAAATAATCTACAGAATGCACGGTTAAATTATAAAAATGGCACTACGAATGTTACAGGATTTCACTGAATATATATATATTTTTAATAATCTGATCAAAATTCCGAAATTCATAACTGAAGAGCCAATATTCCTGAAAGACCCGCATATACCATGAAAAGCAGATTTCGCCAATAAATAATCAGCCTTAGTGATTCGCGCTGTTAAAGCTTCCCGGAAGGTACACATAAAAGCCCATTGTGTACAATTTTCCATATAAAAAAACGAATACTTCATTCTTGTCCTGCTCCCATAATTTGATACAGCTTAGAAGCGAGGCTGCTTTTAGACGAGGATAAATTATGACTGAATTAGCCAAGCTACACGTCATCACATAACAACACAGAGAAGATGAGTGTTTTATAACAAGAAATATAAAACTTCTTGTTATTAATAATGATGTATAAAATGTCTGACCTACATAATAAGCTGCACCAACTGCAGAGTGTCTTTGTTCGTATCACAGAGGCTCAGATCCCTCTAGTATAAAATACATTTTTATGAAAGACGATTTTATGAGCCATTATATCACTAAGCAATGATTTAGAATTTAAAGGGAAGAATCTGCGCTGTTCAATACTTCATGTCTGTATAATGATTTATCAATCTTTATTGTTTAAAATCACGTATAGTTTTGTTATATTAGTATGGGACAGGCCATCCGTTGCAGTTCATTGCTTCGTACATAAAAGGTCCTGGATTCACTTCTCAACGTCAGGGCATGCAGTGAAATGTATAGAAAGTACGGGGTGATTCAAAACGATGGACTCAATTTTGTACGTCTATATTTCCTGAATTATACAAGGTATGTGAATGATGTACATAACATTTGAAAGCGGAGGTCCTAACTTTTTAAATACCATCTCTAGAATGCTACAGCGCTCGTCTAGCGCACAGCTATGCAGCAGCGTCAGTTGAGAGCAAAATGGCTACTATGCAGCACAAGATTTTTGCGTTCGTGAGTTCATTAAAACTGCTGTGCAGCGTGCGTTTCGTCTTCGTTTCAACATTCAACCTCCAACGAGGCGAGCATTTGTTGCTGGAATCACTAATTCTAATTTTGAAATACAGACTTACGAAAATGAGTCCATCTTTTTGAATTACCCTGTACATTAAAGGCACTATGACGTGTCTGCAGTTTAGAATCCTCAGGTTCCAATGGAAATACCAAACTACATGGCGTGACACTCAACAAAGGTGTCATCTTGATCCTCAGTGTATATTTAAGGCATGGTGCAGGAGACAGACTTCCATACCCACATAAAATCGGCACCATAAAACGAAAAACGTATCTGAATAAACAAAGAATTGACCATATGTTAACAATTAGAACGTATTTTTAACCCTTTAAACGTCGAGTTAAATCCCATCTGCCATCTGCTGGAAATATTAGGAGCTCACCATATTTTCCACGTTAACGGATTTAGGGTTAATTATTTGAAACAAAAAATTTGCAAATAAAAAGAAAATGCTATAACAAAATTATTTTTAACCCTTTGGCACTGAAGGGAGCGAACTGCCATCAGATATAAGACGAAATTCTTTATATAACAGAAAACCTCTATCACACTTTTACAGTTTCAAGCTGCTTAATTAATGCTGTATTAAATAGTGTAAACAGCAAGCAAAAAGTTTAATGATTCACTTTAAAGTAATTTTGAGCTTCAGCCAATCAATAATATCATATCCTAAGTTTTCAGGCAATCTGTTTCATACAAGAACAATAGCAGACTTTGTGTTTTATTTAGCGAATTCGTTAGTATTTAGTCAATAGCAGATAAAGGAAGATTAGTTAGACCGATCGTGTGAGAAATTAAGAAGTATTACGCAAAGGAGGACAGGAATATACTACATACAATAAAAATAACGAAGGCTAACTGGATTGGTCACATCTTGTGCAAAAACTGTTTTCTAAAAGCGTTATTGAAGAAAACGTAGAGGGAAGGATAGAAGTGAATGGAAGACGAGAAAGAAGACGTAAGCAGCTACTGGTTGACCTTAAAGAAAGGTGAATATAGTGAAAATTGCAACAGGAGGTACTAGATCGCACTCTGTGGAGAAGTTGCTGTGGAAGAGGCTAAGGACCTGTCGTTGGACGGAATACAGAATGGATGATATAAACGCGTATTAACATGCAGCTTTCAAGGAATGCAATTTGGCGCTGATATTCCGAAGTGCTGAGAGAAAACCTTACCCAGCGCTCCTCTGTCCACCATAAATCGTATTGCAGAGGTGAATTCAATTGAAAGGGTGAGTGATTTGGGCGCTCCCGGTGGGCAGAAACCAAGGGGCGACAAAATGCTGAGACGAAACCTGCCCCAGTGCACCTGTGTTCACCATAAATCCTACGAGCAGAGGTGAATTCGACTCAAAGGGTGTGTGATTCGGCCGCTCCCGGTGGGCAGAAACCAAGAGGCGACAAAATGCTGGGACGAAACCTGCCCCAGTGCTCCTGTGTTCACCATAAATCCTACGAGTAGAGGTGAATTCGACTCAAAAGGTGTGTGATTTGGCCGCTCCCGGTGGGCAGAAACCAAGGGGCGACAAAATGCTGAGATGAAACCTGCCCCAGTGCTCCTGTGTTCACCATAAATCCTACGAGCAGAGGTGAATTCGACTCAAAGGGTGTGTGATTCGGCCGCCCCCAGTGGGCAGAAACCAAGAGGCGACAAAATTTCCTGCGAAATGAACACATTTAATAACACAAATTTTCTGTTATGAAAAAAGCCTAAATTACTGAACCAAATGAAAGAAAATTCAACAAATAACTGTGATTTTAAAAAAAAATAATTTGTCTGCGAGTGGCCATTGTGGTTATTCGCTTCGGGCGCCGAAAACCCTAGCTACGCCACTGGTTTTGAATCTGAACCAGGACTCCGAAGTTAAAGTCCGGCGAGTAACGGTCCGAGATATGACACGACCCACAACAACAACAGTCTATTACAGCAAAATATATCAACGAATAGCCGTCAGACACATCCATTTACTATTCGAAACCCAATCACAAAAACATGTTTTCGCTCCTGTTACGCCATCTTCTGGCTGTGCACAATCACACACACACACACACACACCAACACACACACACACACACAGAACTGTACAATTCGTATGCGTAATGTACTGTAAAACTATTTATTACACGAAACGTTTAAGTTACACTATCCCGACCTGTTCCCAAACACTGTAAGTGTATTCAATACAGTATTTTGAAATTGAAGTACACTGCTGGTCTGGTCGCGGGTCCCACATAGGCTTCTATTCAAAAGATACCGGGTGACATTTCTTAGGGGTAAAGTGGCCGGGGTGTGAAGCTGACAAATCAGGTCCATTCAGTGTCGAGGTTAATCAAATGCATGGAGTTTTACTTCCACTCAACCCCATACAAATTCACGTCCCACGGCTTAATTACAAAAACAAGAACATTTAAATATATTTGTATATGAATTTTATTGGTAAGGGCAATGAGCTATTTTTACGCTGACGGGGATAACACTCAAGAAGTACCGGTGACAAGTAAAAAAGGTAAAGCAGTCCCATTACAGGCCTGGAGGGGCCCAGTGGGTTCCAGGAAGTTAAGGTTCCCAGATTTCATGACAACGGCACAAGATGGTGGTAAGGTTGTCAGCCTTAGGCACCGGCCGCCTTTACCCCCAGGAAATGCTCCTGGTACTCATTTCTGTTAGAGGCTGAGTCGACCCCAGGACCATAGTGCGATCGGAAGGATTATGTCAATGAAAAATTCCAATGACATCATCTGGAATCGAACCAGCGACCTTCCTATTTGTAACACAGCGCTTTAACCACTGTGATACGGCGGTCCCCTGTTTGTAAAGTAGGAAGTCGATATTGGTATCTTTAAAATGAAATTTACTGCAGTCTTCATCCACGGCGTCAGGCTGCCCTATGAGATTTCCGTTTTCTCTTGTGACATGTGCTTACCTGTAACTAAAAGCTAACACCAGTGACTGTAACATGCCGTTGTGTTCAACGGCCTTGCGTTAAAAAATTCTTTAATTTATCACCATTCAGGCACCTACGGGTGCAATCAGGGACAGAAATATTTTTAGAGGATTTATTTTGGTTTCTTTCAGATATTAGAAACCAATACTACACTTTAAAACATGACCTCTTTAATCCTTCCCTATTCACCGAACGCCATCAACATATCTTTCAATTTTCAGCAGACGTAAGTGAATAATGTGGCTAGATAAGAAATCAATCTTGGTGCGTCAATATTTATCTGCCATTACGAGTACATTTACGGTAAAATATTCATATGACAGTCGATTTGAAAAAGATATATTGTGGAATATATTGAAATATTATAATCTTGGGTAATGTCTGAACAAGCACAAAGTATGATATCTCTCTCCCCCCTCCCTCCCTCCCCCCTCTCTCTCTCTCTCCATTTCAAAAGGAGAACGAGAGTTGAGAGTGTTTGGAAGCGTTCTGAAGGGCACACCTGAAAGGGGTAAGGGTTGTATGCAGTTACTGAAACACGAATAAAAGGAGGGGGTTTTTCATGAAGGCCAATGCTTAAAAGAATCCTAAGATTCGCCCGCCTGTCCTTCTGATAGGAGAAGCACGTGGAAGAAAATAATCATAGGTGAAATGATGACACCGGAAATAAAACTGAAATACTAGGAGAAAAGCCTGTCCTACTGCCACTTCGTCCACCACAAATCCCACAAGCACTGGCTCGGGATAGAATCCAGGCTGGCGTTTAACGGCTTGAATCATGAAACAGTCTTCGAGTCATAAAAGAAATATTACTGTGAAGATATTTCTTGATCCTCCGCTATTGCCGTAAGAGCCCTTAGGCGTCGTCCGCTCCGTTACGTTAACAGAAACTGCGCAGATGATGATGCATATAGAGTAATGGTGGAATGATACGTGGAGAAAAATCTGTCTCAATGGCACTTTGCCTACCACAAATCCCATACGAACTGGCCCAGGCTCGGATCCAGGCCGTCGCGGTGCGTAGAGCGAATTTAAAGTAACGCGTACTCCAAAATCAAGTTCGTACCTCGCAGTAAACGCTTTACGTCTCAATTACAGGGCCCAACCGATTACTGATATTTACAATATGGTTACTGGCTGCTTTTACTGGGAATCGTGCGGAAGGAATAAACACAGAGCGTGGGAAATAAGCAAAGCGTCTTGGTGGTATATTTAGTAACCACTGTGCTTCTGACAGCTAACAAACCGAAGTCCCGAAAGAGTATCTTGTATCTGCCATCGGGACCAAGAAGAATAACGACATGGGCATATCTACGAAAAATCGACTCTCAATCAGTGGAGCACACAAACGATCAGGGGCACCACCGCAACTCCATAATCACGGGCTCGTCCACAATTATCAGTTTATTTACTCCCTGATCTTACAACAGGAATCCAGAATACTGTCTTTGTCTACATAACGAAATCCAGTCCGAAAAACATCCCACAAAATACTTCATTATGCTGTATGTCTGGGTAAATCCTGTTAAGACTAAAGTACGTGGTCATGTCTCGAGACAAAAATGCAGGGCGAAGTCACAGTATGAAGGTTGATAAGAGTACCTTTGAAAGGGTGGAAGAGTTCATATATTTGGGAACAACCTTAACAAATCAAAATTCTATTCAGGAAGAAATTAAGAGCAGACTGAAGTCACGGAATGCTTGCTGTCATTTGGTGAAGAATCTTTTGTCTTCGAGCTTGCTATCCAGAAATATAAAGATTAAGATATACAGAACTATAATTTTGCCTGTTGTTTTGCATGGGTTTGAAACTTGGTCGCTCACATTGAGGGAGGAACGTAGGCTGAGGGTGTTTGAGAATAGGGTGTTGAGGAGAGTGTTTGGGTCGAAGAGGGACGAGGGAACAAGGGGAATGGAGAAAACTACATAATGAGGAGATTAATGATCTGTACTCCTCACCAAGTATTATTCGGGTGATAAAATCGAGAAGAATGAGATGGGCGGGGCATATAGCACGAATAGGGGAGAGGAGAGGCGTAAACATGGTTTTGGTGGGGAAACCTGAGAGATATACACCACTTGGGAGACCTAGGCGGAGATGGGAGGATAATATTAAGATTGAACTTCAGGAAGTGCAATGTGGGGGTATGGACTGGATTGAGCTGGCTCATGATAGGTACAGGTGGCGGGCTGTTGTGAATGCGGCACTGAACATTCGGGTTCCATAAAATGCGGGAAATTTCTTGACCATCTGAAAACCGGTTAGCTTCTCAAGAAGGATTCTGCTCCATGGAGTGCGTAAGTAAGAAAGACCGTCTGAGTGCCCCTCTGATCAATGGGCCCCACGCGCCGCAGTGTATGCGGAGCATTACTTGCGCCCAACTCTGAACTTTGACGCCGACCAGCAGCAAGAACATGTAGTTAAACCACAGGATGGTTTATTTAAAAAAAAAAAAATACCCCGCCTTTTACCGGCAGTACTGTGGAAAACGACGGAAAACCTCAACAACAGACTCTGCAAAGCCTGAAAACAGAACTGGCTACGTACAGAACAAATACAGATCGGAAGCGACAGTGCTGCCCCAATCTGTTCGGATGTGCACTCAATTCAGCGCCTGCTGTAAACAACACATTAATTAAATGTGAATATTTCAGTGCTGTCACAAGGAGCGCTCTCAATACGGTTTCATTAGAGCTAAGATTAATGAATGCATTTATTTTCGCAAATTATGTCATTTTAACTCCACAATTTCAGCGATTCGCTCCATTTCACTTACAAAATATCCTCGAACTGAGGCAAACATGGAACCTGCATGCTCATAATCATTCACAGAGGGAATATTTAATGTCAGAACAAACCATTTCACAGATCGCACAGGCATAATTTCCCTGCTGATTACCACCTACCAATAAAAGGAGTTCAATTCTGAGGTGTGTCATCTCCGTTGTGTGTTTAAATTATAATGTGAGGTAAATTCAGTCAAAAACAAAACTATGAATGTATGGCTATATGATGGTGTTTATTAGCGACAAAAAAATACATGTTTCGGCCTATAGCGGCCATCTTCAGGTTTTGACAATTTTCTTGCTAAAAGAGACTAACCATCTCCGCATAAACCACCCCCCCCCCGCAACATAGGAGCATATAAAATACAATCGCAGGTTCCGCCCAACCCTACACCTAGCCAACCGGAAAGATCCACACCAGCTACCTACAAATCCATTAACACAACAGACTTCCCATCAGACTTAGCTTAACAAAAGCATGTAAAATGATGATGAGATCTCAACATCACCACACGGTTTAAGCATATTATATAAACTCTTTTAGCAGAAAATTGTCAGAACCTGAAAATGGCCACTATAGGCCGAAACATGTAGTTTTCCATTGCTAATAAACACCATTATTTAGCCATATATTTAGTTGTGTTTTTGACTGAATTTACCTCTCCATATAAGGAGTTTAATGTTAGCTGTTGTTTAAAAGGGAACGAAAATTTGTCTCTGACAATGAGATAGTACAAGCTGAGGGAATATGAGAAAAGGCGGTCTGAGGAACAGGCTGGGATAAAATGTGCGAGAGGTAGGGGAATGGAGACGAAGGAACCATAACACATAACGCTCGTCAGAGAGTATGAGGGTGATTAGAGAGAGGACGATATGGGGCAGCGGAGGTAGCACGAATAGGAGCTCAGAGACATATACAAATTTCAGTTGGGAAAACCTCAGTGAAAGAGACAAATTCTGAGCGATAGCGGATCATAATCCAGTGGTCGGGGGTAAGGGAGTGCTACAGAGCGCCTTGTTGTAATACCCCGCACTACCCACCCTATCCTCCTCCAAGAATTTAAGATTTAATCAACCAGCGCTGTCCAAGGCAACAATAGTAGTAGTAATAATAATAATAATAATAATAA
>Ga0131853_10020203_pt1 | contig 12105 bp, 8 predicted proteins | sample TergutLab28metaG_FD_92764 | JGI IMG/M metagenome (GOLD analysis project Ga0131853, IMG submission 92764) | Labiotermes labralis P1 segment gut microbial communities from Petit-Saut dam, French Guiana - Lab288 P1 (version 2) (version 2) | ecosystem: Host-associated > Arthropoda: Insects >...
GAAGAAGAAGAAGAAGAAGAAGAAGAAGAAGAAAAATACACCGTCAGACTTCTTGTTGATGAGTGATACAATTTCGGTCTTACTTAATTATCCTGTTACCCATAACCTAATAATAATAATAATAATAAAGGACCAAGGAGTGGGGAAGGGATCTCCCTTCACCCTCTCCATGGGCATGTGATGGGAATCTCGTATAGCCTCTTTATGCTCAAGACCGTCCGTGCATGATGAATAATCACATCCTACAAGAGGTGGCCCTGTTGATGAACAGAACACGGCGGATTTCGAGGAGTAACACCCCCCCCCCACCAAAAAAAACCCTAGTCCAAGCTGTACACTACCGTGCCGAGGGACTACAGACGCATTTGCAGTGGAGGGTAAGAACCCAAGAACGGTTATCCTCGAGAAGTGGCAACCCTCGGTTTCAAGCAACCTTACTGCGGCAGGCGGGGCTATACAGCAGTGGGCAGAAGACATCCCTAGCTACTGGAGGGACGGCGCTGGTGATTGGAAAAGAGTGTAGTACAAAACCAGGAAGAAGGAAATAGCAGAGGTCTTCTAACAGCACTGAAGGGAATGGTACCCATACCGAGGAAACTCAACATGAACCATCTCAAATTTCACCTAATATCGGATTCGGGCAAGAAAATGGAGAGGAATGGAATACATGTATCGGATGGAGCCAGGAGGATATGAAGGGAGCGCTGTGGTGTTTCGTGTATATCAAAGAAACAACATTAGGAAAACACTATAAGGACGCATATGAATTATGGAGAAAGAGGAATCCAATAACGAAAATAAATATAGATGTGAAATTATTGTTAAACCCGAAGAACTACATTTTAAAAGCTAAAAGAATAACGGCTGTTGAAAGTGATGAGATAAAGGAAAATATTAGACTTAAAATATGGAATAATACAGAAGATCACACAAAATGATAAAGAGCAGCAGCAAAAAGGCCAAAAAGTAACAGTACTGGCTTAGGTAAAACCGAGAATAACAAAAGCACAGGAGCAGAAGGAGAGCAGCACGCAGTTGGTAATAAGCTAAGGGAAGACCTTCACATAATATGGCATAAGGTGAGACTACTACAAACGTATAAAAGAGAAATGCTGCCAAAACTGAAAGAAGAGAGTAAATTGATAAAATTTAAGGAAGAAATAAATGGAATGTTGTATGCTTTCTTCTGGGTAATTCCACGGCTTCCGTATTTTATATGCCAACGTTTCGAAACACTCTCTCTGTTCACTCTCCATAGGTTGTGTCGGCACACGACCTATGATGATGGAGAAGACAGAGCGTTTCGAAACATCCGCACATAAAATTCGGGCGCAGGGGAATAACTCAAAAGAAAGAATACAACTGTAACTTTATATGTGGTATGACAAGCCACAATCTACAAAGGAATATTTCCCTATATCCCTCTGCCTCCTGTTCCTAATTTTCCAGTCATAGTTGACCCTGCTCAGATTGTATGGCCTTTGTAATCTGTCACCTACAGCCTTCCAAGCCGGTTCTCCGAAGTACGCTTTGTAGAGAGCACATATGCGTGCTGTCTTTCTACGCTGCACCAAGGTTTCCCAGTTCCAATCGTTCGTAAGTTTTGAAAATTTTGCCGCTTGCTTTTGCACCCGCTCTAGAGCATTCATCTGTACCTTCCTGAACGGATCCCAGCACACAGCCCTATACTCGAGAATCGGACACACAAGTGAAGTGTAGGCTAAATTCTGCGTATTACTATTTCCTTATTTTAAGAATACACATTTTAGAATGAAGTGCCTTCTAGGCTTTTGTCGCCATGTAACGAACATGACCAGTCCAGCTTGAATCACTGCGTAGGATTATTCCCAAATATTTACAACTGCTCGCTTGAGGGAATTACTAGATTCAGTAGAGATTAATTCAGCGGATCCTTCACCCGGGTTCTCGTGAAGCTACCTGGATTTATTTTCATCCCAGTTTCCACATCCCCCCCCCCCACTCCCCCATTCTACCAAATTCTATCTGAAACTTCTCAACGTCACTATTGCTCTCTATTTTATATTACACAGTCGTCCGCGAACAGTATTATAGTTGTCATAGTGTTTTTCCAAATATCATTTACGTACATTAGAATCAAAGGTGGGCCCAATACTGTCCCTTGCGTTATATCTGGCGTTACTCTGACTTCTTCTGATGATTGCCCTCCAACCCTGTCTGCGTAAGACCCAAAAGGAACTCCCTTTTCCATATGACTGTCCTCAATTCTATGCCTGAGGCCGCAATTTTCGTAAGTAGCCAATCATGACGAACTAAAAAGCTTTCGAAAAATGTATTATAATGGCACATAAAATGGCTCTGTTCAGTAGACTCACTGCAATAGACAGACACACTTGGAACATCATACATGATATGGAAAATACTGCAGTCTGAAATTTGAAGCCTGGGCGGTGGGCATCACCGTTTGGTCAAGAGAATACCACGAAAAAAAAAGGCTTGTAACAAGAAACAACAACAACAACATAATAATAATAATAATAATAATAATAATAATACCACGGATATTCCACGACTGGTATATTTGGACAACTATTATATTGTTATTTGCAAGATGAAATAGTAAAGAGTTGAAGATTTGACTTTTAGGCTAAAAGCACGGATGTAATATAGCACAGTCTGAACGTCATTTTTGTGACAGTTTCTTTCGAACCAATTAAGCAATAAGGGGCAATTAATTTCTTTCATAAGAAAAGGAGTTCGTTTTGAAATACCTGTATTTTTGGGTGCCGAAAATTCTGAAATTTTCTTCACATGTTTGGCATCTTGTTCATACGTTCCGCTGGAAGGTTCGAGTTCGGCTTGCTTTTATAAACTTAAATTTCTTCTAACAAATCTGAAAATCTTGAACAAATTTCTGTTCTATTCATTAATTTTAACAAACTACCTTGGCCTAAACATGACTCAGAGAAAACAATACACAGTAAACTAAACGGAAGCCCGAAGAATCCGTGACACAAAGCTAAATAATCTGTGCTCATATGGCCCTAAAACGCGCTGTTAATCAACAGTGGTAACAATTCGGTATTATCAAACATGCACATATAATCATAGAAAAACGTACATGTTTCTTTAACTATTTTGTTGCCATTGGTTTTCTACACGCCGGCTTACGTGATCGGGGCCGATTTTAATGAAAGAAAAATTTTATAATGGATTAAGTAGTATGCGGCCAAATTTTTCTTCGAATTATTTCGATTTTCTCCATTTCGCCATCGGTCCGTAGCCTGATAATCTTTCACTGTTGCTGCACACAATCTTCCAGCAAATTATCATGACATCTCCTTGTTTGTCGCCATTCGTCTGAATTCAGTGTCAGGAAGGTAATGTTTTAATTTTATCGTCTGATAGGCCGCTCTATGCCTCTCGCAGAAACGAATTAAGACGAAACATAAAAGTGTTTCTCCTGCAAAAGTATGCTTGTACTGGAACCAATACAGGAAATAAATATTTATGAGCAGCAGCTACTATATCGTGAATAAATAAAACCTGTCTCCATAGTAACCAATCGAACTTACCAAATGTCAATCAGCATTTCCATAACAACACAGTTTCTGGACTACTGATAGAGAATTTCTTGTAAATCACTGTATTTATTGATTCTGCGTTCTGTCTTCGAACTTGCAAGTCGATTCAGCAAACGAGCAGGCAGAATCTGTTCTCCAACTCGCGTATTATTTAAGGCCGAACGACAAGGTGAATACAACGCCGTATCCAAAAGTCACATGAAAACAAATGGCAGTTAAAGATTTGGTACCAATAATTATGAATTCAAGATTTCATGGGCAAGTTCATTTTTTCTTCTGGCTGCTGCAAATTATGGTAATGATATGTCATGCTGTGTGTCATGCCACAGCAAATTATATTTCCAGTGTATCCTGATGTAAAATCCAATCATGACTTTAACGCTACATTAATGTGCCTACTGCTAATGTGCCCACACATGACGCATCATAAAACAAAAGGAATTTTGATGGTAACTTAAAACTTATTTTCCTACTGCGTGGATTTGTTTTTAAACAGATGTGTTTCTATAAATTTATTTATAGTTTGTTTAACATGTACGACTGTTTATGATCTCCGTGTGTACCGAATTCAAATTGCCTACCATCACAATTCATTGACTATCGTATTCGTATTAAAAAATACAGAAATATTTAGCAAGGTCTTGCTGTTATCTTGCAATTTATAAAAGAGGTGCCTTTACTAAAGTTACATATTCTTACACAATGTATTAAGGTGCATTACATTGGAATCGTACATTAAATGGTGACGGTCTGGGTCCCGTCTCAGAAGTTCATTCATCCTTCCTGCGTCTGTTGTGTAGAAAAAATGACCTTTAAATATAGTGGCAATTATATTTACCATCCGATGTAAGGTGAAATGAATTTTACCGGAGAGTATTTCTTTGGTAGGTATGACTCTCACAATAAATAGCCGTAATCTAGCTAATTATAGTTAACTGTTCGTTCTTTATAATAAACGCGGACTTGTTCTCCGTACGACAGGAATTAAACTGCTTAATGTCATTTACGGGAGTGAGCCAAATGAAAACCTTAAATATTTGTATATAATTCTTATCGCACTTTTAAGGTTTTCATTTGACTCTCCCTCGTAGATTAATGTTAGTCTTTAACTAGTTAAAATTAGCTTATCTGGTTGGTCTCCTGTCCCATTATATTTGTATCAAATTTTAAGTTTTGAAAAAGGTAGGAAATTCTAAATGATAGTACACACACACACACACACACCACACACACACACACACACACCACACACACACACACACACACACACACACACAAAACACACACAGAGACTGGTAATGTTATGAGTCGCTGTTATTCCTTTGAGGAGGAAAGGTAAGGCGTGAAGAAACTAAGCAGAAAGAAAGAGCAACAAGTTTTGATATCGAGCAAGTGTGCCGAATATCTTCACCATTTTTTAAATTTCAAATATCAAAGAGATGATTGAGCAGAAAAAGCTGAGAATGGTGTTGGTGTAATTTGATGTTAAAGTACTTAAGTCTCCAAGACCTATTCTCTTATAGTCCTTCCGGAAGTGTGTGTTTCTCATCAAAGAAAAATAAGTGACAGTTTGCGATATTAGGAACACTGTGTGCCTATTGTCGTCGCCACTCAATAATTATTTTAAAAAGCTTAAATATGGCACCTTACACTGAAATAAAAACACAGTAAGCTTTGAAATGCACGTTTTAACCAAAATACCCCGATGTGAAATCAAAAAACACTATTTTAAAGTAGCGTTCTGAAATGTTGCATCAAAATCCCTGGGGGGAGGAATTAACGACTCTATCAAACAAACTGAACTTTTTTGAGCGGTTGTTGCAAATATGTTTTGCCAAAAATTGTAGTTAAGGTAAACGAGCAGAGCATTTATTCAGCGTTGCAGAAAAAGCAAAGAAACCTCTTCCTGTCGTCTGTTCTCGAACACTCTTCGTGGCACCACTTGTAGGGTTTTGTGCATTTGATCCACTTCCATCCGCGTCTCTCTCTAGCATCCTATACAGCCTTGAACAGTACAAGCACTCAGCGTCAATACCTGAATTTTCTTCATCAGTTTCTACGAGACTGGACTCCTCAAAATCTTCTGATTCTAGAAATGATGACTCATCTCGTTGCATGGTCACCACGAATGACTGAAACATTTGCGGCACTAGGACCGGACTGTCTCTTCTTCTGCAACCTTATTTTGAAGGAAGTTTTCCTCTGATTTTAAACTCATGGTTCCGTGCATCACAATTCAATGTTAATAAAAATCCAACCAGATGCAACAGTATGCAGATTTTTATTCACTGCAAAGTCACTCTACATGTTTCGGGTGTCACAGCACCCATCATCAGGAGTACTAAAAACTGTAACCGCAGCCTCCGATACAGGTCATACTGTAAAACAGAAGGATTAACTGGAATGAACTAGCAGTGTGTGTTGGTTTGTTAACTGCAGATTGTAATGGGTGGCGATACATTAACTTACTTACAAAAGTCTGGGTGTACAATATCGTGGGATTTTATAAGTTAAAAACTCTTTGGATAATAAATATGAATAGTTAAAAGCGTAATAGGAAGATGCAATGGATGGAATTAATTAATAAAGTACTCACATACTGGTACAGCTACTTCCCTCCAACGTGGCCTAATCGGGACTCTGTTGCATCTGGTTGGATTTTTATTAACATTTCCTCTGATCTCTAATCTCTTTCCTTTTCGGTCTTCTTGTAGTTTGTTTTTGAAAGGCAAGCTCGTCAAAATAGCAGCAGCACCTTTCCGGAAATGCTAAGGTTTTGTTGGCTGCCAAAAGTATCTGGAACAGAGCAAAACAATAACAGTGGTATTTTCTGAAGCAGGCGGAGTGACTGCTGGTTAGGGTCTGTGGATTTGTGCTGCTAAGGTTATGCGGTTTTTCTGCAGTTCCGGTACATGGCACAGAGTTGTCAAACAAACAACTCGTGATGTTGCGGTGAGATTCGTCTAGGATCATGTTCATCAAATATGTGACGTTTGCAGGGAAACAAGACTGTTTTCCGGAACCCGTTTGCAACATTAGCTGCTGTGGCCTATTTCAAGTAAGCTTTCCCAAAGAGTTGAGTAATTTGATAGTGTGTAAAAACTTTATCTGGATGGTTTTTCAGCCAAATTTCTATCTGCTGTGCGTGGTATGTCTTCAGGGACGGCATGAAGGAAACTCCCAGAGGCTGCAGTTTATAAATGCTATGCTGGGGAAGGCAAACAATGTGCACCCCGTTTTCCCGCCTCGATGTTTCTCGAATGAGAATAGTGACCGACCATGCAGTGTCAGGATAACGAGATTTTTGTATACGGCTTCACAAAACGGACTGAATGTTTGAGCCTTTGCTTAAAACTCTCTTTCTGGATCCATGCAGCTGCTATTGAAAGTGGTGCAGGGCTACCCAAGAGTTCGGCCTTCCTGTTGCTCCTAGGAAGCACCAGAAGAGGAAGAACATATGTAACGGTAGCATTCATGCAGGTAATAACTACCACGAGTAAACCCACTCTGCTGAAAACAGAGAGATCCTTCGCTTACCCTTAAGAACTTTGCATACTTTGCGCTGAACGACATTGAGGCTCCTTTCTTTATAGTTAAATAATCTATGGGAGAGGAGAAGTTAATCAGCCACAGCACTAGCTCAAATATGTCAAAAAATTTTGCGACTTTTATTTTCGAGGATCCCTTTCCTTTTGCTGCTGAAGTAACATAGAGTTTGCGCAACGTCAGTAGAGGATGGCGCACATAAAGTTACGCAAACACTTCCAGCTTGCTCTTCCTTGTTGTATTGACAATGGACGGGCAAAACCATTTTTATGGCACGATCAAGGGCCATTCGTTTAATACTTCTTGTTGTTAGCCAAAAAAATTTCCGCTCCATCGTCTGACAGTAACTGACAGTATCTGACAGTAACTGACAAGTCCTTCTTCGAGACTGTAGGGCAACACTGGTTTCCAACCAACTGGGATACTGATCAGTTTCTCTGTATCTGTTTAACTTTATTTTTGATTGTCGATCTCGGCAATTCGAACACCTTCGATATTTTTTTCTTTTCCAATCCCATTTCCTCACTCATATCAGCTTTCATGGCATTTGCTATTTTCATTTTTTTTCCACATTTTACACTTTCTTTGGTCCAACTGCAATGCAGAAATCAGAGCCACTAGAAAACCGACGTGACGAAGTCCTGCGCCTAATATCGTCCCCGGGCGATATTAGGATTACATGTGCAGGGTGATATTAGGGACACCATAACAAATAAATGGCGGCCTGCCAATTGTTAATAGTGCCTAGCAGTTACAGTGTATTTACTGCCAACTAAATTACGTGTTATTTCAGATGTACCAGTAGGTCTGTCATAAGCGTATTCTTAAAGCCTGCTGCATCGAGAGTACGAAGAGAAGCCCTGAGAAAGTTTTGATATCGCAAAAAAAAAAATCCAAACGAGTCACTTCGCATCACAACACAAACTGAGCGGAAACAAAAGATAGTTTTTACATCTCTTGCCACAAGTTTCTTGTCCAGCCGTAGGAGGTTACAGGTCACCAGCGTCAACAGCAGGGGGGGTCGGATTGAGGAAGGGGGGACGATATTCGGCACAATTCCTCTATGAAGTTTATATAAATAGTATTTAAGTATTTATACTTACCTTATAGCAAAACACCGTGTCTCCGTGACAATGAAGAATTGGTCAATATTCTTTACAGAAATGATGGGTTTCTATCCCAAGCATTTGGCGAAATACACAAATATGGAAGAAATGTAGACTTTTCTTAACGTTACAGCAAGTTGTGAAGTGAGAGAGAAAACCAACAAGATGCAACAGTTAGATGTTTATTATCAATACTTTCTCAACATGATTCGGGCATCATTATGCCCATCTTCAGGAGAACAAGACGTATGTTACTGCATGTGGTGTGCTGCACTGGTTGTGCTGGATGTGGTTGGTAGCGGTTGTGGGGCGCTGCGTTGTAGGGTGCGAGCACTGTGAAGGTTGCTGAGTCGAACACTAACCTTCACAGTGCTCGCACCCTACATCGGAACGTCCCACAACCGCTACCAACCACATCCAGCAGAACCAGCGCAGCACACCACGTGCAGTAACGCACGTCTTGTTCTCCTGAGGATGGGCATAATGATGCCCGAAACATGTTGAGAAAGTATTGATAATAAATATCTAACTGTTGCATCTTGTTGGTTTTCTCTCTCACTTCACAATTTGCTCACGATTCACGGTCACAGAAACCTAAAGGTTACAGAAATTGTTACGTTTAATTAGCGGTGGAATTTAGAATTTAAAAATACAAGTGGCAAAAATATTTTTACATTTTCCAATATTCTTTTTAAAGAAACGCAGTGGTCACATCCGCTTTTTTTTTTTGCAAGTAGTTTTCATCTACAAAACCATACAACACTTCTCTGACGAAATTTATACAAAGGTATGTTTACATTTAAATTTACATGCTGAATTCCACATTTGTCCAAATAGCTGCTGCATCAGACAAACAAAATATTTAGTGAACACAAGAAAATTTAATCGCGCAAAACTTAACAAATTTGGGTTGATGATTTCTCTGTCAAACATACTGAAATATGGTTCATTGTAACGAAATATGATGAACACAACTTATGGCGCAGTGCAAAATAAACATTTTTCTATGTGCGTCATGAATGAAATTTCGGAAATGGAACCCCAGTCATTAAGCTATTAATCAGTCGCTATTTCTACACACTGCGCTATCCCGATCATTGGAATAATAATAATAATAACAATAATCGGAATGTTTATTAAATGCCAGGTCCGAGTGGTTAGCACACGTTCTTCGCTTTCGGGAGATCCCGATTTATAGATCTGCCCCAGTACCGGCTATGAGGGATGAGGTTTGTAGTGGTAGTGCTTATTTCCTCCAGAAAAATGCTGGTGTAGTGCTTTCCACAAAACCAATTTTGCTTCAAACCGCATTTTCTTAATATTACTTTTTACTATGAACCCAACCTGAGCATCTAAATGCGCTGTTAAAGAACAAGACGTCTCTGGTATTCATTCCGGGCATTATTTTTACAATCAGTAACCTTCACCAACAAATGTACACAATATGCTCACAATTTATAATTATTAAATAACTTCTACAAGTTTCTGCGCCGAAAAACCACTTTCTCACGGAGTCTCTGCTTGTACTCCTTTGCATTTTAGACTCCCTGAGGATGGAGCCTAGGCGCCGAAACTGGTAGAAGTTATTTAACCTTTAGACGCCTTATGTCAACTATAGTTGACGTACTGCACCGCTAACCTCCAAAGTTTCATTTTGTATATTTATTAAAAAATATAGATACCGAATATTTTAAACATGGTATATACTATCCGTTTTTCCTCTTCAAAATGCAGTTTGTTTCACAATTCTAACCTATTTGGTTCCTGTATTATTCACATTTTATATACAGAATGTGCTAAATTTGAAAAATAATTCCGGCGCCAAAAGGTTAAACCCTATGTACACTTTGTAAACATATTGTGTGCATTTGTTGGTAAATATGAACAGGCAACTGAAGTTTATTTTAGGCAACCTTATTCCAAAATTTAGGATTAGATATTTTGTTCTGTTTCCCACTTCTAAATATTTGTTTGGCTTTACTGAATTTAAAAATTTTGTAGCCTACATTACCACCTATTTAATACCAACTTTACCAGCAGTATACATTAATTTATCATTCAATACGTCATTTACTGCAATTCCTACGGTTTCTTTCCTTGTCACTTATTTAGGTTTTAGTCTGTCGTCTCGTTCTGCTTCGTAACAACAGCCACTTCAGCAAATTCACAACGACCATTTTGTCCTCACATTTTACCCTCGCTCAAGTTTCATATACAGACCATCGCATCCTCCTTGATGCTGCCTGTCAAATTGTACGAGCTGATGTGTGCAAATAAAGGAATTCTTTCTTGCAGTTTATCATTCATTTAATTTCCTGCAGTTTATCATTCATTTAAAATTTATTTCAATTACCGTAAATTCGTCGTTCCCAGAATACTGGCCTAGCCTATGATAAAAGAACTGAGGTTACTTAGAATAGAACCAGACACGATTATACAGATTTCGCAGATTTTCTCTGTCCCTAATAACAAAAATTTTGAAGCTGTCCTAAAATGGAGATTAATATTCTCATTCATTCACCAGGCACATTTCTCATCATATCTCGCACAGTTTTTCTTCGAATGTGAAATGTTTCAGATAAAAGTTGTAGATGCTAGGAAAACACACATTTCATGTACAAAGCTTTTGTTTAAAAAAAAGTGCCGTTCATAAGATAACGTGGGAAAATATTGCAGATGCGGGCAGGCGAGAGGCGACAGACGTACTCTCAGAATATGCAGTACTTATCGCTTTTCCATTGCAGCAACGGTTGCATGAACGCGCCTCACGGTAAGACGGTACGTACATTCCCTATTTTGTTAGTTCTGTGTACGTGGAAGGGTCGGAAGAAGTTCGTTCCCAGGAAAGAGGAAATCTGTCACGAAGTACTTCAAACATTGGTGTTCAGTGGAGCTGACACTACTGGGCGTCGGCGCAAGAAGCACTAGTGCCATGTCATCACTGCTACGCAGATTAGAGTGTAGCGGAGTGATTTACTGCAGAGAATTTCTTTACAAGCGAAACCGAAGCAAACAAGTCTATGCCCTACCGAGTATGATTCATTCTCAGCAGACTTGCCACAGCGCGCGGCGTCATCTAACGGCTATCAACGCAGTTCGGTTTCATATGCTGGATGCCACAGGTTGAAATGTTTTGTGGTGAGCTGTGCGATTGTGGCGTAAATGATTGGTGTTATTCGTGAATGCGCAGTGAAATGTAATACAAATGTTTTTACTGTGCAAACATGTATGAGAAAGAAATTCTATAAAATGGGGGTTATCAAACTTTTTCGTTGACTTACCGCTAAATTAAGTTTTAATAGTTTCAATGTACCAGTAATATTTTTCGTAGACATTACATCCGCGTCGTGGTCTTTGGACTATCAGAATTACGGAAGTCCAGTCAAAAAGCAATAATATATTCCGTTATTTTCACGTACATGTTTCAGCTAAAAGGCCATCTTCAGAATCTTATGTGTATTGGACCGTGCATCATCTTGATATTTTAATAAAGGTAGACCATCTTGATGACACTTGTTTATTATGTCAATTTACTGCTCAACATGTTTCGGATGTTAATACATCCATCTTCAGGAGCTTGCGACTATTTGGTGCGTTATTGTGTAGGCTGTATTGTGCTGACTTGAGGCGTGTCGGTGTTATGTAGCGGGATTGTCTGTTGGTGATGTGGTATCCGAGTGCAGGCTGCAGCCTGCACTATATCACATCACCAACAGCCAATCCCGCTACATAACACCAACACGCCTCAAGTCAGCTCAATACAGTCTACACAATAGCGCACCAAGTAGTCGCAAGCTCCTGAAGATGGATGTATTAACATCCGAAACATGTTGAGCAGTAAATTGACATAATAAAGCAAGTGTCATCAAGTTGGTCTACCTTTATTCAAA
>Ga0131853_10020204_pt1 | contig 12104 bp, 17 predicted proteins | sample TergutLab28metaG_FD_92764 | JGI IMG/M metagenome (GOLD analysis project Ga0131853, IMG submission 92764) | Labiotermes labralis P1 segment gut microbial communities from Petit-Saut dam, French Guiana - Lab288 P1 (version 2) (version 2) | ecosystem: Host-associated > Arthropoda: Insects >...
CCAAGGCCGCCGCCCTCCTTCGTAATGCCGAACTCTGGTCCGAATCCCACCGGACCTACATGAACCGGCGGCGGGCGGAAGCGGCGATTTTGGAGGAGGCGGTATGAGCGGGAAGCTATCCGTCCAGGTCGTAGGGATTGATCGGCGGCCCCCGACGCTTGGCGGGCCGGAGTATCGGGAGCCCGTCCGCATCCCGCCTGACGGCGGTCTCGCGGGTATGCCCGACGAATTTGGTGTTGCGCCTATGGAAATCGTCGCTGATCCTGAGAGCCGCCGTCGGGGTAAAAAGGATACCCTCGTGGGAGGGCATCCAGCCCGTGCCGCGCTTGAGGCCGTACCGTTCGATCCACCATTTTATGCGGTCCTCCCGGTTTTCGGCCGCCACGCCGAGGGCTTCGGCAAGCGAAGAGGCCAAGGCATACCGTTCTCCGGATATTTCCAAGGTTTTGATTTCCACGACGTCCACTCCCTTAGACCCATTGTATCGGACATCCCCGGCGTCGTCAAACGAAGCGAAAGGGCGCCCGGTCCGCAGAGAACCGAAAAGGCAAAAAACGCCGTGGCGGCGTTTTCCGGAGGCATAACGGGAAATTATAGCCACAGGGTAAAAACATACCCATTTGAAGGCTTTTTGAAGGCATTTGAACGGGTGTTTGGGGGTTTCCGGGCCATGTCGGTGACCCCGATTTTTCCCGATTCCACGGTTTTTGCGGGAGGTGCCTAGATGCCCGAAATTTTCGTGTTCAAGGCCGGCAAATATCCCCAGGGGGACTGGCCGGTCGAGCGGGTAAAGCGGCTGGTGGATTCCTACGATCCGGAGCAAAACTACGAGGCCCCGGTGGTGATCGGCCACCGTACCTCCGCCATGCGGGACTCCGACCAGTACGCCCACGGCTGGGTCAAGGGCCTGCGCATGGACGGCGAGGGCAAGGTGTACGCATCCATCGACGGCTTTTCCGACGAGGTGCGGGCGGCGATCGAAACGAGGAAGCTCCGTTACGTCTCGGCGGAGATATTCGAGTTCGACGGGTCCAAGCCGGAGGACCCGCCGTACCTGCGGGCCGTGGCCCTCCTCGGGAGGGACACCCCGGCGGTGGTCGGGACCAAAATCGCGTCGGCGTTCGCAAGGCTGTTTCCGGGCGGCGCGGAAAAGCCGGAAGGGGAAAACAAGGTGCTCACGTTCGGCCGGAAGCTGGACGCGGAGGAAGCAAGGGCAATCTCCGCCCCCGAAGGGCGGAAGGAAGAACCGCAGGAGGATTTGTCGATGGCAAAGACGGTGGAGGAGCTGGAAAGGGAGCTGGCCGAAAGCAGGGCCGGGGCGGCCGCTTTCCAAAAGGAACTGGCAGAGGCCAGGGCCGGGGCGGACACGCTCCGGAAGGAGCTGGAGGAACGGAAGTCCGCCGGCCGCAAGGCCGAGGCGGAGGCGTTCTTCGGCAAGCTGCGGGACGAGGGGAAACTCGCCCCGGCGGCGTTCGCCAAAACGGTGGACATGGACGCAAGGCTTCCGGAGGCGGAGCGGGCCGAGTTCCGTGCCCTGTTCGCCTCGCAGGAACCGAAGGTGGACACGAGCGGTAAGCACGCGGCGGACAAAAAGGGCCGGAGCGAAAAGCCCGATGCCTTCGGGACCGGCCTTTCCGCAAAGGTCAGGGCGTTCCGGAAGGAACGGAAACTGGGGAGCTTCGCTGAGGCGGCGCAGGTCATGCACGCCGAGAAGCCGGAGCTGTTCGAGGAGGAGGAAGCCCATGGCTGAGCGCAGGGCATACGTGGCCGGGACGGCGATAAACCCGGGAACGGCGGTGGTGCAGGGAGGCGCGGACAACGAGGCCCGCGCCCCCGGCAAGGACGGCAAGGGGGACTTCCTCGGGCTGTACGCCTGGGAAGCGAACGAGCCCAAGGCCAAGGGCGAGGCCGTCGGCATCGTCCTTTCCGGTACCTGCAAGGCCCTGGCCGGCGGGAACGTGGCGGCGGGAAAGCCGGCGGCGGTCAAGGCGGACGATTCGGGGTCCCTGGTGGTTCCCGCGGAAAAGGGAACCCATGCCGCGGTCGGGATATTCCTGGAAAGCGGTTCCCCGGGCGAGTACGTGGACGTGCTGGTCGCCCGCGGCTCGGCGACGGTATAGGAGGCAAAAATGGGAAGGAAATACGGATACATAGACCCGCTGCTGAGCAACCTGGCGGTGGACTACTCGAACAAGGCGCGGGAGGGGCTGGTCGGCCCGCTGATCTTCCCCAGGGTGCCGGTCCCCAAACCATCCGGCAGGTACGCCAAGTTCGACAAGGAGGCGGCGTTCAAGGTCCCGGACACCACGATGGCCGGCGAGCGGGCCCAGGCGCGGGAGTTCCACGCCTCGGCGAAGATGGAGAACTACGCCACCACCCCCTACGGCCTGAAGTCGTTCATCGACAAGGCGGACCTTGAGTTCATGGACGGCCCGTTCAAAATCTGGGAACTCCGCAAGACCGAACTGATGGTCGGCAAGCTGGAACTGGCCCAGGAGAAGCGCATCGCCGAAAAAATCCTCGGCCTTGCCGGCCGTTCCGTCACGCTGACCGGGAACAAGGAAGAGGCCGGCAACAAGTGGGCCGGCGGGAAGGGAAACCCCTTCGCCGACGTGAAGGCGGCGGTCGCCAAGCTGTTCTTCCGGCCGAACGTGATGATCTTCAGCGAGGCGGTCTACGACGCGCTGGAGTACCACCCGGTCCTGCTGGACAAGCTCGGCGAGGCGAACCTGATCAAGAAGGTGGACGAGGCGAATCTGGCCAAGCTGTTCCGGATCGACCGGGTGATTATCAGCCGTGGCCGGGCCGACTTCGGCAAGCCGGCGGAGGGCGGGGCGACGACCCCGAAGAGCATCTGGGGCGACTCGGTGATCCTGGCCCACTCGGGCGACGAATGGGACCAGCCCTGCGCCGGCAAGACGCTGGCCCTCCAGTACGCCGAGGCGGACGGGGACGGCTACGTGGTGCGGACCTGGGACGAGGCGGACGGCGGCATGCTCGGGGGCGAGTACGTGCAGGTGGCCCACGAGACCGCCGAGGTGGTGGTCTGCGGGGACCTGGTCTACACGATCAAAGACGTGCTGTAGGGGTCGGCGATGGGCTACTGCGAACGGGCCGACCTTGAGGCGGCCTACGGCGAGGACCGCATCCTCGGCTGGAGCCGGGACAATCCGGGCATCGTGGATCGGGCGATCCGCAACGCCGGATCGGAGATCGACGGCTACCTCCTGTCGGGCGGCTACCGCGTCCCGTTATCGCCGACCCCGGAGAACCTCCGCAAGTACTGCATCGACATAGCGGCGGCCAACCTGCTGGTCAGTGCCGGCCTTCTGGAAAACGACCCCGGGGGCCGGGCCGTCGTGGACGAGGCCAAGAACGCCCGGCACTTTTTGGAACGGGTCGCGGAAGGAAAGTTCCGCATACCCGGCTACGCCGACGAGGGGGAGACTTCCTCCCCGCCGGGCGGGGTGAAGGTTTCGGCCATGCCCCGGCTGGACATGAGGGGGTTCTGATGGCGGGCGCGGGCATCATAAAGGCGGAGTACGGGGGGGACGGACTGGAGAAGGCCATCGAAGCCCTTTCCAAGGCATCGATGCCCGCGCTGGCCGAGGTCGCCGGGTTCGCCGGAGCGGAGCTGGCCGACATCACGCAGAAGGCGTTCGAGGACCAAAAGGACCCGGTCGAGGGCAAACGCTGGGAGGCCCTGAAGAATCCCCGCCCGGACGGGACCACGGAGCCGATCCTTCAGTTCGGCGGCGACCTGAAGCGGTCCATGATCTGGGAGGCCTTCCCCGACGGGTCGGTGATATTCGGCTCGCCGAAGATATACGCCCGGATACACCAGAAGGGCGGGGACGCCGGCCGGGGGCTGAAGACAAAAATTCCGGCCCGCCCGTACATGGGCGTGACGAAGGACTTCGACCGGCGGGTCCTGGGCGACCCGGCGGTCCAAAAACTGCTCGGATTGGGGGAGAACGAATGATAAACGAGGCAAAAAGCCTGCTTGAAGGCGTGATAAAACGGGCCGCGCCGGCCGCCACGGTGGTACGGTCGGCGGCGGAGGAAAGCAGGGCGGTCATGGCCCGGAAGTTCCCCCTGGTTGCCCTGATAACCAATCCGGGAACCTTCGACAACGGGGAAGCCCGGACGGTGCGGTTCAGGGACGGAGGCGGGGCTTACCGGGAACGGTACGTGCGGGGCAAGCGGAGCCTGCCGGTCCTGGTCCGGTGCTGGGAGGCCGGGGAGGACAAGGCCGACGCGCTCCTGGACGCGGTAATCCCTGAGCTGCCGAGCCGGTGGGAACATGACGGCTTCACCTGCGAGGTCGGCATAGACGGCGAGGAACATTCCGACCACGCCGGGAACCTCACCAAGGGCTACGTTTCGGTCGTGGGGGTAACCTTCACGGCTTACGCGGCACGGAAAGCGGACGCGGTCCCGTACATCGAAAGGACGGAACCGCAGGGCGGGGAATACGCCAAGCAACCGCACGCATAGCGTGTGAATTGGGCAAATGCGCCACGGCGTAGCACCGGAAAACGTGCCGCGCCGCGGGAAAAGCGCCCCGGATTTATCCGGGACAGCGTGCGCCCGCATAAGGACAGGGGGAACTATGACGAAGGCAAACGATCAGCAGGCCGGCGATCCGTCCGATCTGACTCCGGACAACGGAGCGAAAGCGGCGGACGGCAGGGGGAAACCTCCTGCCGGAACGACGGGCCGGCCTCGGACGGTCGAGGAACATGCGAAGGCCGCCGGGGTGGACCCGGCGACCCTGGCGGCGGTGATGCAGGCCAAGAAATGGGCGGCCGGGAAAACCGTGCCCGAAACCGAATTCAAGGCCGCCGTGGGGGAATTCCTCGGTGCGGCCATGGGAGGAAGCGATGGCGTTACCGGGAATTAGTAACACGATACTGGACGGGGCCATGGGAGTGGCCGGGGCCCAGGCCGACGGACGCTTCGCCGCGATCGGCGTGGCGGAAAAACACGGCGGGGGAATCCTTACCTTCACCGACCCGGCCCAGGTGGACGCGGCCATCGGCGACGGCCCCCTCCGGGACCTACTGGTGAGCGCCCTGTCGATCTCTCGAACGACCGTATCGGCGATCGCCCTGGAGGGAACGGTCGCCGGGAAGGTGTCCGAGGTCGTTCCGGCGGCAGGCAACACGGGGGCCGGGAAGCTGGCCGTGACCGGCAAACCACGCAACGAATACAAGGTGACCGTGGCCATCGAGACTGCCGGAGGGCTGAACACGGCAGTCTTCCGTACCACGGTGGACGGGCTGGCCGGCAGGCCGATCACGGTCCCCGAGGACGGCAGGCACGAGATGCCCGGAACCGGCCTGACCCTGCGGTTCGAGCCGGGGACCGGATTCGCCGAGGGGGATTCGTTCGGCTTCACGGCCACGGAACCTTCGGCCACCAACGGCGAGGTGCTGGCCGCCGTGGACGAAATCCTGGACGCAAAGCTCTCCATAGAGTTCATAGCGGTTGCCGGCACCTCGTCCGCCCCGCTCTGGGCCGCCCTTGCTGCAAAGGCGGCCCTGGCCGAAGCCAAGTACCAGTACCTGTTCTTCGTGGCCCAGGGCCGCTACCTCAAGGACGGGGAAAACGCCGACACGTGGGCCTCCGCCCTCTGCGGCGGGGAGCGGGGCACGGTCTCCTCGACCCGCCTCCAGGTCTGCGCCGGCTGGGTACGGGAGGCCGACGCCAACGGCTCGGTCGAGCCCAGGGGGATGATCGGAATCTACTGCGGGACCCTGGCCGCACGCAAGGTCCAGGACGGCCCGGACGCGGTGAAGTTCGGCGGGATGGCCGCCGCGACATCGCTCCTTCCGGAAGGGCTGAACGACGGGCATATCGAGAACCTGAAAAACTCCGGCTACGTCACGGCCCGGAAGTACGTCGGGCTGAAGGGCATCTACGTCACGAGCGGGCAGATGATGAGCGAGGAGGGCAGCGACTACGACCTGGTCGAGCGCCGGCGGGTTATGGACAAGGCGTGCCGCAACGTGTACGCCGCCCAGCTTCCCTGCGTCAACGACACGGTGACGGTCGGCGCGGACGGATCACCCGAGGGCATCGAGATGTTCGTCGCCCGTAGCCGGTCCCCGCTGGAACTGATGAAGACGAACAGGGAGATTTCCGACGGGTACGTCGCCGTCCCGCCGGGCCAGAACATCCTGGCGGACAAGACGATCAGGACCAAGGTGCGCATCGTGCCGCTGGGCAAGATGTCGTACATCGAGAACGAGATCGCCTACAAAAACCCGGCGATGGGAGGAAACGCATGATAAACGGGGTGATATACGACTTCGAGAGCATCAAGCTGATGCTCCCCTCGGGCCTGAGCATCACCTTCGAGAAGGTGAGCTACAAGGACAAGAAGGACGACGAGGTGATCACCGGCTCGAACGGCATCCCCCTCGGCATCGGGCGGGGCGAGTATTCCGGCGAGTGCGAGATCGAGCTGGGACGGGCGGAGTTCGACATGCTGGACGCGTTCGCCGCCTCCAGCGGAGGCTTCTACAACATGCCGCCGGTACCCATCGTGGTCAGCTACGGGCATGTCGGCCAGGCTCCGGTCACCGACACGCTGATGGTGCACTTCACCGAGCGGGACTTTTCCGCGAGCAAGGGCGACAAGAACCTGAAGATTCCCCTGAAGGGAAGCCTGACGATGCCGCTGGTTACCAACGGCAGGCCGGCATACGTGCCGGGCGTATAAACGAAGGAGAAAAACATGGAAACGAACAAGGCAAAGATCGACGAGCTGAAGGCCAGGTGGCCCGAGGGCATATTCGAGGGCGAGATCGCCTTCCAGGACGCGGACGACCGGCAGCATTCGGTCGAGTTCGTTTGGCGGCGGCCGACCACGGCGGACATCGAAAGCCATGCGAAAACGTCGCAGAAGAACCCGATCACGGCGAACCTCAACCTGCTCGCCTCGCTGATCGTGCATCCGGAGGCGGGGCCGGTGGTCGAGCGGATACGGGAGTTCCCGGCGGCGTTCGGCAAGTTCATGGACGAGGCCGTCGTCCCTTTCTTCGGGGCGAACGTCTCGGTGCGGAAGAAAAAGCTGTAACGGACCCCGCCAGGATCCGCCTGTTCGTCAGGCGGTTCCTCGGCGAGGACGTGTCGGGCCTGGGAATCGACTCGCTCATGGAAAAGTACGAGGAGGCCCGGGTGGTCAGGGAGTTCGAGGTCGGCATGATGTGCGAGGCCATCGTGAGGGCGCTGGGAGGCGGCAGGTGAATTTCGTCAGTTCGATAACTCTTGCGTTCAAGGACTCGTTCTCCGCCGGCTTTTCCGACGCCAAGGACAGCCTGGCCGGGATGAAGGGGGCCCTGGACGACATCGGGGCCAACCAGTCCATGAACCGGCTTGTCGCCGACATGGAGATGATGAACACCATGACCGATCTGATGCGGAAGGCCCTGTCCGACGCGACGGACCGGCCCTCCCGCATCGCCGGCAGCATGGATTCCAGCTTCCGCAACATCCAGATCAGCCTCGGGGCGACCAACCAGGAAATGGAAACCACCCGGCGGGAACTGCTGGCCATCGGCGGACGGGCGGTCGGCGGGCCGCAGGCCGTGGCGAGCGCATTTGCGGACGTGGCCTCCGGCGTGGCCGACGCGTCCAAGCACATGGCGGTTATGAACGCCGCCGTCCTGCTCTCCGAGGCCAACCAGAGCGACCTGGCCTCCGCAACCGGGGCCCTGGTCAACGTGATGAACGCCTGGAACCTCTCGGCCGACAATGCCGGGCTTGCCGCCGACATCCTCACGCAGACCGCCCTGATGGGCGTGGGCTCGATGGACGAGTTCGCCGGGGCCATCGGCAACATCTCGGCTTTGGCGGCGAACGCCGGCATCGGGCTGGACGAGCTGGGGGCATCCTTTGCGTATGCGACCAACAAAGGCCTGAGCGCCGGGCAGGTCCAAAAGCAGTTGAAAGGCATCATAACGACCCTTGCAAGCCCAAGCGAGGACCTCGCGAAACTGTACAACTCCCTGGGTTTCGAGTCCGGGCAGGCGATGCTCGCCGAATACGGGCTGGCCGACTCCCTGGCGATGCTGCGGGATGCGGTGGGCGACGACGCGGCCTTCTCCGACATGATAGGCTCGCTGGACGCGGCGACGGTCGCCCTGGCCCTGACCGAGGATGCCTACGTGGATTTCGCCACGTCCTTCGGCGACGGCATGCTCGGCGTGAGCGAGGCGGCCCGGGGCGTGCAACTGGAATCCATCGAGATGAAGATGGCCCGGCTGGATGCCGCCTCCGCCTCGCTCCAGGCCCAGATCGGGCAGGACATCAACGGGATCAAGGGCTTTTTCGTGGACATGAAATTCGGTTTTCTGTCCAACGTGGTAAGCCCGATCATGACCAGCCCGCTCGGCGGGGCCCTTTCCAAGGTGGCCGCCGGGACCGGGATGCTGGTCAAGGGGGTCCTGGACGCGGGATCGGGGGCCATGACCGCCGCCACGCAGATGACCACCCTGGCGGCCAACATCTCCAATGCCGGCGGCATCGCCAAGATGTTCAAGCACGGCATGGGGCTGGCCGGGGCGAGCGTCAGGATGATCGCCACCCCGCTCCGGGTCGCCGGCTCCGGCCTGGCCGGGATGGGCAGGTCCATAATCGGCGCGCTTCCGAGTATCGGCGGCTACATATCCTCGATGTGGGCGAGCGTACCCGCGACGCTGGCGGCGACGTGGCCGATCCTCGCAATAATCGCCGGGGTCGCGCTTCTGGCCGCCGGCGTTTACCTGCTGATCAAAAACTGGGACGTCGTCGGGCCGTTCTTCGCCGGGATGTGGGAAAAGGTCAAAGGCTTTTTCTCCGCCGCGTGGGACTGGATCAAGGGAATCATCTTCGGCGCGTCCGACTGGATTCTGGTCGCGGTTTCGTTTTTTATGCCGTTCATAGGACTTCCCATGCTGATCATAAAACACTGGGATGCGATCAAGGAGTTTTTCGTCAACCTCTGGAACGACCCGAAGGAGACGATACTCGGATTCATCGACTGGGTGGGCGAAAAGGTGGCCGCACTCATAGCCCCGTTCAAGGCGGTCGGGGACGTGGTCGGCGGCGTGTTCGAGAAGGTCGGCGGATTTTTCAAGGGGATTTTCGGCGGGGCCAAGGACTCAGGCGCCGCCCTGAACGACGCCTTCGCCGGAGGAATCGAAAGCAACGCCGGCGCTCCCGGAGCGGCTTTCGGCACCTCCCTTCAGGGCGTGGGAAACCAGATGCCCCACTCGGACGCTCCGGAGGGGCCGCTTTCCACCCTGACCGCATCCGGCCGGGCCCTGACGGAGACCTTCGCCTCCGGCATGGATTCAGGCGACCTGCGGGAAAAGGCCGAACTGGTCTTCGGCGCGGCGATGCCGGCCGGCGACGTCCCGGCGTTCGCCCCGGGCGATTCCGGAACCCCGGCCGCCGCCTCCGGAGCGCAGACGGTCCACATCGAAAACCTGTACCTCCAGGCCGAGGACTGCGAGACGGCCCTCGATTTCGTCCGGCAACTCATGCAGTTCGCCGCCCGTCCGCAGGGGGCCCCGGCATGATGCTCGCCATAGACGACGACGCCGGAATCCTCAGGATAGGCTCGCCCCCGGAGACCCTGCCGGGCATCGTGGACCGGGTGAGGATCGACGGCTCGCTTTTGATCGACGAGGTGGGGATACAGGGACGCTCCGGCAAGGTCAAGGTCGTGCAGGGATGGAACGACGCGGCGGTCTCCGTCTCGCTGATCCTCCTGGACGATCCCGGCGGGGGCCTGACCAGGTGGGACGCGCTGAAGCGGCTGGCGGGGGCCTTCCGCAAGGTCGGCGGCGGCGGCAAGCCGGAAACCTACACCCTCGGCCACCCGATGATCGCCGCCTGGGGAACCCGCAAGATGCTGTTCAAGTCGCTGGAAACGGCGGAGAGCAGGACCGGGCGGAAGATTACCGCCACGCTGGAATTCGTCGAGTACGACAGTTCCGCCGGCGTCGTGCAGGAACGGCAGGCGGCGGAATCGGGGGCAATGGCGGCCGCACCCTCGCCTTCCCCCTCCCCGCCGATTTCCGACGGGCAAAGGCGCGGACTGGGAACCCTGGAGGCCAGATATGGGTGAGCGGATGCTGCGGCCGGTCCTGGAGGTTTCCGTCGCCGGTTCCGTTCCGGAGGCGAGGCCCTCCGTCTTCCGGCTCGTCACCGACCGGGAGTACCGGACGGCCGTCGCCTCGCTGGAGTTCCCCCGGGATGCGGAAGTCGGGGGGAAGGGCGATCCGGTGACCGTGCATCTTTCGGGCGAAAACGGGCGGAGCCTCCTCTTTACCGGGGAGGTCCTTTCGGCGGCGGTAACCGGAGGCCTGCGGTTCCTCCGGCTTGCCGACGGCCATGCGAAGCTCTGCCGGACCGCCGTGACCGCCGCCTACCGCAAGGAGACGGCGGAGGCGATCCTCGGCGACGCCCTGGATGCCGCCGGGATCGGGGCCAGGGCAATTACCTGCCCGGCCGTGGAGGTGGCGAGGTTCTCCACCGGCACGGTCCCCGCCGACCGCCTGATCGAGCTGCTGGTCAAGACGCTTGAGGAGCATGGCCACCGCGGCCTCCGCTTCTTTTTCGACGAGGCCGACACCTTCCGGTTCGGCACCTGCGGGGACACCGGCCGGCACGAGGGCGGAACCTACGAATTCCGTACCCGCAGGGACATCGTCGCCCGGGGCGAGGACCGGATCGAGGTCCTGCCCCTCCCGATACGGCACTCCATGCCCGTTACCGTGGACGGCACCGGGTTTTGGGTGCGGAGGACCGAGCTCCGCCTCTCCGGTTCCCGCTCCGGGCTCCGGCTTTGGCTTTCGGAGGAGGGATGATGCTGCCGGAAAACGTCCTCGCCAACCTGCTGGAGGCGATGCTGCCGAACCGCGCCGCCCCCGCGCTGGCCCGGGTGACCAGGGCCCACGAGGGGCCGGGCAAGAACCGCTATTCCTGCGACGTGTCGGTGCTGACCGCCGGCACGCTGGAGGAGACCGGCCGCGAGATCGCCGAGGTCCCGATCAGCCCGATCTGGGCCGGACGGGGCGGCAAGGGCATCTACGCCGTCCCGCCTGCGGGCCAGGTGGTGGTCGTGGAGTTCATCGGCTGGAACCCGGCCTTTCCCTACATCTCCGGCATCTGGGCCGACGAGTACGAGGCCGGCGAGTTCGGGAAGGGCCAGTTTGTGGTCACGGACGGCGGGGGGACCAAGTTCGGCATCGACGTGGATTCCCTGTTCATGTTCGAGACGCAAAAGCAGAGCCTGAGGAAGGTGCTCGACAGAATATGCGAGGTCGCGGCGAAGATACAGACCAAGGGTGCCCCGCCGCAGCACTTCGGGAGCCCGGACTGGATACAGGAAATGCTGGGGATTCAAAAAGACATCGGGGAGTTGCTGAAGTGAGGGGGAAGACGGGATGGCGATGAACGCGAAGTCCCTTGAATCGGACTTGAAAGGCGATTTTATCCGCATAAACCGGGAATGCGAAAAGGATTCCGGCATATCGCCGGACAAGTACGCCGAGATGATGGCCGAGTCCATCGCCTCGCGTTTGGTGGATCATATAACCAAGTATGCGGAAGTGACCACGAGCGTCACCGGCTCGTCGGTGGTGACGGGAGTGGCGGCCGGGGTACCGGTGACGGGTTCCGGAGCGGTGACGGGCACGGGCAAAGGGAAGGTGTCGTGACGGTGGATTACGGGACGGACCTCAAACTGACGGACGACGACATAGTCTTCACCCCGGACGGGGACGTGGAGACGGTTTCCGGACCTGCCTGCGTCGCCCAGGACATAGCCCGGACGCTGAAGACCGCCCCCGGAAGGCTGGCCTGGGACAGGGATGCCGGAAGCTCGATGCCCCTGATGCTCAACGATTCCGGCATCGAAGCGGGCGCGGCGGTCGCCGAACTGGAGCGGGTCGCCGAGGACGATCCCAGGGTCGATCCCCTGAGCGTCCGCGCCCGGAGCGTCGGACAGGGAAGGTTCCGGCTGGAGTTCCGCCCCCTCGGGGCGGTGGCGGCCGAAACCCTGGAGTACGACCTGAAGGAGCGGCCATGAACGAAAGCTGGATAGACAA
>Ga0131853_10020206_pt1 | contig 12104 bp, 7 predicted proteins | sample TergutLab28metaG_FD_92764 | JGI IMG/M metagenome (GOLD analysis project Ga0131853, IMG submission 92764) | Labiotermes labralis P1 segment gut microbial communities from Petit-Saut dam, French Guiana - Lab288 P1 (version 2) (version 2) | ecosystem: Host-associated > Arthropoda: Insects >...
AAAACTCTGATTTGGGGGGGGGGGGGCAACTAGAGATGTTCGATGTGTGCACCCCGGGGGACACGACACACATCGATAGATATTCAAGTTCTTGCCACACACGCGTCAACATGGGTGCATCGATATTCTTCACTGCTGCAATGATCCGTGCCTTTAGGTCAGCGAGGTCACGTGGCAATGGTGGGACGAATACACGGTCTTTGACATATCCCCAAAGAAAAAAATTACAGGGCGTAATGTCAGAGGTCCTCGGGGGCCATAGGGTCAGTGGTTAGTCATTTCCAGACGCACGCCCTATCCAACGTCCTTGTAACACTGGGTTCAGGTACTGACGAACCTCACAGTGGAAGTGAGCGGGACTTCCGTCTTGCTGGAATATGAACATCGGTGTGTTTTGCAACTGTGCCATCAGCCACAGTTTCAACATGTCAGATATGTCATGCCAGTAACGGTTTCTTCAGCAAAGAAGAATGGACCTGTACTTTTTGACTGGAGATTGCACAAAACACATTGCAGTTAGGAGAGTCACGTTTATGCCCCACATAGGTATGTGGGTTTTCAGATCCCCATATTCTGACATTGCGACGATTTACTGCACCGCTGACGTGGAATGTCGCATCGTGACTGAACTGCACCTTTTCCAGGAAATGATCATCGGAACTCATTAAGTCTTGTAACTGTACACAGAAATCAAGCCGCCGCCTGTGATCTTCATCCGAGAACTGTTGTACCGTGTGGATGAGGTATGGTTTAAACATCAAACGCTTACGCAGAACCGTCCACACTGTTGTTTTCGACATCGATAGCTCCTTAGCTGCAGTTCTCTTTGATTTCTTCGGACTATGAAGAAAACTGGCCCGAACCCGTTCAACGTCATCTTCAGCGGTTAGTGGGCGACCAGTTATTTCTGCTTGCACAGACACCCAGTTTAAGTAAATTGTTTATATCACGCACGAATGGTCGTGTCTGTAGGCGGGCACTTTGCGTCCTTTGCACGAAATGTACTTTGCACAGTAACCACAGACTTACTCGTGTGATATTCCAACACATAAAACGACTTCTCCCTCGGAGCGGCCATTTTCTCACTACATACACACGCATCACCTAACGGCGGAAATGTGAACTACGATGAAAAACAACTTACTGGGGGAAAAAAATTTGAGTTGTTCCTTCTATCTGTACAGGTTTCGTAAATACGTGTCCTACGGTTTTCCTATAATAAATTTTTGTAATCCCGGAGTACATTATGAAACGCCCTCTATGTACACCTCTGCTGTCATACGTGTATTCCTACATGACATGAATTGGGACAATTTACTTTCATTTTAGTATATTTCTGTGTTTAATTTCTATGCATTCAGGTGAAGCTATGTGATAGGACAGTTTGCATTTATATTCTATGATAACAATGCTGTTATTTGAAATATGAGGTCCTTTATTCTTCAGAATGTATAGTGTTTTATTGTGATCCTGTATTAATGTATGTTTAATACCAGTCTGGAGGCTAGTTATTATGAAGCTGATTGCAACTCTGCGTCATTCCGTCATTCCGTCACTTGTATTATTCTGCATTCGTCGATAAAAAGTTACGTGAACTTTCTTCTCTCTCAATTACAAATGTCATAATTACAAATTGTAATATTTTTATGTGTGACATAATTAATAATTGGAAATGTGTAATTAATCGATTTTATAATTAAAAGTTTTCCTTTTTTGAGACAAATTAGAGCAAACAACAATTGGGATATGTGTTTCTGAAATTGTCTCTGTTTTTGTAGCGGAATAATGCTTTGATGTCACTAAATAGTAATAATTTGGACTTTACCACATCTGTTTCAGTTCTTCCAGGAAATGCTACTGCATTCCAGCGGTGCAGACGTTGAGTTTTCATAACGATTTGACGCATGGAGTATATTGTGGTTGTACCACATTATAACAATCCGAAAGGCTGTTTCGCATCTTTTCTTAGGTTCTCCTGAACAATATGTCCGTTACACTACTAAACGCCAAGAGTTCGGACAAGAGTTTTGCGAATTTTCTCACTCCAGAAGAGTAATGCGATTGAACCAATACATCCCGAACCAGCAGCTCTGGTAGTTTCTCACTTCCTCCGGAAGACACGATGCTCAAAATACTCATTGTTCCTCACTATATCATCACCCTTATCTTGTCCACCATTTCTATAAGCCTGATTAATTTTCAACACGTGATTGTGGTACAACTCAAACTCATAATTTCATGTTATGTTTCTCTTTGTAAGATTTATCACTGACACCATTATCCCGAATTCAAAATGGTGCTCTATTGAACCCGACGACAATCAATACTGGAAGCTTGATTAGCATTTTACAGCTATTTTTTACCTTACAGCTTCATTTTCTGGCCGATGAATCAGGGCCCAAAACAAGAAAGGCTGAATTAACAAACAAAACCAAATGCATGCAGGATGAGACAAACCAACCGACAGCTTAATGTATATTTCATATGATGAACCATTTTTGTCTCATTGATGCGCTCCCTCACGCCAGGCTTCCTGGCTAAATAGTCACAGACAGACAGACACACATCACACATACGTATAGCATTTATATCCGTATTTTCGTTCGCTGGATCCTCCTTGTGTCTGCTTGTTATTGGTTGAATATGGGTGGCAATGGGAGCGGGGATCCGATATTCCAATATTAAATCAATACGACTAACACATAACGCATCGTGTCTGTCTGTACGTCTGTCTCTCTGTATGTGTCGGTGCTCGTTATAAATCATGCTGTTAGGTTTACACCCCTTTCCCTTCTGACCACCCCACCCCTGGATTTCCGTGTTCGTTCAAATTCCGTGTGCAGTTTCGTAGCATTCGGTTTGGTATCATTAGGTCATTAGGACCCCCTAGGTATACAGAATACACGGTTCCGATTCAAAGTATAACACGCACTTGATGAAAGTGAACCTGTTTTACGTTCGTGTCACACCCAAGGATATTTTGTTCGCTTGTAGGGTTTCGACATAGTGGCTGTTGCCTGTCGGTGAAGCAGGCCGGTAGTCAGTATTATAAGTCGATGTTTCGTCGAAGTGATATTACAGTTATAAGGCGTCCTTGGCATCAGAATCAAATTGAACTGGAAAAATAATTTGTCATGCTCTCCATTAGTCCATAAACGGCTAAGCAGTGACGGACTGTGCGCGATTGTCACATTTCAGTATGTACACGCCATTCACACTTGGGCTACTTTAGGGCAATGTATGTTCTGTATGCTGAATAGGTCAGTGTGTCACTGAGACTTTTGTGAAAGGTCTGCTTCTGTAGAATAGTAATAATAATAATAATAATTATTATTATTATTATTGAAAAGTTTGTTTATGCTTCCCTTAAGAGCAGCTAAGAATTTACCAAAAAATTCTAGAGGGAAGATTTCACAGGGAGAGACCTCTCAAGACACATTGGCTGAGACTGGAGAGTAATATTAAAGTGGGTACGATGTGGAGGTGTGTTGCCAGAGTTTGGACTGCACATTGTTGCAAACTTCAGTTTCCTGTTTTTCGGCAGGTTATTTCAGTGATTATTGTTGTTCTTACTTTTGTACATTTATTTTTTCTTATTTGAACGTTTCTCTGTGAATGAACCGATTTAATTGGTGGATAACCCAGAAAAAGTTAAGTTCCATTTCATTAGCATACCTTTTCTGCTTGTCCACTGGCATTAATACTGCAGTGCGAGGTTATCCATGCTACGTTTGTGAGTACAGGCTGAACGACTGGAGACTGCGGGTTCAATTACTAGCGCGGCGGACATTTTATTTTTGCCACAGTGTCGCACGACGTTTATAGATGGGCACCGTAGGGTCTTCCGCTGAACCAATGGGGTCGGAACGTGAAGCTAACCACCCACCTTCATCTAGTGCCGAAGGTGAGAAAGACTAGAACTATACTTGTATTACCAACACGTCATTCCTGTTGTGCAGTTTAATTAATTCAGCAAAGTTGTTTTAACTGTACTTTATGATTGATTTCTTTCTGAAAACTGTAGTACTCGTAAACACAAACAAATTTTTGCATACGAGTAGCATATTTTAATAATATTTTATCGGCAGCGAGTATACAAATATGTATATGCAGAACCAGAGAGAGAGAGAGAGAGGATATGGCTGCGATGATGTCGAAACCAGATTTTCGGAATCCATTGCAATTTATTAATGACGTAGTCGCGTGGATATGCCCAGTATGCTTTGAATATGTGTTGTGTAAAAATTACCTCTAATTGTACGTACACAGAATAAACAACAAACCCGTACATTGCCTACACGTGTATGTTATTCCCTCCCATCCATTGCTATCACGTCGACAATACACGACTATTAAAACTCCAGATTTCTCCCACTCAAATACAACCCCCTCCCACTCACCCACCCACCTTCAGTGTTTACACGCCTGGGAAGTCTTCTCACAATGTATTCCTTTCAGAAAGTTAATTTTGGCACAGAAAATCGGGAATAGAGAATTAAGTAGCACAAACTTGATGAAAAGTTGTGGTTTTAATTTTATGTTTTTCCGCCATATTGGACTGGAGGAGAAAAAAATTTCAAATTCTTAATGTCTTTTGTATTTACATCGCCATACGCTTTTGGAAATTGCGGTTACAATAACCTGAAACAACCCATTTCTTCAAAGTAGTTTTCTGTAGATGATAAAAAGCCGCTACGTATCGTAAACACTCAACTGGCTATATACCATTGAGGCAGAGCAGTGTGTCTTCTTTTTGGCTAATAAATGGAATTTACTGTTCTTTGTGGCTTAAGAAGACTTGTCAAATGACAAGATTTACTACTGCTTTGGCCTGTCCTAAGGTATGGGCCCTTATTTTCTCCAAAGGCCGCTGAAGCACTCAGTTAAGTCACGTCGCACGACTTTGCTTCACTGTCCAGTTTGTGCATCCCTGTCTTGCACCTGCCATGCACCTTAAGCTTCACTAACTGCCGTCCATCAGCTGGACCACATCTCTAAATCATTGACGACCTAACGCGGCTGGTTTTTTCACTCTTCAGCGTGTGACGACATAAATTACTCCAGTGGGGTTTCCATACTGTACGGATAGGAGTATCCCTGTTAATGACTAGTGGATTGGTGTACTCTTCGTTTTGTGGTGGTGGGTGAATTTTGAAAATCAATTTATCACTCTACACCTCCCTCCCTCTCTGTCGCTACTCTTCACTACCCCACCAAAGCCCTCCAAACCTCATCCCCTCATTTGGAAATCAGCCCTAGTACACAGTGTATAGCTAACGAGTTTAGAGTGTACGGTTTTATAGCCCGTATATTGCTCAGATCATTACTATATACGGGAAATATAGGTGGTGCTACTGCCGCGCTGTATACACCGATAAACAGGACACATGCACGCGTGTACCCTCACATCCCGAATGGACGTTTTTCACTCTCCCAATGGATACAGACGAGATAAAAACTATGCAAGCCTGTCACAGCTTTGATGATTACAGTATAGGGGTTAGAGACTTTTTATGTGATTTCAATGAATCGTTGATCAAAAATTTTGTGATTAACACATTTGCTGCGAGGGTTATGGAGAGATGATTCCTGTGAATTATCATTTGTTCGAAATTGATATTATGGTCAAATTCCTTCCTTCTACCCCTCCCCCCCCCCTTGCTTGCTTGCTTCCTTCCTTCCTTCCTTCCTTGTTTCCTTCCATCCATGTCGACTTACTTTCTTACATCATTTGAAACGGACAAAGAAATACACAAACGTTTTAGTTTATTAAGCGTTTCTGGGATTCCGAAATCTGGTGTGCCCATTGTGCACGTTACGTGCTCAGCTGCAGGCTGATACTTTACTTTACTTCCATTCAAATGGCTTCCCTATTGACAATTTGTGACAGCGCTGCTGTTTGTTGAACAGTCCCTGCGAGGAGTGCAGTTGTAATTATGCTAACTCATGGAAATATTGAATCCCACAAAAGAATTGGGTCTGTAATATTACCGTTACTGTTGGGTACATGAGAATTTAGAAAAATGGACAAAGTTTTAAACATTAAGTCCCTTGACTATATGTTTTGTCACAGTCTAAATTCATATGTGATGTGTCATTACATTACAATTACATGGTGTTCTTAGTAGAGAACATCTCGTTGTGTTTAAGTATAATATTAAAATGAAATAAAACATGTACTTCATCAAACACAACTGTTTTATAATTTATTAATTTAAATAATGGTAACTAGTATCAGCCTATACAGGTCATCACCAGGCCAAAATATTTATAAAATACACCGGCATTTAAGTTTTTATAAATATTTTGACCTGCATAGGCCGAAACTAGGCGCCATTATTTCAATTAATAAAGTATAAAATAGTTGTGTTTGACGAAGTATATGTACTTACTTACTTACTTACTTACTTACTTACTTACTTCCTTACTCCATGATGCAGAGTCCTTCTTGAGAAGCTAACTGGTTTGCAGCTAGTCAAGAAATTCCCCGCATTTCACGGAGCCCGAAGGTTCATTACCGCACTCACAAGCGTCCGCCACCTGCCTCTATCCTGGGCCAGCCCAATCCAGTCCATATACCCACATCCCACATCCTGGAGATCCATCCTAATATTATCCACCCATCTACGCCTAGGTCTCCCCAGTGATCTCCTTCCCTCCGGTTTCCCCAGCAAGACCCTATACACCCCCCTCTCCTCACCCATACACGCCACATGCCCAGCCCATCTCATTCTTCTCGAATTTATCACCCGCACAATATTGGGTGAGGAGTACAAATCATTTAGCTCCTCGTTATGCAGTCTCCTCCATTCCCCCGTTACCTCGTCACTCCTAGGGCCAAATATGTGTTTTATTTAATTTTAACATTACATTTTATTTTCTAAGATTGTATAGCGTCGGTTATGGATGAGTTAGTGGCACTGATGGAATGATACTGACAGGGCAAAATCGAAGTACACGGGGAAGGCCATGTGCCAGTGACTGTTTGTCAACCACAAATCCCCTCTGGTGTGAGAGCTGACAACTAACCACCCGAATCATGGTACGGACATTTATTTATGCTTGGTACCTTTGTTGGTAATGTGGCTTCAAATGTCAATATGTGTGCGGATTGTGGATTGGGAGGGATTGGGTAGGCGTTATTGGGGCCCGTTTTAAAGTACTGTCTCAGAATATGCCTTGGACTAGTGAGGAAAAATGTAATCCTGAGATGCGATAGTTAGCCCCCGTATCAGGATTCAAACTGGAACCTTCGGAAAATGAAGCAGGAATTTCAATCCATCAAGGGCGGTAATCGGCGTCTATACGGTTGTGATTAGCCACGTTACATTTACGACAAAATGCAACTTTCCATCGTCAAGGTTTGAATTTATGTTTGTGTGAATTGATGTAATAATGCTTTGCCTTGTCAACTGCTACGGTACAGGTCTGGTAGGAGGCACGCGGTGACACAATTGTTTGAGGTACTGCACTGCAAGCTGGAAGGTCGCCGGTTCCATTCCCCATTGCGGTCTTTGGGGAGTAAAGGCGGCTGGTCTGTAAGGCTGACAACTTTACCATATTTATGTGTGGATTGTGTAGAAAATCTGAGAGCCTCAACCTCCTGAAGCCCTAAGGGCCAGTTGAGGCCTGTAATGGGATAGCTTTTGTCGGTGCGGTGAGCGCCACAGCTATGCGCAGAATACGATTACACCCGGGATCTTGTTTGTTGGAAGAAACTGGAAAACACGTCATGCCGATTCCATATTCTGAATGATGATCTAAAGTCCCTGTTGGAGTCCATAAAGTCTTGGGTAGAGTATTTGCTATTGAAACAGTTTTGTTGGGCTCTGGTAATGAATTGGAATTATCCCAGAAACTGTTGGATTATTGCAGAATGTTATGTTCCGTCGACTAGGAACGTATTTTAGAACCAATCAGTCCGAGTGCAGACTGTCTGCTGGAACCGCTTCCGAAACTGCTGGAATTTCATTTTGGCTAGAGAACTTAGTTTAAAGCCACTTGGATGGAAAAGAATTTCCAATGGATGGAAAAGAATTTCCCGTTGGATCCACAACACAGTCACTTTAGACTTACCCCTGAATCTGTGTCGGATTTAGTACAACACATCGAATCACAAGGACAACTCATTCCATGACTTGTTCGATGAATCCACAGTTCGCACAGAACGATTCAGAATCAGGTGTTTCGGACTGCCAGTATCTGAAGTGCAGACTAGAATGTATGTTGAAATCGAACCTTTGGTACACAAGCTTCTGGATCAAATGTAGTTTGCAGCAGACTGGTAGTTTGTAACTTTTTAGTTTCTGGCGTGTTCGAGTCAAATTTTGCTAAATTTAATCGTCAACACTACTTTTGGATTTGATGGCCCAGTTAAAAAAAATCAGTGCCCCCCCCCCCCCGCGAACACGGTAATAGGGATGCCCTGTTTTGTTTGTTTTGTTACTGGCGGTACTTCTGGATTTCATAACATAGATCCAGAATGCGGCTTTTTGTGAGAGAAAAGGAAGCCAGTCCTGAATTCCACACAAACGGTTTTAATGTTCTACACTCTTGGGGAGGTATACCTAAGCTATTATTATTATTATTATTATGTTGGTGACCCGCTGACACATTTTGACTCTCTCGCCGCCGGGTCTGCAGGGGTCTTATCTTCGACACTGTCTTGTGTCTCATTTGGTGTCTTCTTCAGCAAGTGTATGAACGAACGTTTTCATGGGTTTCGCCCAGTAGCTGTGTAGAAAAAGAAAGAAGGGAGGCAATGTACATATAACGTAACATTGAGGCGCCTTCGTACAACCGTTGTTTCAGTGGGAAGTAATGAATATTACATATTTTAAGTGTGTGTATGTAGCCTTAGTTATGCAGTATGCAATGCGAATGCGCCATTTTGTCGTCTGCAGACTGTGCGGCTCCGCTATATTTTTCCACATTATCTCAAAACTGCACGATCTTCGAAAAAAAAATTTTTGAACGTAAAATGTGTTTTGATTTTCTGTACAAATTTCTCTGAAACGTTTCTGATTTTAAGGAGAATTTAGCTAGATACAATCATAAATGTATATCGGTCTACACATAAAGTACCCGTTATTCTTGTCAGATTTTAAAGAACCTCGAATTTTCTCGACAGATTTTCGAAAAATACTCAAATAGAAAATTTCATGAAAGTTCATCTAGTGAAAGCCGAGTTGTTCCATGCGGACGGAAGAACGAAGACAAACAGACGGACAGACATGACGAAACTAATTGTCGCTTTTCGCAGTTTTGTGAACGCGGCTAAAAGTTATGCACATCCGATCGTTCATACAGCACAAAAATATAACCAATTATTTGATTCGCTCAGTCTACTGACATCATCCGGGATCTATCATCTAACGCTGATAGCTGCTCAGTTAGTCACTATTTTCTAGAAATCGAATGTTCTTTACCGTCTATATAACCTCACGACGATAGCCTAGCATCTCGAACTAGTTCACTCTAGCCTTTGCATACATGCATGCGTTCGTACATACACACACACACACACATCCGCTCTCATGGATGTTTGCATGCAGACATAATACTTACGTCACACGACCTACGTCAATACATCTTACATGCATACTGTCTGGTGTCGGTCTACGTAGCGTTGAATTGGAATGATAACTCAGTAGATTGTGAAAGAGTCGATCTAGGCACGTCTTACCGCACCGTCGCAGTATTTTCATGGAGAAGATGGGGTAAGTCACGCAAAACTGTATTAGGGTAGCCGGCGTCCGTGTCGAGCATCGATCTCGGGTCCTCTCGCACAAGTCGCGAATACTAGAGCGACGTTGAATTGAGGGACGCACAGAAACACACACACATTATTAATAGTCAGACCTACAGACACAAAGGTAGGAAGTCAGAACAAAACCGACTTCTACGACATGACGCCGTGTAGTCTGGTAGGAACTTAGCAGCGTTTCGTTGGGACATACTATCGCCGTCTTCAGGGTGAAAGAATGATTATGCATGGAAGACGGAGGTACATATTTTTCCACAACGTTAACAAATTTTTGCCAGACTACACGGCGTCACATTCCAGAAGTCAGTAATCTTCGCGGTCGTCACGTCAACTCTCACGAAACAGCTTTTTTTTTTTTTTTGCGCCGAGTCCATGAAACAATCTGCGATGTAGTTTTTGGCACTGACTGCTAATATGAATATTGCCCCACCGCACCTCATCACTCAGCGGCTACCGATCGTCACGTTTCATTCGAACGAATTCAAATGCATGTCATCCACGCCCTGGTCGTTAAAATGATTGCCATTGATAGCAATGAAATTGGTGCGGTTTCATGCCGTGTGGTTTTTCTGTCATCCCTGGAGTTCAACCCCCCACCATCCATATAAACAACCAGCACTCCTCCCTAGATATAAAAATAATTTACAGTTGTTTTATACATTTTTCTTTATATTATGGACTTCGTCTCTTTTTACATGTTATTTATAAATAGGACGGAAATAATATAAGCTGCTGGTTGCCATGTTTCATGTCTTCAATCTCGTAGGTTTCCAAACTAAAATTTGAGCAAGATAATGTTAGTTACTTTACGGGGAACTCCAGCAGCAACGTATTCAAAATTGTTAACCTCTGTAATTGTTGTAGTTTATCTTCCGCGCATCTGGCCGAATGATGTCGTTAATTCAGTGGCTCTCGCGGCGGTATCGTGCGACCTGAATCTAACATGCTGTTGGGTTACAGATCCCGAATGTTAATCACTGCTAAGTCACCGAATACATCACATACAACATGATTCGCCGCAGCTCATTTCCTTCTTAAGGATCCTAATAGTATTGTCATCCCATTTCCTTACTAGTATTAAAAGTTGCCGTTTGTCCAGCACCACCTCCCCACTGCCCGCCAATTCTGTGTGGATTTTAAATAAATTTTATTCCATCTGCTTTCCCAGCTCCTCTTGACCTCCTTTAATCTACCAATCTAAACTTTATAAGTGCGTTGTTTTGTAAATAACGAAGGTACTGCGTACGTAACACATTGTGTCACTCTCCTAGGCCACCCCCCCCCCCCCACCCCCAGGGTGTTTTACCGAAAATCGTAGGTTTCGAGAAAAGTAGTACAACTGGCTTCAAGCCAGTTATAACTTGAATATAAAACATGGTCACTCATGGAGAAGGATAAAGTCACGTGAAATGTGTGCGTGCGACAGGAACATTTTGCAGAAGTTGTACATCAGTAATTAATTGTATGAGTTTTGAAAATCAGAGCTGAGGAAATATTATAAAGCCCCTTATTTGGTTGTGTTTGTTAAGGCAAGTGTCGGATTGATGGGGAGTGTTGTTAGAATTCATGAAACAAGGGATCTGATGTATGAAAATTGAAGAATTTTATTGTGTAAAGCAATTTTGTGGTTTACCACAAGGTAACTAACTTGTTGGCTCATTGTCGTTTCTCTAATGGTCTTTCCCCGTTTCCCATCGTTATGCTTTCGAAGTATGCCCTCCATTCCGCCCCGCTTGATTAATGAGGCTGTCTCCCCGTCAGTATCAGCAACGGTACCTGTTTACTGATAACCAAGAACAATTTCAAAGAAATCAAGCTCTTCACTGTGCTAGTACAAGCAGTATGTTGCATCTTCATAGCCTAGCACCAACGTTTCATGTTTTCAGAGAGGTGTGTACTTATACCGGCATCAAAACATTCAGTAGTGAATCACTGTAGAATTTCAAATCTTATGAACGAAAAAACTCAGTGTAAAGCAGCGTTAAAGACATAGTTACGGGCACAGTCCTTTTATCCTGTTGAAGAATTTGTACTGTTTGAAAATGACTCACAATCTTATTACCTGCTGTATTTAAGGCATTTATTTAACACTTGAATGTTTTAGACGAAGCAATTGTATTGTTTTAATTGCAATAATTTTGTGCTTTTTGTACTTTCGTGGACTTGTTTTCACACCTTGCATTCTAACTAAATTTTGTTTCCAGGTTTGTATGTATATATGTGTATATGTGTGTGTATATTTATGTATGTATGTATGCATGCATGTACGTATGTGTATGTATTACATATTATGTACGTATGAATACGTGTATGTATATATGTATGTATGTATGTATGT
>Ga0131853_10020210_pt1 | contig 12103 bp, 11 predicted proteins | sample TergutLab28metaG_FD_92764 | JGI IMG/M metagenome (GOLD analysis project Ga0131853, IMG submission 92764) | Labiotermes labralis P1 segment gut microbial communities from Petit-Saut dam, French Guiana - Lab288 P1 (version 2) (version 2) | ecosystem: Host-associated > Arthropoda: Insects >...
CCCAAATGCATAAATTTTGTTAAAGAACTTGTTGAGCCTCTTGTCGGATTCGAACCAACGACCCCGAGATTACAAATCACGTGCTCTGGCCAACTGAGCTAAAGAGGCATTGTACGCTTGTACGCGCTTAAAAAGCCGTTCAAACTTACCCTGTTCAAACGGCTTGCAAATGTACGAATTTATTTTTGGTCTGCAAAATATTTTCTGAAATATTTATTTTTTGTTCTGTTTCTCTTTGTGTTTGCGTACTTGCTTGTCTAACGCATCAACACATAAATCGACTGCTTCCTCGAAAGTGTCGCAGGTTTTTGATGCAAAAAACTCAATTCCGGGCGCAGAAACTTTGATTTCGGCTTCCTTGTTGGCTGCGCTTTCGGGCTTTACTACTTTGAGATAAGCATCGATTGTTTCGATTTTGTCGAATAACTTTTCTAATTTCGACAACTTTTTATTCCTGTAAATCCCTATATGTATAAAATATCAAACCTAGTTTTTTGGCTTTTTGCAAAACAAAATTCAATCGTTCCGGTGTTATTCCCCAATCACAGTTAGATATATTGTGTGAATATAAGTTTACAATTTTTCCATAATCTTTTGCTAACTCCAATCTTTTGCTTATTTCGTATCTAAAACTTGCATCACAGCTAAATTGAATGTTATCTATAGATGTAGCAGTTATAAATCCGGATTTCATTTCATCTTTGGTGTACATACTTATTCCCACAGCACCTCTAACTATCTTGTAGTATTTCAACAGTTCATAATTCATCCATGGTTCATAATCTCCAAACGTATACGCAAATGATGTTAATTCAATGCCAGCATCTCTAAATATACCTATCCGAGAAACAGTTTCGTAGAAAAACTGTTCGCGTGATAATTCTGGTAATCGAGGGTGACTAATAGTGTGAAAACCTATTTCATGTCCGCGATTTTGAGCATCAAGCATAAAATTAGAAACAGAACCACTCGTAACAAAAAATGTTACTTTCGCTCCATACTTATCAAATAAATCAAAATGTTTTCCCCATTCATACGGATGATAATCATCAAAGCTCAACACAATTCCAAAAACAGGAGGTTGTTCCTCCGGCTCACCAAAAGAACAACCATAAAAAACCACTATAAGAAAAAGCATTATAGACATTACACAAACCAATGTTTTTGTCTGACTGTCAATAACTTGCTTTGTCCCCATAATTTACTGCGTTAAAATCATTCGTTTCACATCTACTTCCCTGCCGTCGGCAATGAGTGCGTAAAGATAAATTCCGGGCGAGAGTTGTGAGCCTTGTATAACCTCTACACCATCGCCACGTTGTGTGAGCGGAATTTGTATCAGTTGCTTGCCTTGCATATCAAAAATAATAAGGCTTGCGTTGCGTACTGTTTCTGGTAGATAAAACTGTATTTGCGTAGATTGATTAAAAGGATTCGGCACATTTTGATGTAAAACAGCCGTTCTGCCTATATTGGAAAATGCATCAAAAGCGGGCAATTCGTCTGTCAAAGGTGCAGAATGTATTCTTACCGGAATACCGACACCGGGATTTATCAGGTGTTCGATTAACTCTCTCTGTTGTGCCAAAATTTCTCTTTGCTCTCTCAACTCGTTTCTTTGTTCTTTCAAAGCTTCGACGATGATAGGAATCAGCCCGATATAATTAACCGCATAGTAACCATCGAAAGATTGTACAACCAATTCCGGAAAAACTTCTTTCAACTCCTGCGCCAAAAAGCCAAATTCCAAAGTTCTGACTCTTCTTTGCACTTCTCTTTCAGTGAACTCTTGTCTGGTAGAAAATTTTCGGAGTGTATCTGTCATCGCCTCAAATTCTATGGAACGAGACATTTTTTTATACGATTTCCCTTGAAGCAGAAAAAGTCTGCTTATTTTATCATCTGTTAGTGGCTTTATTTCACTTTTCAGACGTTCATCGGAAGTGAGACGGAGGACTTCGGCATCAACAGCCCCTCTGATAAAAGCGCTTCCTAGAGCCTCAATTTCGCCTATGATGACTCTGCCGTCTGATGTTAAATGTAATGCTCTAACAAGATTATTTCCTCCTCTAAAAATCAAATCCGGAGAATAATCAATAAATGCATTAACATTATTGTGATGCAACCTCAAACGGTTACCTGTGTCACCAACAGCACCAATCCTAATATTTCTGAGAATTGGTAAATGAATATCTCCGTTTATCTGTTGAGTACCGGTATTAGTCAAAACTCTTGACCATCCACCCCAGCCGTTGCCGGTATCGGAACTTCTGAAAAACATAGCAGGATTAACACTTCCAAATCTTATTGCTATTTGCCCTCCATAGCTATAATCTGAACGATTATACCGATGCCCCATATTTATACCCCAAAACCAAGTTCCCGGCTCGGGCGCATTTGCAGCATTGTGAGAATCAAAAAAACCGCTTTGCCACACATTGTTCCAATTGGCAGTTACATTGGGTCTTGAAATTAACAACTGGTTTAGCTCAGTCGTGCCACCTAAATTTGTAGCCTCAACACGAATACTTCTTGGTTGTTCGCTTGCCGTAATCTGCGAAAAAGAAAGAAAAGAACATAAAACGAAAATTGTTAAGAAAAAAATTGTTTTCATACGCAAAATTTTAATTGTTAGTAATTTGTTTTTTATTTTTACAAATGTATAAAATAATTTCACAAACAGCAAAATTTGCTTTGTGTTTTTATGATTATTTTGTGTTTGTTTGCAAAAAAAACGAGGCTGTTTAACTTTTAAAACAGCCTCGTTTGGTTTCAATATAGTATAAGGATTAAAAAATTGGAGTTAGTAAGTTTGTATAGATATTAATTTATTTCTTTTTGCCATTAATAGCATTAACGAGTAATTAATCATTTTTTCACTCTTTGAATAGCATTTTGTTTTTCTTCTAAACCTTGCCAAAAAATGCCTTATCACGCCGTTATAACTCTCAACAGTATAAGTTTCTGCCTTACTTTGAATCAACAGTTCTGCTGGTATCATTTCTTTGTATGACTTCCAGTAATCCGTTGCAACAAAGTCTTTAGCATAATCTTTTACTTTCTCCCACAGCCTTATTCCTGTTTCTGTTCCTCTATTTCCCAAAAAGAAATCAACGTACTCTCTTCCTTCTCTATCAACGCAAGTCCAAATCCACTTGTAGTTTTTTTGGAACCGACATAAGTATGAAGTTCATCTAACTCCATAATACGGACAGGTTTTGGATTACGAACTTGCTTCAACTCCGAACCGTATTTCTTTACCCAGTTTTGAACTGTTACATGGCTGACTTTCAGTAGTCTGCTTATGGAATGAAAGCCTAAACCTTTCAAATACATGGATAAACCAAAGCGACGTTTTTTCTCTTTCTCTGCAAAATAAGAATAGTCGAACGTATAATTATTGCCACAATCCTTACATTTATAGCGTTGCCGCTCTCTTATTATGCCATTTTTCACCTTATTATCTGATTGATATTTACCGCATTGCATAATTTTTTCACACAAAGATAAGAAATCTATCTGAAATTACCAAATCCAAAAATTATTTTTTGTTCTGTTTCTCTTTATGTTTGCGTACTTGCTTGTCTAACGCATCAACACATAAATCGACTGCTTCTTCGAAAGTGTCGCAGGTTTTTGATGCAAAAAACTCAATTCCGGGCGCAGAAACTTTAATTTCAGCTTCCTTGTTGGATGCGCTTTCGGGTTTTACTACCTTGAGATAGGCATCGATTGTTTCGATTTTGTCGAATAACTTTTCTAATTTCGACATTTTTTTGTTAATGTAAGCCTCTAACTGTACTGATGCGTCAAAATTGATTGACTGAATTCTTATTTTCATAAATACCTCCTTTTTTTATTTTGCCCGAGGATGGGCGGTTTTATATATTTTGTGTAATTCTTCAAAACTTGTGTGCGTATATACTTGTGTTGCAGATAGATTACTGTGTCCGAGCAATTCCTTTACTGCGTTTATATCTGCACCGTTGTTGAGCATCGCCGTTGCAAATGTGTGGCGCAACACGTGCGGACTGCGTTTTTGCTGACTGCTGACTTCCGACATTTTTCCCGATACAATATTATATATAAGCTTCGGATATAGTTTTTGTCCGTTTTTTCTTACAAATAAATTGTTTTCTGTCAATTCGACTGTTTTGTTTCGCAGTTCGATGTAGCGTTCTACTTCTTTGCAAAATTCGGGCAAGAGCGGAATAATGCGCTCTTTGTTGCGTTTGCCAAGTACTTTCAAACTGCTTTGCGCGAAATCAATGTCTGCATCCTTAATATTAAGCAGTTCGGAAAGGCGAATGCCTGTTGCATAAAATGTTTCCAGCAACAAACGGTCGCGCACGCGCTCAAAATCGTTCGGCAAAAATGTATCGTCCAAAACACATTCTATTTCTCTATGTTTAAAGAACGTAGGAATAGGCTTTTTTGTTTTAGGGAGAATGATTTTTAACATTGGATTTTTTTCGGCGTATCCGCGCCGAAGCATAAAACGCCAAAATGATTTGAGCGACGAGATTTTTCGGGATATTGTGCGCGAGGAAGTGCCATTTTCCATAAGCGACAAAATCCATTGCTGAACGTGCTGTGCTGTTATCGTGTCGGGCGAGGAAAAGTTGTCGAACGATATTTTTTGAAATTCGCAAAATTGTTTCAAGTCGTTATGATACGACAAAACGGTATGGGTAGAATAATTTCTCTCATACTGTAAATATTGCAGAAATTCGTTTGTCATAATTCACGTTCCTTTTCTGCAACGAAGTTAAACAAAAAAATAGAGAAAGCAAAAATTTCTCTCTAATTTTTTAATTAATATTCTTTTTGCTGCAATTTTTGCACGTAAACGGCGTGAATTTTTTGCTCGCGTTTTACGACAGAAGGCTTGTGGAAAGCTTGACGACGGCGAAGTTCTTTCACTACGCCTGTTTTTTCAAATTTACGTTTGAATTTTTTTAAAGCTCTTTCGATGTTTTCGCCGTCTTTTACAGGAACGATAATCATAAATTAATTCTTAAAATGTTTTTTATATTTGTCTTTGTTATTCTCAAAAAATTTCGGAGTGCAAAAATAGATATTCCTTTTGAATTATCAAAATTTTTTGGAAAAAGAATTTTTTGTGTCAATGTATGAACTTTCAATAATTCGGAATAAACTCTAAATCTTGTTTTCTGAATTTCACAAACTGTTTATCACTGCTAATGAGAGGCAATTTCTCGGTTATAGCGTGGGCAATTATCAAGCGGTCGAATGGGTCTTTGTGATTTTTCAACATTTCAAGCTTTGCGAAAGTTTTTAAATGTTCTTTCACTATGTACTTGACTTCTAATCCTAATTCATTTTCAATAAAGTCGAAAATATCAGATTTTTCCTTCCCTATTTTTTAGATTTAATGCTACCTGTCTGTAAAAGCTGAATATACTCTCACACATTCGGAACTGATATAGCCAACATTTCCACTGTCGTTCATAATTGCACGAACATCAACAGATAGAGAATCACGTTCTATAAATGTTAATCAACACATTGGTATCAATAAAGTATCTCATAGATTATCTGTTTACGGCTCTACGGTCAATTACTTCAATAATACCGTCGAGATTCTTATCCGGAAATCGACACAATCCCGAAAAAAGTTGCTCAAATGCAAAATGCGGGATACACTTCTGTTGTAGCGTTTGTTTTGCCCGAAAATTGCTGGATAGACAATTATTTCACTCCGTTAATTCCTGTTCGAGAGGAATTTTTGTTGAAATATGCCGGCAATCATTCGGCAACTACTCAACAAGGAACTCGGCATGCCGCGTCTATACAAAAAATATCTATCAAATCGACGTCATAGATTACTACCATTGTCCGCCTTGTTGGAAAGGCACTCCTTCTTGAACACAACGTATGTTCTCCGCGTAGTTCTTGTTAATAGTAGCGAATATCGCAGAAGCTGTCGAGCCGCCAAGTCGGTACATATTACGTCCTCCGGCTGCGGTACTTGCTCCTCTTGTCCAATAGTGAAATCCGGGTCCGCTTGTATCCAAAAGACCACCCGAACTGAAATTACCCATTGGAGCATAGCCTTGCGCGGGCAAAATTAAGTAATCTCCAAAGCGTATGAAACTGTTCGGACGACTGCGTGAATTATTGCTATGAACAGCTGACCAAGTAGCTTCTGTTCCTACTCTCCAACCATATTGACAAGGGTCTTCCCAAACTTGCCAAGCCTGAGCTCCTGTTGCTGACGGTCTTGTGCTGGTAGGTCTATTCGCTGCAGGGAAAAGCGACCCGTCCGGACGTCTGGTCGGCAGTCTTCTGCCCCAAGCATAGTAATTTCCGAATAAAGCCCGACGGTTGGCAGCTGTGTTAAAAATAAACGGATTTGCTGTACGGTCGGCACCCAAATTATGGCATTCAAACATTTGCCAGGTAGTACTTCCTACTCTTGCAGGGCAACCGCAAGCCTGGTCTTGTATTCTGATAACAATACTGTCGCTGAATGTTTGTCCGCCGGCATCATATACGGCGAACAAGGTGGTTGTTAGTGCCGTAATTCCTGTTGTTCCGGCAGCACCCGTAAATGCCGAATGCCTAAAAGTAACGGTGGCAGTTGCCTGTGAAGCGTTGGCATCGCCGGTTACAGATTCAACAAGGCTTTGCGGGTCGTCCATAATAAAACGAATATTGCTAATGTTAGTTCCTCTGAAAGTATAGTTAAATGATAATCTGTTGCCGTTATTGAAATCGTTCGGACGAATTGACAAAGGCAAACGTTCGCCGTCTATCCAAGGATTGTCAGTATAAGTACCGCCTGTTGTATGTACATCCAAACAAGATTTACCGCCAAAAAACGCTACTTGGTGACCGGGAGTCGGATTAGGCAGTTGCCTTGGATTAATGGTAACAGCTACTTCTACAATAGCGGACGAAGCTTCTCTTAGAAGGACATCGCAAGATGCGGTCGCAAATGCTTGAATTTGATAATTTCCGACTACTGTTGGAGCAAAGATAAATGTATTGCCTGTTGCCGATTGTGTTGCAGTACCGGTAACAGCCCATCGGTAAGTTATTGGCTCACTGCCTGTATTAGCGGAAACTGTAAAGGTAATGCTTTCTCCTTGACGTATGGTTTGGGCAGAGCTTGGAGTAACAACCACAGAGCCTGCAGGAATACAACCGAGTTCCACAGTAATTGGGTCGGAAATCAACTCGGCAGTACCGCAAGCATTGGTTGCCCTTACTGTAATTTGAAAATCGTCTGATGGCGTATTGCCATAAGTAACAATTGCCGCGTTTCCGTTTCCTAATTTTGTAATAACAGCAATAGAAGGGTCTGATGCTACCCATTCAATAATATCGGCATTAGGAGCCACAGCAACCGAATAAGTTCTTGAACTTTCAAAAAATTCCGTAGCCGCCGGCATCGACAGCCAAGAAATTGTAACAGGAGCAGATTGTATTACTTCAATCGGTGCAGAAACCATGCTCCAACAGCCGACTGCATTGGCATAGCGTACGGTGTAAGTGCCGGGTTGTGTAACCGAGAGTGGGTTAGTGCCGGTTGGGAGTTCCACTCCGTTTCTAAACCACTGATAAGCACTGCCTGTTATTCCGGCAGTTAAAACAGCCGGATGCACGGCGCAAATATAAGCTCTTTCATCACCTCTGTTAATAGAAGTTGCCAGTGGCGTACTGCCTTGCAATACCGTAAACTCATTGGAAGTTTTGCTCATCGGACATTCGCCGATTGCCGTAACTGTAACCGAAAGCACCAAGTTTGTATAAGAAGGAGGCACTACAAACATTGTAGTTGCTGTTGTTCTGCCCAAACTTTGTCCGTTGCCAAACCATTCGTATTCTACATTGCTGAAAGAACTGTAATCCGAAGCATTGGCAACGGTTAGCTCCAATGTTCCTCCGGCGCATACTGTCATTGAGCCGGCATTGATAGATATGCCGTTTATTTGTGCATCAGGTGTTGGTAAGTCGGAAGTTCCATCGGTATAAATAATATTTATTTTATTGCTTGATACAGATGAACAGCCATCGCCGGTTGTATAAATCAAATACCAAACTCCTTCACTTGTTTCGCCGGCAGGTACATAAAAAGAGCTCACATCTCTTGCTTGCTCCAATCCATCTTTCAGCCAAATAAGACCGGTAGCAGGATTGGGTGTGTTGAGAGCAGAAAGTGTTACGCCGTTTGTACCGCAAAGAATGCCGTTGTTGTCTGCAATAATATGCGGTGCAGGGCTTGCTGTGTTATTGGAAGCCGTAATGGTAATTTTACCCGGTGTTCCGCAACCTATCATGTTGGCATATACCGTGTATGTACCTGTTTGCGACAACTCCATGCCTACGCCTTGTGCTATCAAAATTCCATTGCGTAACCAAAAATATTCATTGCTTCTTATGGCATTTTCGCTTGTATTTCCATTAACGGAAGCCACAAACGCATGTACTGAACCGCTTTGACACAAAACAGTACTTCCTCCATGAACATCAATTTCTACCGTAAAATTGTCTGTACACGCATTACCAAGTTGTGTGAAAACAAAAGTGGAAGTCCTTCCAGCCGGGTCAGTGACCAAAATCACAGCTCTGCGTACGCCGGCAGTAGGATTAGGTTGAAAATCGACAATGAAAATACCTTCCGACAAGTCTATCGGTGTAACAGAAGCAAATTCACTTCCGGCAATAACAGTAAAAGTATAATCTCCCCGCACGTTCAATCCCGGATTGATAATCGGCGTTTCCCCTGTATTGCCTCCGTCTGCAGGAATTGGATTTCCCGGGTCAAAACCCGGCGTAGAGTAAGGAATACTCATTACTCCGCCATCAACGGCTATCAGTTGCCAATTATCGCCATCCCAAACATAAATACCCGGAATGATGTTTTCGTCTGTATTTGTGTTATACACAACTAATCCTGTGAGTTCAAGCACAATATCTGCGCCTTGTACCGAAGCATCGCTAAAAGTATGAGGAATTTTGCCAAGGTCGGTAATTTCTACATTAGGAAGTAGCAATCCTCCCGTAAAAGCAGCATTGAGGTCAAGCGTTGCTCCCGGTTGAGGAGGTGTACCGCCTCCAATTGTTACTTGTGCATTCAATGTTGAGACGGAAAATATTCCTAAGAACACGGTAAGTGTTAAAGCTAAAAAAAAATTTTTTGTTTTCATAAAAAAAATAATTTGTAGTTTGTTGTAGTAAATATGATTAAGTAAGTAATTTAATTTTCAATCGATACTATGTAAACTAAATAACAACATTCGTTCTTAATTTGTTTACAATTTTTCAAAAAAACATTTTTTGTTGTAAAAAAGAGTTTGCAAGGGTGATTCAAGGTTGTATATTTGCTCCTATATGCACAAAAGGCTTACGCACACGCGTAAGCCTTTATCATTTTATCGCCGAAGGCATTTATCTCTTTATCTTTTTATCACTTTATCGCATTTCCTGTCTTTGCAATCTTCGCGAAATCCGTCTTATTGCATCTTCGATGCTTTGTTCGGGTTCTATAATGTTGTGCTCGCCCCAAAAATCTTCGTCTTCAAAATCGCTCACTTTTTCGGCAATGATGGCATTCGGTCGCAAGCGTTCTCGTCTGGAAAATCTGCTTACACCTTCTTCCGTGCGGTCGGTAATTACCATTTCCGATTGTATTGTGTAGTGCGAACTGAACAAGCGTCTTTGCCAGCGAAGGCGAAATGAAACAGTTGCGCGTGAGTATTCATAAAACCACTGTCCGTCTTGCATCGTGTACTGAATCAGATACGATGCTTCGGTTACCTGCACTCTCATACCGCGCGGTTTTCGCTGAATAAATATCGAAGTGGCGACTTCATTATTTATATCCACATTCATACTGAATTCAAGCCGTGCAATCGCTTTTGTTTCAGTATCGATATAAAAACGTCCGCGAAAAAGCGGATGGTTAATCCAGCTTTTTTGATTGAAAACAACGATAGTATGCGGTCGATTGTTCAAATAAGTTCTGCCATCGAAATGAAAGTCGTAAAGCTGTGTGAAGTCATCGAAAAAAATATCCTCGTAGTTTTTTGCAATATCCAAACGCAAAGCAGCATCAACACCACCTTGATACCTCACAAAAATCGTATCAATGCGGCTTGGGTCTGAACTTCGGCGGGCTTTGTAAATTCGCGCTTGGTCGCTTGTTAAGCGTTTGTACGGACTTTTGAAAATATCAAGCACAGCTTCGGTTACAGCAACAAAATTGTTGCGTTTTCGTATCGTTTCGCGATAAAATCCAACCATTTGATACGCTCTTTGCGGATAATTTTGCGGAATTCGGTTGAAAACTTCCCGAATATATGCCGAAGCATCGCCTCGTAAAATCTCAATTTCATCCAAAGCCACAATATTCGGTCGCATTCTGATAGTTTTTACAACAGTGCCAAAGCTTTCTGCCGAAATTTCTTGCGAATGATAACCCAAATGCGAAAAACTGACACTCGCATTGGCGTGCTCGGTCGGAATTTTCAGTAGAAATTCGCCATCGGCATTTGTAACCGTTGCGATATTCGTACCACTGAGACGAACAGATACAAGAGGCAAAACTCGCCTGTTGTTATCGTCAATAATCCTGCCGTTAATCGTCAGAAAATCATTCGTTTGCTGAGCTGCAGCATACAGCTGTGCAAAAACGAGAAATAGAAAAAAAAATTTTGTTGGTTTCATGATGAAAAGTTTAATTTGTTGATTTGTTTTTCGTTAGTTTAAATATTTTGTGCAAAATAGAGAATATTCTCAAATTATGCAAATTTAGGCATTTTTATTTTGAAAAATCGTAAAAATCAGGATTAATTTTACAAGAAAATTATTTTTTCTTGCAATTATTAAGATTAATGTTTACTTTTACGCGAAATTATCAAAACACTAATTTTTTAAATCATATCATATGTCAATAAACAAAGTTATTTTAGTTGGTAACGTGGGTCGCGACCCGGAAGTGCGTTATTTGGATAAAAATGTGGCAGTTGCCAATTTTTCGCTGGCAACTACCGAAAGAGGATACACAATGCAAAACAGAACGCAAGTTCCCGAACGCACTGAATGGCACAATATTGTGGCTTGGCGCGGTTTGGCAGAACTTTCGGAAAAATACATTCGGAAAGGCTCTCAACTGTATGTAGAAGGAAAATTGCAAACTCGTTCGTGGGAAAAAGAGGGCATAAAACGCTATACAACTGAGATTGTAGCAGAAGTTATACAACTGCTCGGAAGACGCGAAAAACAAGATGAACAGCAGGAGACTGTCGCTTCGACAGAAAACACGGAAAGCAATACAGAAGGAAATTTACCGTTTTAATATGGCATTAATAAAATCGGTACGCGGATTTACTCCCGAAATAGGAAAAGATTGTTATTTGGCTGAAAATGCGGTGATTGTCGGCGATGTTGTAATTGGCGATGGTTGCAGTATTTGGTTTTGCACGGTGCTTCGCGGTGATGTAAATTCAATCCGCATTGGCAATCATGTGAATATTCAAGACGGCTCGGTATTACACACATTGTACGAGAAATCGACTGTTGAAATCGGCGACTATGTTTCAATCGGTCATAATGTTATCGTGCATGGTGCAAAAATCAACAATTATGCTTTAATCGGTATGGGAAGCACACTGCTCGATTATGTTGAAGTGGGCGAGGGCGCGATTGTGGCAGCCGGCTCGGTGGTTTTGAGCAACACGAAAATACCGCCGTACACGCTTTGGGCTGGTGTTCCGGCAAAAATGATAAAAGAAGTTGAGCCGGCACAAACAAACGAAATAAACCGAAAAATCGCACATAATTATGCGATGTATTCGGATTGGTATAAAGATTAATGTTCTGCTGAGTGAATCATTTCTAATGGAATGACATTTTAAAAAAAACAACAACATGCTGATATTCAGCAGATTTTTGTGTATTCTCTAAATGCACAACAGATTTAACATAAATAATTTTGACAAAAACTCAGCTTTAATCAACAGGTTTCAATGCTTTTACTTCAACCAAAAACTTAATGCGAGAAACGATGTAGTCAAAAAACATATTATAATGATTAACAATTACATCAGTTTCAAAAAACGGTTTTGTCTGTTCC
>Ga0131853_10020211_pt1 | contig 12103 bp, 10 predicted proteins | sample TergutLab28metaG_FD_92764 | JGI IMG/M metagenome (GOLD analysis project Ga0131853, IMG submission 92764) | Labiotermes labralis P1 segment gut microbial communities from Petit-Saut dam, French Guiana - Lab288 P1 (version 2) (version 2) | ecosystem: Host-associated > Arthropoda: Insects >...
AAGCAAGGCTTAGAAATATCTTGCCTAATTTTGATTCCTTCGACGACGCCTTGTGTCACTGTTTCAAGGGCATTTGACTATAGAATCGTTATAGCTTATATCAGTATAGATAGTGTCCTTTTTTCGGAAGTCTGCACTTCCTGATTGGGGAAGTCAAGAGTTCCGTTGCCCGCATCCTCTGAAAACGGCATGATATTAAAGTTTTTTACATATATCCTTGTTGGTTTGCCCTGCCCCTGCTTGACACGCTCTATTAGACCGATGCCTGTACCAGCGTCCAGTTCAGCTAACAGCTTGACGCCTTTGTTATGACCGCACGAAAGGCATTCTTGTATTTCATCCAGCGTGAAGTAAATATATACCCGGTTATGTTCATCAAGCCAGCCGTTTTTCATCGACAGCCCCATCCGGTCGAGCATGAGGCCGTACAGCACTTTTGCTTCCATGCCCAGCTTCTTGAAATGAGGCCCGGTTATCAGTACACGCGGTATGCGGAGAAATGTAAATTGGTCGGCTTCGCTGCCGTAGTAATAATCAAAGTTTGGTGTTTTCATATCCTCTCCTATTTGTTTTGAGAAATAAAAAAGGCCCGATTGAAAGTGTGAATCAATCAGGCCCATGTAGATGTAGGAATATTTGGTTTTTTGAGGTATAATAGGTTGGTAGGCATCTAAAATGCGTTTTGGTGAAAATGCTTTGCAAAATCAAATCACCGCAAACCTTATGTTTATACCGTTAATTCGTTGTTCTACATACCCTTCCTTAAAACTCGCTGTTCAACGAATGGTACTTGGAGGATATGTCCGACAACATCAGGAGCGTGCTTACCAGCCGCCGCAAGAATGGGTTCCACATCGGCTCCTTTGCTTTGTATGGCTACCTGAAAGATCCTGACCGCAAGGGACGCTTAATCATCGACGAGGAAGCCGCCGTAATCGTCCGCGAGGTGTTCACACTCTTTTCTCAGGGTTACGGCAAGATCACCATAGCGCGTATGCTCAATGACCGCGGCATCCCAAACCCCACCGAGTATAAACGGAGCAAGGGGTTGCGATATAAGCCCGCAAAGAGCCGGAACGGCGCCTTGTGGAAGTATTTCGCCATCTCCGATATGTTAATTAACGAAACTTACATCGGGAATCTGGTGCAGGGCAAATACGGCAGCGTATCCTACAAGACAAAACAGAACAAGCCGTTGCCGCAGTCAAAGTGGATTCGTGTGGAGGGGACTCACGAGCCTATCATTGACCAAGAGCTTTGGGGTAGGGTGCAGGAGCTGACGCGGCAACGGGCAAAGCCGTTCGCGGTTGGCACTATCGGGCTGTTCGCCAAGAAAGCATTCTGCGCTCATTGTGGATATACCATGCGTTCTTCCAAGAATCATGGTCTATACTACCTCAAGTGCGCTACCCGACATATTGCCAAGGATGCCTGCATCGGCTCGTTCTTATCGGTGAACACACTGGAAAAGACTGTGCTTGGCGAGCTGCGCCAGATTATTGACGAATATCTTGATCTGAATGAACTGGAGCGGCAGATCGCCCTTGAAAGCAATCTTGCCGACCAAATTAAACGTTTGAGGTCAGATGTTGTCCGCTATGAAAAGAAGCTGTCCGAGTACATTAAGGGCCTTAAAGATTTATATTTAGACAAGGTGAGGGGCGCCGTCACCGAGCTTGAGTATATCGAGATGTCAGGAGATTTTCGCCGTGAGAGCGAATACTTTGAGCAAAAACTTCTCTCCAACCGCAGCCAGATCAAAAAACTGGAGTGGCAGATAACTATCGGACAGAGTCGAAATCATCTTCTGGAGGAATACTTGGAGCTTGAGGCGCTTAATCGGGAAACCGTCGATAAGCTGATCGAAAAGATCGCAATCAGTAAAAGAAACCCCGAAATCAGGCAAGTCCCGATAGAAATTTACTGGACGTTTTAGGGCTCGCGAACCCGCATAACCACGTGCTTTTGTGTATCCATTTGAAGCTGCGCCAGAACAAAAAGCCCGCACTACATACGACAACATCCTGCGCTTGGCCGACGATCCAGACGTCAAGGACGCCATCAGGTTTTTGCGCGAGCGGGAAATCGTACATTATCAGCGTTTCGGCGAGGCTCTGCGAATAGCGCAAGATCGCTTGGATTGCAAAAACTTTTACGCTTTTAATCCCGGCTTCGATATATCGCAAGCCGCCGCGCCGAGTGAAAACAAGTCTTAATTTAATAGCGCTTGCGGGGCTTCGCTTTTGCGCTCCGCTAAGAACCCTTTCAAAACTCTTGACGCTAAAATCGCCAAACTTTTCAATGCGCCCCGTAAATTTCTGCATCCGGCCTTTTAGGCTGAATGCAGAAATTTGCTGTTTAAACAGCAGCGCCACTATGGCCAAACATCAAGTTATCGCCTAGATTCTTCCAGCCTGCGTTATTGTATTAAAAAAATATATCCGGTTAAGCCTCAACTCGATGATGTTTTTATTATGATGATGTTTTTATTATTAAGAGGGGGATTACAATGCGTAATCTTGTCACCGAACTAATAGATGAATGCGCGGCTTGTAACCGTTGTATACGCAAGCGCCCTATCGAAGGGGCAAACAGGGTAGCGATGGTAGACGGACAAATGAAGGTTTTTGTCAACCACGAACGATGCATATCTTGCGGCTCGCGTATTTACGCATGTCATCACGGCGTAAGAGATTATGTGGATGATACCGAGCGTTTTCTCGGCGATTTGCAAAGAGGGGTTGCCATTTCGCTTATTGCCGCGCCCGCATACCGCATGGCCGAGGATGGCGACCGGCTGCTCGCCTGGCTGCGGCAACTAGGCGTAAGAAATATATATGACGTGTCCCTGGGCGCGGACATTTGCACATGGGCCCACATACGCCCTATCGAACAGGCCCCCCAAAAACGGTGATCACGCAGCCTTGCCCGGTTATCGCAGATTATATACAGCGCTTTGAACACAGCTTGTTAAAATACCTTTCGCCCGTACATAGCCCCATGCTTTGCGCCGCCATTCATATGAAACAATACGAAGGCGTTAACGACAATATAGCGGCGCTTTCTCCGTGTGTAGCCAAGTCGCGTGAGTTTGACGCCGCCGGCCATATTAAATACAACGTAACGCTCCGGAAGCTTTATAAATATATTAGGGATGATAACATTCAATTACCTGATGAGGAATCAGGGTTCGATCATGCCGAATCGGCGTATGGGCGTTTGTATTCAATGCCCGGGCGGGCTGAAAGAGAATATTCAATTCTACTTCGGCAAAGGATTGCGGGTAGACTAGGCCAAAGGCCCGGATATAGTATACCGCGAGCTGAAAGTATTCGCCAAAGAAAGCGAACAGCGCCTGCCCGCGATATTCGACGTGTTGAACTGTGCGGAAGGCTGCAATATCGGAACCGGCATAGATCATAACCGCAGCCGGTTCAAAGCAAATTATATCATGGATAAAAACCGGCAAAATGTGTTGCAACAATTTGATTTTGAACAGTATAATCAACTGTTTGAAGAATATGACCGCACGCTGAATCTCAATAATTTTATAAGAAGATATTTGCCTGTAGAAATTAAAATCTATATCATTACGGACGACGATATTGAAAGACGCGCAGTATTTCCATCGTAACCCGCAGTCTTTATTTGCTTCCTGTAAGACAATGATTACTCCAAAAGCCAATGAAAATGGGCTTGAGCTGTGCTTTTACGCGTAACAGCCAAATGACAGAAGTCCGATGGGCGACCCCACAAAGCTGCTTCAGGTAATCGTGAACCTACTTTCCAACGCCGTGAAATTTACCGACGCCGGCAAGCTATCGCTCGTTGCGATTGCTAAAGAGCTGGACAAAAAAACCGCCACCGTCCAATGTCGAGGTAACGGATACAGGTATCGGCATGACTCCCGAACAGATCGAGGGAATATTCAAGCCGTTTGCGCAGGCGGAAACCGGCACGACGCGCAAATACGGCGGCACGGGATTGGGGCTTAGCATAGCAAAAGGCATAATAGAAATGATGGGCGGAAAACTTTCGGTTGAAAGCGAGCCCGGAATCGGCAGCAAATTCAGTTTTGAACTGACGCTTGACACAATAGACGCAAGCGAAAAAGACTTGCTTGAAAGTAAAATAACGCCGATGAACCTAAGAAAGCCCATTTTTAGCGGGGAAGTTTTACTTTGCGAGGATAACGCCATGAACCGGCAGGTCATTTGCGAGCATCTTGCGCGGGTGGGGCTAAAAACCGTTGTGGCCGAAAACGGCAAAATCGGCGCGGATATGGCGCAAAACCGTATGCTGTCGGGCGAGAAGCAGTTTGACCTTATCTTCATGGACATGCACATGCCTGTTATGGACGGGTTTGAGGCTGCCACGAAAATTCTTGCGTTAAATACAGGCGTTCCCGTCGTGGCTTTGACGGCAAACGTAATGGAGCACGATAAGAAGCTTTATGAGTCGCACGGCATAACCGGCTACTTGGGCAAGCCGTTTACATCCCGGGAACTGTGGCGGCGCCTCGCAAGATATCTCCCTGTCGAAAATTATACCTACATCGCCAGCCGTTATCAAAGTACGGAAGACGAAAAAATTCAAAAGCGGTTGAAGGCTACCTTCGTAAAAAGCAATCAGGCCGTTTGCGCTGAAATTATGAAAGCCGTGGACGCCGGCGATATAAAAACGGCGCACAGGCTGGCGCATACATTAAAAAGCAACGCGGGACAGATCGGCGAAAATAAACTGCAAGCGGCGGCGGTTGTCGAGAGAAATCTCTCGGAAGGCAAAAGCCGGCTGGACATGCATGAAATGCGCAGCCTTGAGGCTGAACTTGGATATGTTCTAGAAGAGCTGGCCCCGCTGCCGGCCGAACCTAAAAAGAAAGCCGAAGCCGAAGTAAAAGGGTTGCGCCCGGCGCCGCGGACTATATACAGAAGCCGTTCCATTCCGCAATCGTTAAATTGAGCAATTCGCTTTGGGTAAGGCGTAAAAAATCAAGCCAATATGCGGTTTGGGCAACGCTTATACCTAACCCCGATATAAACGCAAGCAACGGAAAAGAGATTGAAAAACATGATTGATTGCATTAAAATCTGTTGTTAAAATAGGCGTCGTTTTCACACTTCATTCGCCTTGTAATGAAAACACAGGCGCGTTAGTGAAATACCTCTGCTAAGCTATTTAAAGAGCCTTACAGAGCAGAAAAACACCAAAATCAGCACCTTTTTAAGGTGTAAAAAACGGAGGGCTATGTTTAAGGAAGCATTGCGGATTAGCGAGGCATCATATTTTCAGGGCGCGGATGGCCGATTGTAATAGTCGGCTGACCGCACTTTCTTTATGTTTATACGCTTGTAGCGGTTTAGGGAGTGTTATTAAATTAGCTTTTACGGTATTGAAATACCTGTGCACACAGAGATTTTAACAGCGTGAACTATCAAACTATAATAGATTTATCACCTGCGGATTAGGTCTGCTGAAAAGTCCATTTGTATAACCATAACCTACATTGTTTCAACGAAAGCGCAGGCATTGTAATGGGTTTGGGCGCAGCCCAAGAAAAGGGGTTCGGGGAAGATTCCCCGACAATCAAACCGCAGGGGTTCCCTTGACCGCAGGGCAAGGGGCGGCGGTTGACGGAACGGCGGCACGCTTTAGCGTTGCCGCTGTTCCTATGCTCGCCGCTAATTTCAATAATGCATGACAAAAAACCTCATTCAGATGTGGATAAAGCCTTAACGATATTGATTTTGCCTTAGCGCTTACTGCTTACAGATACTTGCGTAGTTTTTCTATCATTCTGTCAATATCGATTGGTTTGCCAAGATGATCGTCCATGCCCGCCGCGAGACATGCCTCAATATCTTCCTTGAAGACGTTTGCGGTCATCGCTACGATGGGCAATTCTGCATTTTGCAGAATTGGCGAGGCGCGTATGCGCCGTGTTGCTTCAAGCCCGTCCATCTGGGGCATTTGGACGTCCATGAACACAATATCGTATTTTTCGGAGGCAGCTTCTAGCATATCCAACGCTTCTTTGCCATTTTCGGCGCAGTCGATGGCAAGTCCGGTATTTTCCAAAAGAGCGACCAGTATCTCGCGGTTAATTTCAATGTCTTCGGCAACCAGCAGCCTCTTGCCCTTAAACTCCCCGACGCTCGTGGTATGGCTTGCATCGGTGCTGCTCATTCCTAAAATCTGGTTTATACAATCAATGATCATAGAGGAAAACAGCGGTTTCGACAAATACATATCCACACCCGCAGAGATTGCTTCCTCCTTGATTCGCCCCCAGTCTGCGGCAGTAATCATGATTACCACGGATTGCCTGTCTCTGGCACGGGATTTTATCAGTCGTGTCAGTTCGATTCCGTCCATACCGGGCATTTGCCAATCAATAAAATATATGTCATACGAGCCGCGTTCTTCGATCATTCGGCACGCTTGAAAGCCGTCGGAAGTCATGTCGCATATCATTTCCAGATTACCGAATATTGATTTGAACTGGCTGCGCGTTTCAATCATGTCGTCAACAACCAAAACCCGTACATTTCCCCAGTTGATACCGGGAATAAGCAAAGAACGCAGTTTTGTCTCGCCACGCAAAACCTTTACGGTGAAAATGAATCGCGCGCCTTTTCCGAGCTCCGATTCGACCCAAATCTTACCGTCCATAAGCTCGACGATACGTTTGGAAATGACAAGCCCCAGTCCCGTGCCCCCGTATTCGCGGCTCGTTCCGCTATTCGCCTGTTCAAACGCGTGGAACAGCCTTTTATGCTGCTCGGGAGATATGCCGATCCCGCTGTCGGCTATTTCGATACGCAGTTCACAGTTTTCATCTTTTTCCCCGGCCAAAGACACCTCAAGATGGATTGAGCCGCCTTCGGGCGTAAACTTTACCGCGTTGGACATCAGGTTGGCGATCACCTGCGCCAATCGCTGATTATCGCCCACGATATAGTGCGGTATGCTATCATCCACATTCACGGTGAGTTGCTGTCTTTTTTCCTCCACACGGAAATTAACGACTGCAAGCACATTTTGCAGCATTCTATCGAAACTATACTCGACAGGCGCAAGCTCCAGTTTGTTTGCCTCGATTTTTGCCATGTCGAGAACATCATTTATTACGCCGAGCAAATGGGATGAAGCGGCCCCGATTTTGTTAAGGGCATAATTTTTTTCTTCCGTGTCCTCTGTTTTTGCTCCTATGGCTGTCATACCGATAATTGCATTCATTGGCGTGCGCATTTCATGGCTCATGTTTGAAAGAAAGTCGCTTTTGGCTTTGCTTGCTATGGTTGCTTTTTCAAGCGCTTCCTCTAACTGTCTCGAAGTATCACGTATGTTCTGGATCATTTCATTGCGGTGATACGCGTGGGAAAATAATAGACCTACAGAACGTAAAATAGATTCTTCACTTGATGTAAATATCCGTACATTATGACAATCATCAAATCCAACAAAGCCCCAAAACCGGCTATATATAAACACCGGTACGATAATAATAGATATTATGCCCTGCGGAACCAGCAGCGCTTGCACATCTAGAGACATTTCGCTAACAATACCGTTCAGGCAATTATCGCCTAACAATAATTCTTCAAGGCCCGTAATGTTTTCGTTGTAAGGAAGATCGGTCGTGTACTCATTGGATTGTTGCGGCTCCGCACCTTCAGACCATTCATAAACCTGGGTACAGTAAAGTTCCCCGTCAATGGTGTGGTTTTTCCAGATATAAACCCGGTCTACTTTTACAACCTCTGCTACTAGTCCCATGCATGTATGCAAATTGCTGGAAAACTGCTCAGTTTCTGACTGTAGCAAGATTGCTGCCGCGCGGTTTACCGTATTAAGGAGAGTGTCCCGCTGTTTAACCTCCTCTAGCGTTTTGCTGAGTTGTTTGCTTTGCTGCCAAGCGCTATACCTTAAATTGTTTAGGCTGTTGGAAACCACTAAGCAGACTAGCAAAACAGCCAGCAAATCAAAAACAGCATTTTGAATAGGGATATTTGATAGATCTATCCCAAAAAACAAACTCGCCAGGAAAAAAATTGAAACCGCAGATATGGTTGATACAATTTTAAATCTCAAAGGGAGGGGTATAAATATAGGCAACATAATTACCAATGAAAAAGAAGAAATATATGTTACCGCGTGTTCACCTGATGAAGCCATTATTAAAGCTGACCCGAAATAAAGATAGCCTACCATAATCATAAGCAGAAAACTTGACTTATACTTGAAACGCTCTGTGAAACGCAGCGCAATCAATAGAATACATAACAAACTGAGTCCAATTTTTATGGAGACAATGAATACAGGATACTGGTGTAATATCAGGTCATTAGGGATATAAGGCAGCAGTATAAAAATGCTAAAAAAAACCAAATAGAAAAATTTACCAGACTCGTAATTAAGTTCGCCATAAAATGTTTCACGCGTAGCGTCTCCGCCGTACGCCTCGAAAATCACTTTGGTTTTTTTAATTAGCTTCTTAATAACATTTAGCATAAGATACTCCTATGATTCGCTTTATAATAATAAAACCTCTGCCATATATGATTTGCCAGATATCTTTCCCGTTGCTTTACTTATGCTTTGGGAAAGACAGAGACGCTATATACATATTAGCATAAACACGCTCGGTTTTCTATATGTTTTACATCGTTTGTAGAGTTGGCGGCGCGGGATAATCCCCACGCTGCTTTTCGTGAACGTAAAAATATTTTCAGTTTCTACTGCACACATTTATTAAAAACGTTTTCCACGACCGTTGGAATTTTAAGTTAGGGCTTTTTGTACTTACTCCGCGCGAGTTAGGAAAAGCGCTTTTTGTAATCGTTTGATATATATTTGAGAGGCAAAATCAGTTTACTTATGGAGGAGACGCCTGCCACCTTCTCTTGGCTCGCCTTGCCAAAATCGACAAAAGTAACAGCTGTAAGAGCAACTATTTCAGGACGCATTTTCAAAATAGCGCCCTATACGGAGAATTTTTCCTTGCTTGCAAGCATAGGGATTGTAGCCACGCTTCCGTAAAACCGCCCGAAAAATCCTGTCTGCCGACAGATATTTTTCGCGGCGGTTTTTGCTTGCAGGGAAGTTTCCCTGACCCTCTCTTTAGGAAATCCCAAACCCTTTACAGAGCCGCGAAAAATATTTTTGCCAAATCAGCCCGGAACCTTGCCAAAACCGCCTTTTTCATACAGTTAGTTATTAGAGGGATATTTCCCCTCTGTAAATATCACGGGAGGAGCGTAAGGTTATGGAAAACGGGAACATGGGCGGGCGCAAGCGTACTACTCATTTTATTAGTTTATCAAAGCTGTCTGAAATCGTCATTGCGGACATAAAGCAAAAAGCGGCTATGGTTGAGAGTGACGAGCAGGGTTTAGCGGAGCGCGTGGGCAACCGCAAGGCTACCGAGAGCCAAGCACAGCTTGCCGCGTTGAACGCCGCGAAACGAGCCGCAGAAAAACGTCATGCAGAGCTTGAACGCTTGGTACAATCGCTCTATGTGGACACAAGGTTAAGGGAAAAATAGCAGAGGACGTTTGCGCCCGTTTGATTAACCAGTATGAAGCCGGGCGGCGCGAAAAGGCCGCGGAAGCGAAAGCCGTCACGAAGCAGATTGACAACTACCAGGCGGCGCGGAGCAACACGCGGGAATGGATAGCGGCGATACGTCAATTTAAGGACATAGAGGCACTTGACCGCAGTATTCTCCTAAAGCTGATAGACAAAATCGAAGTCGGTGAGCGGGAGATTATTGACGGGCAGAAGCAACGGGAAATCCGTATTCATTACAAGTTTGTTGGGTATATCGGGTAAAGCTGTTTATGCTTACTCAAAGTGAACGCTTCTATTAAGAGTCAAGAACCAGATAAAACTCATCAAACGGCTCAGGCAGCAGGCGTTAATGGCAAAAATATCGCATAATTTTCTGTCCGACGCGCCTGTTGATTCATTGTTCACCAACACCCTGCGAATGGTCGGCGAGTTTATGGGTATAGCGCAAGTGTTGCTGTTCAAGGTTGAGGATAACGGCAGCACGCTTGTATGCCAAAGCGAATGGCTAAATCCGGAACTAAATTTAAATACGCGCATAAACAATAAATTTGACCTCCCGGAGCCAACGCTTTCAATTATCAACAACTTGCATACCGGTGACGGCGGTTGCTGCCTGCGTTCCAACGATCTTGCCTGTGACGAAGAAATGAAATCTTATCGCGTAAACTTCCAAAACTATATAATTGCGCCCATCTTTGTTAAAGGTAAATTGCGCGCGATCCTCGATTTTTCAGCGGTATTGGTATCGGGCTTGCCTTGTCCAAGCGTATTGCCGAAATGATGGGCGGCACTATCCGGGTCGAATCTGAATTAAATAAAGGCGCAAAATTTATTTTTACCTGCAAGCTGCAAAAGAATTGACTCAGCCGCAAGCAAAGCGCATACATAAATAAGGGCCGGAGCATCGAAGATGCTTCCGGCCCCCCCTTGCTAATGTCCGACAAAACCTCATAAAAGTTTCTTAAGCGCGGCTAATCGGCCTTGACTGAAAACTGATAAGTTGTAGTGAAAGTATATTCTTCGCCTGTCGCGAAGAACGGGGAGGGGAACCACGACATATTCGCCGCGTTGGGGAAGAACTGTGTTTGCAGGCAGACTCCGCCGTGTTTGGGGTATTTAACGCCGTCTTTGTAGGCGGTTTCTCCGTCGAAGTGGTTTCCGGTGTACAGCTGCAATCCGGGCATATCGGTAACTACGCGCATTACCCGGCCGCTTTCCGGTTCGGACAGGGCGGCAACTTTCCGGTGTCCGATGTCGCGCATGACAAAGTTATGGTCATAGCCGCCGTATTGACTTAGTTGCGTCAGCGCGCTGTGGATATCCTTGCCCAGCGGTTTGGGCGCGGTAAAAAAGTCGAAAGGGGTATCCTTTACTCTGAGAATTTCTCCGGTGGGGATATGATCGGCGCCCGCGGGAGTGTAAAACGGCGCTTCAAGCTCGAGGATGTGGCCATAAATGTTTCCGCTGTCATGCCCGGCCAGGTTGAAATAGCTGTGATTGGTTAAGTTTATGATCGTGGCTTTATCCGATATGGCGCGGTAATCTATCATCAGGGCGTTGTCTTCGGTAAGGGCGTAGGCTATGGTAACAATAAGGTTGCCGGGGAACGAGTCGCTGCCGTCTTCGACGGTGTGGCTGAGCAGCAGCGCGGGCAGATTGTTAAAAGAATGCACCTCGGAGGCAAACAGCCTGTGGGATAACCCGTTTGGGCCGCTGTGCAAATTGTTTGCGCCGTCATTGGCTTCCAGGCTGAACTTCCGGTCAAGCAGGCTGAACGAAGCCCCCGAGATCCGGTTGGCGTTGCGGCCGACAACACAACCCAGATACCCTTTGTTTTCAAGGTACCCGGAAAGATTTGCGTGCCCCAGCACGACGTCGGCAATCCTGCCGTTTTTATCCGGCAAGTACAGGCCGCGTATAATGCCGCCATAGTTGAGGATCTCTACTTTTATCGCGTTGTTTTCCAGGGTGTAGCAATACACCGTGCGTCCATCCGGCAGCACGCCGAACTGCTGGGCGGAAATCTTCATATGCAGTCCACCACCTTTATCAGACGTAGGAGATATCAGGACGGAGGCAGGAATATCCGAGATCCCGTCCTCCGTCCTGTTTTTCACTTCTTGCTTCTTAGTTAAGGATAACTAAACCGGAAGCGGCGCCTTCAATGGCAACGCCCAAGGCGTTCGTTTCGGCAGCCGCGGATTGTGCGGGCTGAGCCTGCTGGGCGGGTTGTGCGGGCTGGGCCGGCGGTTGAGCCGGCAGGCGTGTCGGCAACGAAAAATCAGGATGCCTGATGTTCGGGTTTGCCGTAGCGGTAACGACGTCGTTTTCACTCTCTCCGGCGCGCAGGAGGCGCGCAACAACCACATAGCGCTGCGTTTCCGTCGAACCGTGATGCCTTGTGCATGTGGAAAGCGTCATAATCCTGTCGTCGGCGTCCACCGGCACGTTGAAATGAATGTGGCTGCGATGCCTCCATTCGTAGATCATGGTTTCCAGGCAGGCCCGCGTCATATTTGGATTGTTATAG
>Ga0131853_10020212_pt1 | contig 12102 bp, 9 predicted proteins | sample TergutLab28metaG_FD_92764 | JGI IMG/M metagenome (GOLD analysis project Ga0131853, IMG submission 92764) | Labiotermes labralis P1 segment gut microbial communities from Petit-Saut dam, French Guiana - Lab288 P1 (version 2) (version 2) | ecosystem: Host-associated > Arthropoda: Insects >...
ATATGTTGTGACGTGATGACTGGGGATACGTACACAAATAAGAGAGACGGGTAAATCTGAACAGCGGAACAATAACAGGTTAGTAGTGAATGAGGGAGGGAGGAATTTTATGGTAGGCAACACATCCGACCTCCCACTTGTATGCACTGCGCTCCATACAAAAACAAAGTATGCAACGTTGTCATCTAAAGTTCCGCGTAAACATTGTAACAGCTTTTTTTGGGGGGGGAGGGGGGGGCTTAAGCAGAGAAGATTCTCACTCTCAATACGGTTATTTTCTCGCTCTACCCGCTCTCTTGTTTAAAAAATAACCAACACGATGTCACTTGTGGACTATCTTTAATTTTCATGGGTAGTCGTCATTCGTTCTCTACATGTTTCGAGCTTCCCGAAAGCTCGAAACATGTAGAGAACGAATGACGACTACCCATGAAAATTAAAGATAGTCCACAAGTGACATCGTGTTGGTTATTTTTTAAACAATTACAATGATGCACGGAACAATGAATGTAAAACCGCTCTCTTGTCTTGTGTTCAGTTTCGTGGCGGATCGATCACCTGTAAACGAATTTTTAGAAAACAAAACTAATTGTGGTTGGTAAACTTGTATACATATACAGACACTTTGACGGTGCGCGTGGCGTTAGCACAAGGTTTGTTGCAAATTCATTGTAGAGAAATTTTAGAATTTTTCACGGATTATTAAGTTTTGTAAGAAACGTGAGTTAATATTACTTGTAGAAACTAGTGTAAATCCCATTGAGTTTCAATGAGTAGTATTCTCAGGTAAGAAGCTTTTTGCACCTAAATTTTGTAGAAATGTTTTTTTTCCACGCAAACATTTATAGAATATGTTGAAGAACGTTCATACATATTTCGCAAAAAATACCTCCACTGCTCTGTTAAGTATAATCGTGTGCCAAATAGTATTACATGTATTATGCGTATTCAAATTTTACACCACAAGTACATAAATATCCTAGTCCAGTCTATTACGCCTAGTTGAAAGGGAGAATTTGGGTTGTGCTAAAATAATCCGCATATTTTAAACTATCGATGTGGCTGAAAAACTGAATGAATTTGAGCGAGATTTGGACTAAAACGAATCTTGATATATTTTTTTAAATTAATAAGATGCAATTTTTTTTTGTATAAGCGAAAGATGCTTATCACAGATCAAACCAACGTTCAGAATTTGGTCACATAGTATACGATTTGGCGTTATTTTTAAGAGCCTTGAGTCGAACCCAGTTCAGTTACAAAAGTCTAAGGCACCGTTATAATTCCGCACGTTCAGGAGTCACCAGCTGTTCGAACAAAACCTCCTCAGATTTCCTCAAAGTATTTATATCATCCTTCATATTACGAGCTACGAGCAATACCAACTACAGGCAAGTAACTACATCAACGCACGATCGGGTTGTATACATAATAGGAGAATTGTACATGTATATACGTCAAGCGCAGTCAAATTTCGGTACCAGTCACTTAAAAAGGAACAATTTTATGCTAATTTAACTGATTCCTGTTTGGCCGATGGCTTAAGAAGTTCGTCTTCTGTAAAAACTCACACCTATTGACACGTTCCAAGATTCCTTGCTCCACTTGTCCCACAAACTTCAACCGTGTGAACTCGCCCACTATCAATATATCACATCGTACTATGAAGAACATACAACAAACTGCGATCCTCAGGTCACTTTGCGGAAGTGATTAATTTAAACTAAATATTTTCGGTAAAATTTTTAATTATGGTGTTTTGTTTGCAGAGATATTTTGTTTCGCTGTGTATCAGTCAAATCCACATATGCCTACTGCATTATATTCAAAGTGTGTCATCTTGCTAAATGACGAATTGTCGCGTAAAACACTGGTATGGACATGATACACAGTTTCTTTATTTTACACAAAATTCTGAAAGAGGAATTCTGGGTAGAAGAAAATTTATTTCCGGTCATCTTCAAAATAAACTGCATTGGGAAGATACTGTCGCTGTTGTTAATTAACAACAACTCTAGTGACATAGCCTATGTCATACACTGGCACACGCTGTTCCAGTCTTACTTAAATTAACTTTTATTTTCCATGGCTCGACAGCGCTAGTTGGCCAGAGACGTCTCGATGTTGAGGTTTCGAGATAACATTCAGAAAACACTTCACTCGGTAGGACTCCTCTGGACCAGTGATGGGCCCCTCACAGAGATCTGAACCCGACAACACACTACACTTACAAGACAGACATCCATGTCCCCGGCGGGATTCGAACCCGCAGTCCCAGAAAGCAAACAGTCGCAGATCCACGCCATAGAGTGTACGGCCAATGGGCTCGGCATTTAAGTTTACCATTTTAGCATATCTATTACAAATTATCTGTTCGTGTATGTGCACATGTACATATATACACACATGCACGCGTGCGCGAGTGCACACACACACACACACACACACCTCATCGGAACTTGCTGAGTGTCAAATACAAACTGCCTGTGTTGTGTGATGATAGCATACTATTCGATCTTTACTTATGTACATGAATATGGTTGTTACTTTACAATTACGCCATTGTGTATGGGCCGTTAATGCTCATAATTGACAGCTTCACAATCCCATCGCGCGCAGCATGTAATTCGCTACTGTCACATTTTCTATTGAATTCTACGTGAACGCCAAGTAACAAACTAAACTGAAACATAAATAACTGTTGTGGCGTGGAATGGTGTTTTTATAGACATTATCCCAAAGTTTTCCTACAGACAAGGAACGGTTGTTTTTTTTGCAGAGCACCGCTGACGGGTCTGAAGCCATCGTTTATAAGGACTTAGTAAAGAGAGGTGTTAAAATTTCATAAATTACTGTTAGTAACATGTGCACTATTTTCTGAAAAGATTTTTAAGAAATTGAAAGATGTTTAAATCCGATGCTAAACACGAAACGACCCACACACAATGATGATAGTGGGGTATCCATTTTAATACATAAAGCCATGATGTGTACTGCTGCTTATGTTGTACAATTTTACACAGTGCGTACTTTCTGACAACAGAACTGGCGCTGCAAACTCTTGAACAGTATGAAGGCGGGATCAAATATTCCTCGAGTCTTAGGTATTGGTCTATGTCTGCAGTCCTCCACTGATATCTTGGGGAGGTTCTAGGACAGGTTGATTCCAGGACCACGAAATAGCACCAGAAATCTAAAAGACTGACAAGTTATTGAAAATGAATCGTTAATTAGAATCAATAAGAGCAAATACCAGACTGCATGGTGGGCGTCGAAACGGGGTTATTTGCCAGTCTACGCCATGGCTGGAGCCGTCACGTGAACTAGATAAAGAAGTCCGTCACCCCTACACCCTATAATTACTCCACGCCACAGTACGACGGACTGAACAAAGGTGGCCGTTTTAGTAGGTCTGACAGAAAAGTCGGACGGTTCTAGGTTGTACCGAAACGTCTCCAGGATGGACCAGATGCGAGCCGTAACTACTAGCACCTAATCACTCGTAAATGAAAAATAAATTATATTCTATTGTTAAGGTTGTTGTATATAATTAATAATAATTACGATAAATTGTTTATCAAGAATTAGGTTTATACGACGAAAACCTATACCACATACGCATAAACGGAACTAATTACGTAATGTAACAATCCGCCGCTGTAAAACGGAATTAATTAGCGTGTGGCTTGTAAAATTACACAGTTATCTCTCCGGTTTATTGGAGTGTCCAATCCTAAATGAAAGCATCAATCAATCAACGTATTTGCTTTGTAATGTCAGTGTTAGTTTAATGATGACCACATCCTTCAATGTTTACAGCTACTTAAAGTGATTATACAGTGCGGATAAAAAAACATCATGTTTCCGTGTGGGATTGAAACTGATTTGTTCAAACCGTTGAGGGTGGGACTGCAGATACTTAGAATGCAGCTACAATGAGAGAGAAGTTAGAGAACAGGCCTACAGTGTGTAAGACATGCAAAGAAGATACAGCAATGGAACAGAAGTATACATTACATATATCCGAAGAATATGTCGCTCTCTGTATCCATTTACTGTAGTGTAATGTGGACACATTTCCTGAAGCCAACTGTAAGTCCATGAATTCCAGCACGTACTACGATGATCGGTTTGAAAATTTCGATATTTATATGCGGTAAAGACCAAATAATGGGCTTAAGGGTAAAAGTAATTTTCCCTTATAACAGGCCACGAAAGCCCGGGGGGTGGGGGTGGAGGATTCGAAGCCTAGAAATCTACTCTTTCTTTAACTTCGACCGTGGATAGGCGTGGGTAGGTAACGCGACGCCCCAGCCGCATTACCCTCGGGAAAGGGACCCGGTAAACATTGTAGAGGTGGCTGGTTGGGGGGGGGGGGCGATACTCGAGGCAGGTCTGGACTGGGGCGGAAAATCTCGCCCAGCAGCGGGGTTCGAACTGCAAACGGTCCAGCCCGTAGAGAGTCGCTATACTGGCTTCGAAATCCTTTCATGTTGCTTTTATGGACCTATTATGAAATTAGCCGAAAAGAACTATTGATTACGACCCTGTAACTAGATACTAAATTCGAATATTTTCGCAGGTGAAACTTGGTGGCGAATAGGTAGACTCTTCTTCCAGACTACTACTAAATGCATGTCTAAGTTATTTAAAAACGCCTTCTGTTACTCAATTTAAATAGCGCGGGTGATGTACGAAGCGTTGGTCGAACCAAAGTACCAGGAAGGAAACCTGTCTCAGCACCACCCCCACAGTTCCTGCACGGACCTGGCGACGGCCAGGTATATGGTACGGCCTACGTAAATTGTTGTCTCTATGTACGCAAGTCAAGATTTTCGTGTTACTCGTAGGGCATTACTTTCATAATAATTTTGACATACACAAGTCCATTATAACAAAACATCCCGACAGGGTAAAATCCAAATATGCACTTTCACAATATGAACTGTAAACGACACAAACACCAAAAACCTCATGCGGTCTACAAGATTATAATATCTCTCATAACATTTTCGACACATCTTACACTCCTTCACTTTGCAGAAAAACATAGCAGAGTTACCAGACTAGCAATTTTAAGAATTCTGCTAGCTGACACATCTACTGTATGTCCCTGTATAATAAACGCTTATCAGCTAAATAATGAATATATCAAATTCCACTGTACATGACAGAAATGTGAATTTTCGTAACTATTTAAATATGTTTCTTATGAAGACTTTATCACATTAGCATCAATCCGTCAAATGTCCTCGACAAAGTGGGCTTCTCCAGATGCCAGTTTCGAGTTTATCGCAGCAACGATGTTGCGATTACTGTCTTCCGGGATACACGTCCGCGTGCACCAGCATTTCGAAAATATCAACCACCCCCATCTTCAGGGTCAAATATGGAAACAGGAAGTTCTCTGAAACTCTTGTTTATGTGTACCAGATGACAGGGCGTCATACAGGACAAGGAAGCAGTACAATCTTCAATTTTACTGAGGAACCTGAGAGATCATAGAAGCCGCAGGATATCCTCATGTGAGTCTTAGAGCGCAGAATGAGTTATCCAACTCATTAATCGATCCATCCATCCCGCCAGCCAGACAATCAAGATGTATTAATCAACAGAAGAGTATTTATCCACAATTACTTAGAAATGACACACGTTATTACCTTAGTAATTGACCAAATTAATGCAGAAATTCTTGTTTTGTAATAAGTTTATTATATTTCTCTACACGTTTCGAGCACTATGTGCTCATCATCAGGAGGTCAAAACTGTATTATACATACAGCATCTGGTATCATCACACTCTGTAGGTGGCCGTCCCGTGCATGAGACGGCCACCTACAGAGTGTGATGATACCAGATGCTGTATAATACAATTTTGACCTTCTGATGATGAGCACATAGTGTTCGAAACATGTAGAGGAATATAAGAAGCTTATTATGAAACAAGAATTTGTACATTAAGTTGGTCAGTTAATAGGATTATATCGAGATGCACGGTCAGCAAAACATAAAAACAAGCATGTTATGACGTTCGCTGTTAACATGGCGTGAATTCGAATCCAGTCTTGAAAATACTAGGCTCTGAATTGTAATATTTTAAGTAGTATATCCCGTTCTGATAAAGATGTAGAAGATGGACAGAAAGTAGCCGTCAAAAGTAACAGCACTTCTTATGTTGAGAAGTTTTACGCCAACATGTTTCGGCTCATGTACAAGGAGCCATCATCAAGCTAAGAAGTTACTACATATACACTGCGTAAAATGGTATAAAGCGTTCTACATGATAACATTTCTTTAGCAACTTGTCAGGCTGATGATGGCTATTTATACGTTAGTCGAAATATGTTGCAGTAATATTTTTCAACCAAAAAAGTTGTTGTGATTGATGGGTACTTTCCCTGCATTTGTATATCAATTTTAGATGTGCAATAATCATTCACTACTATAAGTAAAGGTATATAAACCGCATAAAATACGACCCTTCCGTCACGTGTAATCGCATGCAAAATTTCTGACTGAAATGGAGAAGATATAACGAATTCATACCGCGTTACTAGAAACATCATACGAAGCAATGATCAATAGGCTATTTACTTAGGCCTTTCCTTTATCTGTATCATGATTGCCTATGATTGAATATACCATTGGACTCTAAGTTGTTTACCCCTCACCACCTACCTCAAAAACTATGTACTTTTAGGTTTAATAATAATAATAATACAAAGAGATTTATTCCGCATTCCTCCTGTGTTTTGGTAATAAATTAAATTGTGAATTTTTTTTTGTCAACGCCAATTTGTTCTGCCAAGGCCAGTGAAAAAAAGACTTGCGGTCATCCCTAACTGCCTACGACTGGATATGAAATTTCTTCAATTTACGCCAAATAAATATTGCATACCTGCATTAATTTCGCAGTTCAAAATATAATTCAAATCTCAAACCACTTTCAGCTATATAAATGTGCCCTCTGACCTTAATACATTAAACTGAATGGCGAGAAAATAACCATGCCACTAAAGGCATCCATCAGGTAAAGTCAAATTACTGTGTTTTTGCTTAGCTTCATAGTATTAGTTATGGATATAAACACAATGCGGAACGTTAGATAAACATGCGCGATGAAGGCACTATTTTGACTGCAGAGCCAAGTTTACACATAGACAGCCAAATCGATAGCCTCGTAACATACATACATCCTACGCTCCATTCACCATCCAAAAGAACTTTATTTTTCTTGCACGACTGACAGGACTCGCAAATGCGCATTTACTGTCAGCTATACTCCCGTCCTATAATTCTGTATGCCTCTTTTTACTTCTCTGTTGATTGATTAATGACTGCATTCCAGAAGAATAAAATGCCCTGCAACAACAACTTCTGTTGCAAAATTAATGACTCATAACATAATTTTCACTCACTTTCTGGATTTTTCCTGCATTGTTTACACCAAATCCCGGTTTAAGACATCTCTGAGCCCATGGCGAAAGTAAGAATTTGGGGGCCTACCTACTGTGTTGTGTATTGACAATGCAGTTCGAGCCGCGTTAAGAATTTACCCAAAGAATATTCCGAAAATAAAAGTAAAATACAACATCCGTTCGCCACGCCACGAACGATAGCATCCCAGGCAGCGGCATACATTGTGACAGACATCAACCGGGTATTCACTTGTAACAAATCAACCTGATGCATGTGAGGGTGATCTATTAAATTGAATTATGCAATATTCACGGAATGTATAACATTAACCGGGTATGATTATACAGCCATGTTCTTATGTTGTATCGTGTCGTATGCCTAAAACGTGTAGTCCACAGCCACCAATGTCTGAGCGTTTTTGGCTAGGACTATGGCCGTAATATATAAATAGTTAGAGACGCCTATTATTCAGTATTTGCACTCTGACAGCGATTCAGGTAATGGCGATTGCAGAAAAGGCGACCCACAGCTTAAACCCTTAAGAAAAAATTAACTCTTCGTCGTTGCACCGTGCATGTTGATAGTATTATGTTCTTCATTTGTCAAACTAACGCACACAAATTATTATAAAATTGTTAAACAATTAAAATCATTTAAAATTATAATAGTTGCTCCAACATGTTTCGGTTTACATAAACCATCATCAGCTCTCAGCCTGTGCTTTGCTAAAGTTACAATGTTGACTTCGGTTACAAATTCAAATAACGATATATATGTAACAGCAGTCAACATTGTAACTTTAGCAAAGCACAGATTGAGAGCTCCCTGATGATGGTTTATGTAAACCGAAACATGTTGGAGCAACAATTAAAATTTTAAATGATTTTAACTCTTTAACAATTTCATAATAATTTGTGTGCTTTAGTTGGACAAATAAAGGACTTAAAAATTAACTCATTTGCATAAAAAAAGATTCACTGGTTATTAGGAAGAAATGCACTATGTCTAGGTTATAGGAATCAATAACGTAATGCTAATCAATCGCTGTTTTCATGAAAACCAGACCAAATACGCGAACACGAACTCTGTGAGCAGAAGGTTGAGCACTTCAATGTTAAACCTGCTGGTAGATAAAGCAAGCGCTGAGATTTGAAGGGGTTTTGTAGCATACAAACAACAATTAGGATCACAAGTTCGGGGACGAGAAAAAAATGATGAATGAATGTAACTTACAAGCTTAGGCTTGGACTCGAGGAATTTATTTGGGTCAGCGTTATAAAATTAAAAAAATTTGGTAGGCCTACAATAACTGTACAGATTCTATGACAGAAATATTTCCTGAAAATTTTCTGCCAAATAAAATATTGTGTATCTTGATTGTTCTAACTATAAGCGTCTTCAGTACCGAGGAAAATAATTCTGCCTGGAGCTTAAGTACTTTTATGTCCTTATCCATTGACGCGTTTGCTTAAATATTGCATTGCTTAGTAACCCTTTCACATTTATTACAGTTTAATAAGAAGTGACGTAGCCTATTACAGCAGAGTGGATGGAAAGTTTGTATTTTGCAGACAGTACTCTGAGATTAATAGACGTATGTAATACGAGTATATTTACTAACCGGTCATTGTAAAAAATGTTCACAGTGTGTCCCATAACTAAAAATTAACTAATTAAATACTCAACTAATCCCATGATACAATCCTTTCCTTTCCTCAGAATCTAAAAATTTCTTTTAGAGCCACAAAATTTCCCACCTTTAACGAATCCCAATTTGCATTAAAGCTCCAGAAAATGCCACTGATTATAAATCAGATTATGATTCAAACTAATCTAATTCACATCCTCAACCTACTTAGTTTTCACCCTCTCCACAACGGCTTATTCTGATACCCAAATTTTTGGACCGAAAGCATTGTCGATGACAATGAAAGTATGTAGATGAGAAAATTTAATTAACTTCTCTGTCCCAATGTAATAAGATAAAAGGATAAGACACTGAGGAATTCTTTATTTTGATGAGTTTCTTGAAAAGCAAGCCTACCGACTGTTCAAACTGCAATCGAGGTATACGTGTCGTCACACGTGTAAGATTTAAAAAAAAATCAAAATAACAGCCTACAATTAGTAGTCTGTCCCATGATACTAATAATTTACTAAAATATTTTAGTATAATACTATCGAAATCAAACACAAATAATATTCATAATTAAAAAAAAATATTTTAATCTATATAAAATTCATCAGTGTATCCTTCATTATAATTAACCCATGAAGGAAAAACAATCACTTTGGTTAATTGGATTATTTTGCACTGCACGGCTTAATCAAAATAAATTTGTATAAACAGAGCGTAATAATATCGTGGACGAACTATTCGCTTGACTGTACACGTTACTTGCAAAGTGGTGCTGGATTTGGGTCCCACACTCTGGCAGGCTCAGCCTTCACCTTCCTGACCCTTCCATGCCTAGTTCCTCGGGGAAACACTCAGTTCCGCTCGCATTATTTCCCCGCGGAATTCTTCCCGCAAGACTGGTCACCTTTCTTACAATTTCCACTAGTTTGAAAATGGTTAGAAGGTTTTTTTCTACTGTAATGTGTGAAGGCCTACAGTGATGTCTTCATAACTTCTCACACTGCACTGAAATTAGTAGCTCAGATACCTCGACAATGAAAACTACATCGCATCTACGTTAAGCGAGATTTGACAAAAAGAACAAAGCCACTAATTGATGGGACTTTAGGCGGAATAGAACACCTTCCGTTAAAGAAGAAACGGTCGGCTCTTTCTTGCCACGTTCAGGTAATAATGTTCATATCGTTACATGTTATTGACCTTCGTTTCAACGTGTGTTATATACGCACTAAATACGAAATGCGTGAGGAGGGAAGGGGGATTTTGTAACAAGAGACACATTTATTTTGAGGAACAAATTTCCTAAGGCAATTATCATCCACCATCAACACAAATATTTATTACGTATTTATGACGAGTTACATGGCTACATGTTTCGACGACTAAGTGGTCATTTTCAGGCCATTAAAATGCATAAAATTGAAATTACAATTACAAGGTCATTTTAAGGCTACTGAGATCACATTTCTTTCAATATCAGAAATTCTGGAACGTGAGAATTAAGTACAGTAAACCGACTTATAGGAATGCCAAAATAATTCTAGCCGGTGCTTCACTGAAAAGGAACGAGAAAATGTAAAAGAAATAAACCAGATGGAAACTGCTTTTGCATTCCGCTGTCACGAAACTCTCGAAAATATGCGAAAATGAGACACACACAAACACGACTACTATATTCCATGTATGAGTAAATGAAACGGAAGTTGCAAACTTTACCTTCAGTGTGCTGATGGTGCACTTAACTGCGTCTCAAGTAAAGTTCTTTAGTCACAAGCATGTGGCGAACTTACCGGAAATGTTACATAGTGTGGGTTTTTCTTCACACAAGTATGTAAAGTGAAACACCTGGTGAAGTTTCTATATTATACAACAAACAGCTTTGAAAAATTATCTCAATACCTATCGAATAAGAAATATTTTGTCCATATAACTGCAGTAAAGACTAAAATCTGTGATAAATAAATTAATCCATACATTTCACACAAACTACGTAATCAGTAATTGCATACGTAACCCTAAACAACATGTCATGGATTCTTAACCCTTGAAGTTGGGACCGATAGATTGTCTCGAAACGTCGGTAAGAAATTGCCATTACTCGCTGCGTAATAACCCAGAAGAGCGTAGTTTTCATAAACGGTTTTTGTTTACAATTATCCTCCTCATAACGAATTTAATTTGTAGGATAGATGTTCTATGATAAAGGAACCTGTGTTGCAATTTAAAATTACAGTGTGTTACAAAATTGTGATTATGAAAATACGATGCCTATCGCGAAATTAAAAGATAAGGAAAAACGAAAAAGCAACAATTAACAAACCGCTATAATTTTATATAAATTTTATATACATGGGTCCGTTCATCGTGAATCGAATTTAGCAATTTTCCAACTAGATGCGACTTATTCAGTTTATTACATTACTGTAGGCAGCTCTACATGTTTCGGGTGTTGACACCCATCAACAGGAGCTCGTACAACTGTAAATACAGCTTCTGGTATTCATTAACCGGATCAACTACCATCCGCTTTCGTTGTTGAGTTGGAACTGTCGCATCTAGTTGGAAAATTGTTAAATTCAAACCGCTGTAATGTGACTCTAACGATGTTGGTGACGGTACCGGTGGTACACACAGTTTCAAATACTAAAACTGGATACTAAAACACCGTAAGTTTATTTCGTATTTATTTATTTAAAAACGCACCTCAAAGTACTGCTTAATGTAAGCTGACAGAGTTCATCATACTAACCAAAAAAAAAATTAAAAAATTACTTTCTCTGGTTAAAAAAATAATTAAAAAATAATGGTATACACCACTGCCACCGGGTAACCACCCAATTGCAGTGTTAATAAATATTATTATTATTATATATTATTAGAAACCGTAAGATTTTATGCGCTAATTACTTTAATAATACGATTAAATTACTTACTTACTTACTCCATGGTGCAGAGTCCTTCTTGAGAAGCTAACTGGTTTGCAGCTAGTCAAGAAATTCCCCGCATTTCACGGAACCCGAAGGTTCATTACCGCACTCACAAGC
>Ga0131853_10020213_pt1 | contig 12102 bp, 7 predicted proteins | sample TergutLab28metaG_FD_92764 | JGI IMG/M metagenome (GOLD analysis project Ga0131853, IMG submission 92764) | Labiotermes labralis P1 segment gut microbial communities from Petit-Saut dam, French Guiana - Lab288 P1 (version 2) (version 2) | ecosystem: Host-associated > Arthropoda: Insects >...
CCCCCTCTGGGCCTTCGTGGTATCTTCTATGTTAAACTTCACCTCTGTCATTTTCAGGTATTTTTCACCCTATAACGCACCACGAAGAAACCAAAGGGGAGTACACTTATAGTGCTGTATTTTCTTTGGAATCGACGCTACATGTGGGGTGCATAGTCAACACCACGCTCTGGCCATTTTACCCCTGGGAAAGGGAACAGGCACCTATTTTTCGGTATAGGGGCGGACCGCAGTGCTGGTCTGAACGATTGCGGAAAATATCGTCCCCCCCCGCCGGGATTTAACCCCAGGACCGTCCAGCGCGTAGCGACTCGCTATACCGACTGAGCTCTCCCGACCCACACCTTTACCGGCTTTCTGCTCATTATGCTGTCAAATATGTATGATGGACGTAATTCACTGTAGGAAAGCTGTGAAGAAGGCAGAACAGAGACAATGGGGGAGACATTAAGAAATGAATCTTAAGATTTTCCTATAGAAGTCGGCGTATAGTTTTGACTTGTCTTATTGGCAGAAGAGAGGATCGTTTTGTCTCTTCGTCTTGGTAACTAATTCATAAAGAACCCAATTAAGTGACGCGCGGCACGACGCTGTACGTCGTAGTGGAACAGTCTATTGGGAAATGTCAAACTTATTGAGAAATGTCAAAATTACTTTTGTGAATTTAATTTTTGTGTGACCGTGCATCTCTGATACAATAATATAAACAGCCAACTAGATGCGACAATAACAATTTTATTGATAATTACAATCAGTTCAACATGTTTCGGGCAATAATTTCGCCCATCCTCAGGAGCACTAGACTGTGTTTACAGCTTGTGGTATAAAGCACCGACGATGCTGCCTGCTGTAAACACAGTCTAGTGCTCCTGAGGATGGGGGGAAATTATCGCCCGAAACATGTTGAACTGATTGTAATTATCAATGAAATTGTTATTGTTGCATCTAGTTGGCTGTTTATAATATTGTGTTACTTTTGTGAAGTTTCATTTCTTGTGGGACCTAATATCATGCCCGAACTGCTCCTTTTTTTGAGGTAAAGGATGTACTGAGTTGATTTGGGTGTATGCTGATGACGTCATTATACTGGGCGGGAGCGCACATACTCTAAACAAACACACAAAACTTTGTTAGTTTTAGTAAGGAGAGTGGACTAAACGTAAATGCTGATAAATATCAGTACATGGCCATGTCTCAAGATCAGAATGTTGGACAAAGTCACAGTGGGAAGATTGACAGTACCTCTTTGAAAGGGTGGAAATGTTCATATATTTGGGAACAACTTTAACAAATCAAAATTCCATTCAGAAAGAAATTAAGAGAAATCTGAAGCCAGGGAATGCTTGCTGTCATTCGGTGCAGTAACTTTTGTCTTCCAGTTTGCTCTCCAAAAATTTAAAGAACAAGATACACAGAACTGTTGTTTTGTATGGGTGTGAAACTTGGTCGGTCACATTGAGGGAGGAAAGTAGGCTGAGAGTATTTGAGACTATGGTGTTGAGGAGAATATTTGGGCCTTAGAGAAACATGGTAACAGGGTAATGGAGTAAACTATATAATGAGGAGCTTATTGATCTGTATTTTTCACTCAAATATTGTCGAGTGATCAAGTCGAGAAGAGTGAGATAGGTGGGGCATGTAGCGCGTATGGGGGAGAGGAGAGCCCTATACAGCGTTTTGGAGGGGAAACTTGAAGGTAAGAGACCACATGGAAGACCCGGGCGTGGATGGGAGGATAATATTAAGATGCATCTTCAGGAAGTGGGATGGAGGTGTGGACTGAATCGAGCTGGCTCAGGATAGGGACAGGTGGCGGACACTTGTGAATGCGGTAATGAACCTGCGGGTTCCAAAAAATTCGGGGAATTTCTCAGAAGCTTTTAGATTCCCAAGAAGGACTCTGCTCCTTGGAACAAGTAAGTAAGCATTTCATGCTTAAACACATGTTCAGAAGGTACAAAATTACTTAATCCGTATGTCGGAGAAAAATTAAGAGTGGCGTAACAAGTTCTATCGCGGTATACAATTACCTTTGAATTACTGTATTTGTAGCAATTGTATCATGTGTGTGTGCTCCGTAGTATTGCTACGCTTCGACAGAACCTTCCGTACGGTTCTCATAAACTTACCTTGACTTCAGATTGAAGTTGGCTATCACAACGTGCATTTTGCCTATAGGTCTCAGGGCTTCGAAGGGACTCTTCCTCAATTCATACTATGATTATGATGGCTGCGGCTAGGGTTCGAATTCCTTTTGGTCCACTTGGGTTTAGTGAAGAAAGAGAAACTGATTCGAACTGTTCTCCACGTACTTCCGTTTACCTGTCAGGTGTCATTCTACATACAACCTTGCATATTCATCTGCCATCCGCAGGATAGACAATGGGCCCTTGGGAGAGGGAGGGGCACATTTCAAAGAGACAGCGTCTCCAGCCACCACAAAAGTAAAGGAAAGTAGGCAGGGAAGTCAGTTCGCTAATTGGTTTAGTCCGCCTTAGAATATGACGTATTTGACGAAGGCAATTTTTGGATATCAGTAATAAAAGGAGATAATTCTGCACGTCGAATTTGAAAAGGAATGGAATATATGATCACGTCTGTGGGAATTCGACGTCTCATGGTTTCCAAAGACGATTGTTGTAGCTCCGTCGTATTTCAATATTACGGCCCTGAATGTTAAATTTCTACTCTTCTTCAACAACAGGGTAAAATAAATGGTAGGGGATTGACTTGGACAAGTGACGGGCAGCGTGAAGTATTTCTGATTCCCAGGAAGGCAGATCGGAAGTGGGTGAAGCGACGAGTGTAATTCTTCATTCAAAATTTTCTTCATTTTTTGTCTGATTTGAAACAGATCTGAAATACTTCGCCATGCGTCAGAAGAATTCTCAAATATCAAAGTTCATTACAATCCTTTCGGTTGTTTTTGAGTCCTTGCAAGCCTATCGACGGAGAGCGCCACATGGCAAGTGCATGGACGAATCTGCGGAAATTTTTGCTTCGAAATCACCGCTGCAATTAAAGGCTACTGCCAGATGTGAGACCATATTTATGTAAGGCGTGGTGACTGTATTTGTTAACCTTTTGGCGCCGGAATTATTTTTTTAATTTTAGCACATCCTGTATATAAAATGTGAATAATACAGGAACCAAATACGTTAGAATTATGAAAAAAAAAATGCATTTTGAAGAGAAAGAAACTGCGAGTATACAACATGTTTAAAATATTCAGTACCTATATTTGTTGAATAAATATATAAAATGAAACTTTAGAGGTTAGCAGTGCGGTACGACCACTATAGTTGACATTAGGCGTCAAAAGGTTAAGTGCCCTTTTTTGGTACTCTGTGACGTTATTTATATACCGCGATTTTAATAGAAAGATACGAAAGCAATTGGAGATGAATTTCTTTCAACGATCATGACACTTTGCCAACGCCAGCTGCTGGGTTCTTGCCCATTGTGGCCCAGCGGTTTTAACGGACGTCGTTTGTTAGCCAGGACGCTACAAATTTCCTCTCGCCATTCTTTGAGCTGAATCCGTCCTTCCTCTCTCATTCATTTCACCAACTCTGGATTCATTTTATGTTTGTTTCTCCCTTAGACAAATCTGGTGCAGCGCTTTCCATTCTCCTTCTTACCCAAAGCCAAGCACAGATAGCAGCATTTCGCATGCAGCCACTCCCATTGTTGTGTGGCGCATCGTTCATTAATTCATTGTCTGGGTTTCATAACCCAGACCACAAATTCCTTGTTCTTCTTTCTTTCTCTCTTCCTTAAATCGAGATAGACATTGCTGAGTGCCAATAAACTTCTCTTCTCTTCTCTTCTCTTCTCTTCTCTTCTTTCAGCCGGCTATTAAAAAGCGGTTGGAGGCAACTCAAAGCTAGACGTCATACACAAACCCCGGAGCTCGGGCAGCATTTCAGACGGTCTTGTTTCTGTCTGTGGCCTGTGGTGTGTCATACACCTGTTAACCATTTAGATCCCAGTGGTTATTTTATGTACCACATACTAAAATTCTACTTTCTGCCTACGCAGAACATTTGTGTGTTTTGCGTGGTTTTCAGGGGCGAGGAAAAGCGACTGTTTGTTTAGGTTAGGTTAGGTTAGGTTAGGTTAGGTAACCGAGACGGGCTGTGTTTACTGCGCGGTACGAACCGAATCGTGACACATAATTCAGGTCATTGCCATGGCTTGGGCTGTCAGTAGCTGTCCTCTCACCACAGAGGTCCGGTTCAAATCCCAGGAGAGTTAGTGTGAGATTTGTGGTAGACAGTGTGGCACTGGGAAATGTTTTACTCCTAGTACTTCTGTTTTCCCCTGTCATTATCATTCCACTATTGCTTCGTACTCGTCTTCAGCTACATGTTGCACTTATCACATGGACAAACGGCCGTAAACTGGGAGCCTTCCACAAAGCAATGCTCTTTCGAAAATCGGGTAGAGTATCATAGAGAAGAACGTTCAATTTTTAGTCTTGAAAGGACTACTACTGCTGCAGTGTTTTAAAAATTGTGTAAAATGATTTGATGCAGAAATTCTCTCAGGAAATACGTTTAAACGGCGTACAGTCTGGTGACTAAGTGACCTACAGTGACCGTGGTCATATTTCCGAAGTAATATTTCACGAGTCATCATCGTCTTTGTCCAGCGCCGAATCAAAATTTGACCCCCACCAAAGAATTACGATTGTCGTGACGTCGTAACAAGTGTAACACTACACGACAGCTGATAACAGCAGATATGGCGATGTAAGAACGCTGATACGGAAAGCCCATGCCACGATATGATAGATGCGTCATTTGAGAACGGGTGGGGGGATTTTCCGGAAAAGCAGTGGGATAGCATTACAATACATACTTGTTTTGTTTTGTATTATATCTTACAATAAGGAAAGCAAAATATTTGCATTTTAAACTTTCTGCCTGACCGATCCTCGTTTCTTGTCTTGCTATAACAGAGGAAGAAGTTAATCTTAGAGTCTAACAGATGGCGTTAATTGTTAAACTGCCACGACGCATCATTCGATATTTCATGTGAATCCTTCCATACCCTTTATGGTTATATACACAATTGTGTGCGCGTATATATATATATAGCAATATATGCTTGATGGCGGGGCTTACTTCGTAACCCGCGCAGAGGAAACAGGAATTTGGAAAAATTCTATGAATTGCAAATCATGTATGATCATTTCTTTATTGTTCGCCTGTGACGTAATGTTTTGAGGGACTGGCCTACTTACGTAACCGATTTAAGTATCTTTAACCCCTATGAAGGAAGTATTACATTATTCCGAAACGTCAGTATCCATCTACAAAGTCACGTGGTGTCACAAGGCAGACGACATCGTGTAGGCACGTTACAAACGGGAAACAACAAGGAAACTAATATTTAGCCTCGGATTTCTGTTTATTGGCCACCGAACATACATTTGCCCTAATTGATTGTTTTAAAATTGTCCTGTGTAAATTTGGATATAATTAATTCAACTGCAAACATAAGCTATCGATTTATTATTATAATGTATACATACATTTCATCTCTGGAGAATTGGATCCATTTCGGTGAAATGAATCATGTTTCTGTCATATTGAAAGTACAGGCCCCCCATGCTGGTGCAGTGGCTTCGAGCGAGACAAAGCAAATATTTGAGCGCGATACAAGACCGATATTGTTGGTGTATTGAAACATCTGAATTTACCGTCCACATATTCTGTCAAAACAAGTTCCTGACTGCAAAACTATACATACGTCTCGTATTTTTATTTGTAGTAACTCGAAGCAGATGATCCACAGAATGTTCAGGCATTCGTAACAAGTTTCTCCGAGCCACGCAGTATACTATGAAGTACCACTGAGGCGCGTTCACGTAACCAATGTTGCCGTGCGATAGCAAAATTTGCATAAGGACCAACAAGATGCAATTTTTTCTCCTAATTTATTTCAATAATCGTCCTTTACATGTTTCGAATAGATTAACTATTCATCATCAGGAATTAGTTTACTGTACATGCAGAATACGGTATTTACAGGGGTGCTGATTAGTCCTTAGCCCGACCAGGAAGGGAAAAAAAGCTATATTTCTCGCATTTTATGGAACTTGGAGGTTCATTACAACATTCACAAAAGCCCACAACCTGTCCCTACCCTAGCCAAATCAAACCATTCATCTAGGAAAAGGTATGTAGTCAAACACAACTTCATTTACAAAGAATTCTCCAAAAACAACCACTTAAATGACGATTCTAACATAGCCCCCAACAAAATTTTTGATGCCCTGCTGAAACTCCATAAGTCATAAAAATAATCCAACTATCCAGCCCCTACCAATACCACGCCCAACCGAGAGAATGACAATGACCCACCCCAGCTTAGGACTATCGATGGAAGTTTCCCAACAAGGACGTAGCAAACAAACTGTTTTAACATACAGCAGCACAGAACACACCACCACACGGTTAAGTTGTGTTTGACTACGTACCTTTTCCTAGTTTCACACACACAATGGGGATGACACACTTCCTATACCATTCATCTGCCCATCACACTTTTGACAGGTGCATCTTGTTTCCTTCCTGGTCGGGCTAAGGACTTATCAGCACCCGGTATCATGCATCTACGTTGACGAGTCGCTAGCGCGACGATCAGAATGTAAAAAAAAAAGAAACGTCAAAATTATTACAGACTCTGGGTGTGTCTGTAGCCTTTAGTTATCCAGCATGTAATGGATATGCGCCATGTTATATTGTTATCTGTGGCGTGTCTGGTCCAACCACATTTTCTCATATTATGTCATAAAATGTACGATTTTCGGAAAGAAATTATTGAACGTTGGATGTGTGTATCGATTTTATTTACAATTTTTCTCCGATACATTTCTTGTTCTAATAAAAATTCAGCGAGGTATTATCACAAATGTACATAGATCTTCATGTAATGTACTTAGATCTTCACGTAATGTACTTAGATCTTCATGTAATGCACTTAGATCTTCATGTAATGTACTTAGATCTTCAAGTTATGTACCTAGATCTTCATGTAATGTACTTAGATCTTTATGTAATGTACTTAGATCTTCATGTAATGTACTTAGATCTTCATGTAATTTACTTAGATCTTCATGTAATGTACTAAGATCTTCACGTAATGTACCCGTTAGTTTTGTCAGATTTTAGCCAAACTTGGAGTTTCTTGACAGAGTTTCGAAAAATCCTCTAATATCAAATTTCATTAAAATCCGCCCAGTGGGAGCCGAATTGTTCCGCTAGATGGACGGACAGGCAGACATGACGTAGCTAATAGTCGCTTTCCGAAATTTTGCGAACACGCCCGAAAATGCGTCTGTTCTATTTGTCATGATTTCTTCTGCATGAAACAAATCGAAAACTCAAGGACAAATTTGCAGTACTTTTGACACGGAAGAGTTTGAAAACGTAAAAGAATCATGTCTTCAGGGAAGTGACCGTGAGTCGCTGGGCTTGTTGACGCTCAGAGTTTCGGAGGAAAATACCGTATTTATCGGGCTGTGGGATAGCTCAGTTGGTATAGCGACTCGCTACGGGCTGGATGGTACGGTGATCGAATCCCGGTGGAGGAGAGATTTTCCGCACTTGTCCAGACCGGCCCTGGGGCCCGCCCAGCCTCCTATACAGTGGGTACCGGGTCTTTCCTGGGGGTAAAGCGGCCGGGGCGTGGCGCTGACCACCCACCCCATCTATCGCCGCAGTTATGGAAAGAGTAGAGCTAAACATCTACCCTCCCTCTGGGCAATAGATATTTCTGACTCCAAGAGCATCATCTGTCGCGTTTATTCCTAGGTCTACCATGTACAATTCCCGTCGGTGTCGCCCACAACTCTACGTGGTTTTAACATTCTCAAATGCCGAAATGAATGTTGCGGTACAATTATATTTACACGTGAGGTCTACATATGGCTACGAAATCAATTTGGCTACAATAGAGTGTTTTGAATTTCAATGAACGCCTCTTCATTATACGGAGATAATTTGCTCCCTGCCATTTAATTAGAATGACTGGAAAACGCAATGGAATTAAACGACCCGTTGTCGTGACTACTGCGAATCGCGTCACATTTCATTTGTCCGTAAGGATTCACAGTTACGCCGTCCATGACATCTGCTTATCAATTCTGCTCTCATGCTCCGTCATAAGTTTCAACGAAGCAGCTGAGTGGCATTCTATGAGGACCCACAAAATTTAGGTAACACCCCTTCCCTGCATCGGACTAAGCTTTGGTGTGAAACAACGACTCCAGTGCTTAATTACGTACCGCCTACCAGTTCTTAAGTTTTACTGTGCTGGAAATTTTACCCTATTATTATTATTATTATTGTTATTATTGTTACTTACATCCTTACTTATTTACTTAGTTACTTTCTTACTTACTTACCTGCTTACTTTTTTACGTACTATGTTACTTACTTATTTACTTACTTACCTACTTACTTTCTTACTTATTTACATAGTTACATAATTACTTATTTACTTACTTACGTACTTACTTACTTACCTACCTACTTACTTACTTACTTGCTTGCTTGCTTACTTATTTACTTACTTACTTACTTACATACTGACTTACTTACTTACTGACTGACTGACTGACTGACTTACTTACTTATTTACTTACTTACTTTCTTACTTACTCACTCACTCACTTACTTACTTACTTCCTTACTTACTTACTTACTTACTTACTTACTTACTTACTTACTTCCTTACTTACTTACTCACTTACTTACTTACTTTCTTACTTACTCACTCACTCACTTACTTACTTACTTCCTTACTTACTTACTTACTTACTTACTTCCTTACTTACTTACTTACTTACTTACTTACTTACTTACTTACTTACTTACTGCAATTCAGTTGTCACTCGGTGGCAGTAGTACTTACACTAGTACAGACAAAACAAATAATAATAAATATACATAAACGAAACAACACAAAAACACAGTACAAACAGTACAAAACACAGTAAACACAAGTACACATATTACCAAAACATCTCACAGTTAAGCTCCGTTGTAAATAGAATGTCCCTTCTTTGTGTTTGTGGTTAGAAACGAAGGTGGTTACGATAATTTAACTATTTTTTGTCCTAAATGCACCTATAAGCAATAGGCACCTGGCGATATCCGAAATTTCACTTTCTTTATTGTATTAAACCTTTTGAAAATGGACAGAAGAAGCGTGTAGTGTTTAAGGTGCCATTCTGGAAGACTCAAATCTTGTACTGTCTTGCAAAATACAGTTCCACAAGCACAGTGTCACTTGCCGACAGCTGAACACCGCAGCAAAATTTACGTCAGGAATAAACCCTTGTAAAATAAAAAAAAATAAATTTAATTATTTTTCAGACATTTTCAACGCTGGTATATTTATCTTTTCTCAGAACTCCCTGTGATGCGCCACATCGTCGGCCTACTGTTGGATACTAACTGATAGTCAGCTAAGGAAATTGGAATATTTAAATTTTAGAGGATATTGCTTCGTGTCCTTATGCTCATCTTTACTCATTTTTTCGACAGGACGGAATGCCTTCAACATCAGGATTAGATAGTCCAAAGAAGAGCTTTCCTTGCATTTATTGGCTCTAAGGATTAAGAAAATTTTACTCGCCGAAACGTCGGTAGCTTCTCACCAGCTCAGAGGACGTCAGTCTGTTGTGACACCACTCACACGCAAACTTCTATTTTCTCAGGGCAACGCCTTTTATGCTGATTGATCATAATGAACGTTACATTTGTTTACAGATTTGATATTTGTGTGGCCATGCATCATTGATAGAATAATGTAAACAATCAACTATATGCCACAATAACAATTTATTAATAATTTCAATCAGCTCAACATGTTTCGGCCTATAATTTTGTCTATCCTCAGGAGCACTAGACTGTGTTTACAGCTTGTGATATAAACACAGTCTAGTGCTCCTGAGGATGGGCGAAATTATTGCCCGAAAAATGTTTTGCTGATTGTAATTATCAATAAAAATTTGTTATTGTTGCATCTAGTTGGTTGTTAACATTATTTCTTTACAGATTTGAATGCCATGTAACAGCAGAGCTAATTCTAAATTCTGTAGATTGGGTAGTTCTTTTAACTATATTACATCTGAAGACAAATTATTATAATCAAAATACCTATGAATAATATTCCTAGTAGAGAATGTACTATAGTTTCCAGGACAATGCTAAATTTTCGTATGCATTTTATCATTCCTCTCGTAAAGGCATACCGTCATATTGAATTGTAAATTACAATGTTCGGTAGCAACAGCAATGAGGCATTAGCTATACCTCTTCAGATATGGAGCGGTATATTCATTTCGTTCATTATCTCTCTTACGAAGCGTATCAAGGTTACGTGATACAGTGCCACTGACCCTAGGGCTGCATGGGGATGCTGTGTTTTGAATTACGCCAAGTGTCAGTAAGTATGAATATGCAACAGGGTGCTAAATATGAAGTGCGTGTTTACTGTGCGTGCATATCTTACGCATGGGCACGATGTTATTGTGTAGGGAGCTTTACTAGTTTGTTGACAGGCAAATGGGAAATCAGATGCTCCGAGAAAATCCGTTCAGAATTTGTAGTCTTATATAGTTCCTTGATTATTATCTGTGTTATTTCGTGGCGTGGGAAGTTGTTGGTTAATCTGTAGGAACTCTATATTGCATTTAACATTGAAGTCTGTCCCGGCCTCGTGGTCTAGTGTTCAGAGTCTCTGACTACTAATCATGAGGTCCCGGGTTCGATTCCCAGGGAATTTTCCCTGAAGGGGAGGATTCCCACGGTGACCATGGTCTGGGTAGGTTAGTAGAATTTAGGTTTAAGGGCCCTCCTGGCACTACAACCTCCTATATCACCACTTACATCATCGGGACAACGTAACTGCGCCTCATGGGCGTCCCAAACTCAGAAGTCGGTTACACTCCTGCCATGCCCAGGAAGAAGGACCACGAAGTCCACAAGGACATGTGGTGGCACTGGACAAAAAAAACCTTGAAGTCTAAAGGTTAAATAATGTCTGCTCCACCACGTTTAACATTCACAAATCCCACGTTCTGCCCACACCGTATTTAGGTTGCTTGTGCGGATCTCAGAACAAACAGCGACTATTTCCCTATACAACATTAACTGACTGGTTTTTATAACTGAGACGGAGTGTGTTTACTGCTGAATTTTGAAATAAAATGGAGTGTATCTTATCCTTAAAGTGTTATACGTTAATCTTACTAATTTCGAACTGAATTCAAGAAGTATTTAAGAATTCAATTCCTACTTCAAAAGAAACCCATCATAGTTATTTACAAATCTCAGTCGAATAATAATTTTCAATAAAATAATCGCACTGTGTTCTGAGAAATTCGCAGAACACGAAAACACCCTGTGTGGGCAAAATGTGAAATTATTTCTTGTAAAATATTTCGGTAAATATGTGGAGTTTTTGGTCCCAGTGGCCGCGCGGTCTAAGGCGTGGATCTGCAGTCGCTCGTTTGCTGGGGTTGCGGGTTCGAATTCCACCAGGAGGCATTGGTATCTGTTTTGGATGTTGTGTGTTTTCAGGTAGAGGTCTCTGCGAAGGGCCGATCCCTTCGTCCAGATGAGTCCTACCGAGTGTGGTGTATCAGTGTGGGTGTCATCGTGATGCCTTGATAATGAAGAAGCCCTGCCCCACTAGTGGTTGTTTGACCATAGTAAAAATATGTAACTACTTTGTTTTTAAATCTGACTAGATTAATGTCCTACTGCGCTGATCGCGACGTGGTTGAAAATTAGAGAACTTCACTTGTTCCAAAGAATATATATATATATATATATATATATGTTTTTAGGAACATTTAATAAAATTGCGAGAAGCCAATAGTAGCTTTGTCAAGGCTAACTGTCTTTCTGTCTCCCAGTTTGTGCGGAACAACTCGGAGGAATTTGCTGTACTATGTGTGTATTGCTGTTTTTACTTTAGATGCCGGACTGCTGGCTAGAAGTCAGTATTCGGAAGGACCTGCGACCGGCCACCTCGACAAAGGTTTTTCTTGGTTTCCCTGTGTCTATAAGCAAATGCTGA
>Ga0131853_10020215_pt1 | contig 12101 bp, 8 predicted proteins | sample TergutLab28metaG_FD_92764 | JGI IMG/M metagenome (GOLD analysis project Ga0131853, IMG submission 92764) | Labiotermes labralis P1 segment gut microbial communities from Petit-Saut dam, French Guiana - Lab288 P1 (version 2) (version 2) | ecosystem: Host-associated > Arthropoda: Insects >...
AAGACATCCACACTTTTCTCTGGCCAATATCTCCGTAACCATTGAACTTTGGATATAGGTGTTTTGGGTTATATCGGTATAGTTTGACCTAAGGAACACTCTCCCGAAGTTAGGTCCTTTCCTACTGGGACACCCTGTATATTTATTCAACAAATGTAGGTACTGAATATTTTAAACATGGTATATACTCTCCGTTTTTTTCTCTTCAAAATGCAGTTTGTTTCATAATTCTAACGTATTTGGTTCCTGTATTGTTCACATTTTATATACAGGTTGTGCTAAAATTAAAAAAATAATTTCGGCGCCAAAAGGTTAATCTATACTGTCCCTAAATATGGAGACAACACAGTCCTTCACAATGTTAGAACAAAGAAAGCACACCAAACAGTACGCAAACCATACATGCAATTACACAACTAATAACCTGTTTAAAACTGCGTTTGTACTCCTTCGCTGCCGTTTCCACCATAAACATTGTGCTGAATATATTACATAGTTTAGCACCATAACCATTCCGACCCCCTGTAACCTTCTCCTCTTCATCATTGTAGTTTGAGGAAGTCAACAAATGACCAAAGATCATAGTAGGTACAAACATTTTTTCATCCTTATGTTCAACAACAGGAATCCCTTGACCATTATTCCACACCGATATTATATTCTTCTCTCTGAAACACAAAAAACAACATTAGACCAAACAGCTGCTCCAAATGTTGAAACTTACAAGTGCACTAGCATGAATGGTGGTGATTAAATGTGACCAACAGAAGCAACACAAACATCAGCAATATGAACAATGGAATCCACTTGCAATGAAAAATGTCTACTTGGTTCCAAGAACTTACACGATACCACAAATAAAAACACAAAACACCACCAAAAAGCATTCAAGCACAAAATCATTTTTATAATATACAAAGACTTTCTGAAAGCATAAAATACATTAACCTTTAGACGCCTAATGTCAACTATAGTTGACGTACCGCACCACTAACCTCCAAAGTTGCATTTTATATATTTATTCTACAAATATAGGTACCGAATATTTTAAACATGGTATACACTCTCCATTCTTTTCTCTTCAAAATGCAGTTTGTTTCATAATTCTAACGTATTTGGTTCCTGTATTATTCACATTTTATATACAGGTGTGCTAAAATTAAAAAAATAATTCCGGCGCCAAAAGGCTAAATGACTGCAGAAGTCTCATGCTAGACAGCATGACAGCAGTTAACGTCACCTGATGATAGGGCATGACTCAGCTGCGAGTGGTCTGCACAACACCAGGGGAGTTTCGGAAAATGACTGGCCAGCAGCTAGGGCATGAACATGACCACTCACCTATATCCAGTGCCAATGTTTAAGATCTGGTGATATACACCATTCCTCCCATATAAACCATTACACCATTCCTCCCATATGCCTGCATGGCATGTGCAGGCAATAACCTACCTTTCAAATATCCCTCTTTGTAGCTAACTCATGGCAGATGTTTATCATCAGTGTATATTTTCTTTGCATTTACAAGAAAAGCTGCAATAGTCACTATGCCATGCAACTTGCACCAGCAGAACATTTAATGCCCACCCAACGGTATTACACAGGCACATGGATTTATATCTGATCACACTCAAGGCTCAACAAGACTGCACATGGTGCAAATGGTGCACACACCATCATAGTACAGGCTTTCTGAAGGAATTCTTGGCTTTAAAGATATCATATGGCTTGAAAAAGATACACACACACAAATGTAACTTCACTGATGTCTGCAAGAAAGACACGGCTTTCCCTGTGCCAGTTTTTCATGAAACTCACCAATGTTCAACAAAAAATGTGCCGATATCAAATTTCCCCCACACCACACAATAAATGTGGCAAGAAAAAAAGAAAGTCATTTACACTCTAAGCAAAGTAAGGCTTTCACAGCATGGATCGGCACAGAACTCTGTCACTTGATACACTTCTGTGGATATCTCCTGCACAGAATTTGGTACAAAGTAGGCTCAAAAGTAAAGCTTGGCTTTCATTGCTATGACTGTCACAACGAACACAACTACTCAGTTTTATCACATGAAGATATCCTACAGAGAATTCATGCAAATCAGTCATGAAATGCAGAAAGTGCAAGCAGCAATCCATCTGTACTGTTAACCACAACTGAGACAGAGCTTGTTCTCCAGAAAGTCACACTTGACAACTTTCTGTAAAGAACTCCTATACCGAATTTCATAAAAACTCACAAGACAGATGACAAACATGGCATTCATTTTTAGGTGTGTTTGCAAAATTGCCAAAAGTGATTATTAGCTTCATCATATCTGTCTGTCTGTCTGTCCATCCCTCTTGACACCTCTGCTCCAACTGGATGGATTTTCATGAAATTTGACACTCGAGTATTTTTAAAAAATCTGTCAGGAAAATACAAGTATCATTAAAATCTGACAAGAAAAATGCATATTTTACACAAATACCAATACACATGTTTATCATATCTCACTCAGTTCTTCTTAGACTGATGAATATTTCAGACACAATCTGTAGAGAAAATCAAAACATACATTTTATGTTCAGTAACTTTTTTTTTTCGAAAATTGCCATTTATGGGATAATGCGGAAAAATATCATAGAACGGTTCAGACCACAGATGACAATACGGCACAAATGCATCACATGCTGGTTACTTATGGCTACAAACATGCACTAAGAATATGTAATACTTAACACTGTTCCACTGTAAGAATGGTTGCATAAGCACTCCTTAATGTTACATTCCATGTACAATGCCTGTCCTGTTAACTCTGTACATTGCCTGTCCTGTTAACTCTGTATACTGCCTGTCCTGTTAACTCTGTACACTGCCTGTCCTGTTAACTCTGTACACTGCCTATCCTGTTAACTCTGTACACACCAACCAACAAGCAGTCCAACTTGAAAGGAACATTACCATCCTTTCAAAATTTTTTCTCACTGTCCATAATTCTTGAGTACTTTATTGTACTTAATAATTTAGTAACATTTTGACAGGAATAATGCAGAGGGAAGTAAGCAGATATACTTACGAATTTATTTCAATTTTGATGCAATCCATTTTGGGATCTCGTTGTTTATTGTCAGCAGCATTTACAAGTATTTCATCAAATATTTTGTAAAGGCCAGGAACATATGAAATTTCTCTCTGGATCATCACCTCCTGCTCTTCATCATACAGCCACATAAGTTCTGTCACTGGTTCAACGGACCCTGAAAGATCAGACCAATTTCTGGATTAGCTAAATTCTCAGACAACAGCATAACAATACAACAAAGACATATGAAAAACAAGCATGTCTTATTAGAGGCTGCAGACATTTCCTATCAGTACAGAAAGGAATTTTCTTTGCCCCGTATCACAGATGGAGGAAAAAGTTTCTTTTGATGGTGGTTAAGTCTAAATGATCTGCTTGCACTAGAGGTCGAAATTCAGATGGTCATGTCACAAAAGAGTAGACACTGGCAACACAGTCACAACTCCCAGTTCCTTATTAGCCTAGACTTTCTGCAAAATGAATTACCAAAACAACTAGAGGATGTTCCTTTGGCTACACGGATTGCTATGTACTTTCAGCATGACGGAGCCCCTTCTCATTACGCCCGACACGTGATGCAGCATCTCAATGACACTTTTCCTAATAGGTGGATCAGTCGTGGCAGTACGTTTAACTGGCCACCAAGATCTCCAGACTTAACCCCGTTAGATTTTTGTTTATGGGGTTTGATGAAGAATGAAGTGTACAGAAAAAAAGTGGATACACGAGACGAATTGCTGGATGTTATTGCCTGCATAAAGGAATGTCAAGACGCACTCAGATGAACAACATGCCATGTCTTCACACGAGTTGCAAAGTGCATTGATGTTGATGGTGGAATTTTCGAACATTTATTATAAACTGTACCAACTCTGTCACTTGAACAATAAAAGCCAGTATTAGAAACAGTATGTACACATAATATCTCCTTCTTATCAACAATTTTGTGGTTGTACATTCAAATAGCTCTATCTTGGAAACTGTTCTGAATAGGAAACATGTTCATATAAACATTTTTGCTTAGAATGAACGATACTATGACCTCCCAGAATATTGACCTCTCCTCCTGGGACACCCTGTATATGTATATTTAAAATGCAATGAGGATGTCCTTTCTAAAAATAATGTATGGTTAATTCAACTCAATCAAATTAACACTTATGCTAAAATCTGAATAAGAATTCCAATAAAAAAAATTAACAAAACCATGCATTTGTCAAAAGGTATGAAATCTGAATTCATCAGAGGATATCATAATAATACACTTTTATATTTTGTATATCTTTCAAATCAAATTCCTCTAATTGCTTTTATGTATGTCAATCACCTGTGGACACCCAGCATCAAAGACTGAAACGTGTCAAACTGTTTACAGCTTATTTGCAAACAATTACAGTTACACACCAGACACAATGGAAATCATACTCCAAAATTCACTGAGCAAATATCAACAAAAACATTGTATACAATGCAGCAGTAAAAATTTGTTGTAACTTTCATGTATGTTACAAATATACAGTTCACTACAGTCAAAGCTGAAAAAAACCATTAGGGAAATGAGAACTAGATGAAATGAAGACTGGCCACGAATGTGAAAGGAGTATTCTCTTGATATGGTGAGGCCTACAGACCAGTTTAGCTATAACACATGTAACAATGTTGCTTACCAATATATGTGTCTGGTCTGAGCAAAATATGCTCCAGTTGAGACTTCTTCTGGTAAATCTTCTCAACTGTGAGCTTCTTATTTACAGGCTTCTTTGGAACAATGTCCCTGCCAGCAACCATCTCCAGTGCTTGCCCATTTATAACCTCTGTAGCCATGTTGAGCAAAGAATGCTGGAATGTGGAACATAAAACAGATCAGTCTCAGATGAAGTGCGCTGTGACTCACCATACAGAACATAAAGGAGCTGTTCTTTCTTATTCTGTACCATACCTATACCCTGAATAAGGTAACATGCACATTACACATTACAAGAAAGAAGAATCTATAACAAGAGTCAGCCCTCACTTGTACCCAGGGGCCGCCCATATGCAGCCACATACAAATGACAGCTGCATGAAAAAATTCTGTACTTCAAAATATACAGTTATGTACCAATTACAAGTGCTTGCTAAATGTAGGGTTGATACTTGCAAAAAGAAACAACTCTTATTAGTAAGCACCAACAACTGAAGGAATCATGAACTCTTACTGTTATTATGGATCACAGAAACCAGTTATGTATTTGATCAACCTTCGTTGCTAACTTCCTCTCCAGCTGCAATGTTTGTGTACTTGATGCAGGCAAAAGTAAAAACTGACAAAAGGCTGTGTTGTTAACATATGAATGCAGAGAATGAATCTTATTTCATTCCACAGGTTTCCATTTACACAGTCCTGCCTCACCACCCAGTTAAGAGATCTCAAAGGTCTGGGACAGCGCCCACTGCAGTGTGTTCCACTTGCAATGTCCCTCAGCATGGCAACTGTGATACAGCTGCCATGCTGAGGGACAACACACAATATAACACTACGTTCAACTTTGTTCAAGGCCTCAGTCAGGTATTTTGATATGTACAAATTTTAAATCTTTTGACATTTGCCTCCATGTCCATGTATGGGCAACCAGCAAACTGCTGACCACACACCAGTTGCGACAATTCACATCAAATCCAGGATCATCAAAACACTTGCCTAGCACACTAACAGCTGTGTAAAAACTTCACTCAACTACAGTTCAGCATCTCCCACATGCCACAAAGACAGCAAATAAGTGTTCTATAAATTTAACAAGGAGCAGTTATCGTTTCTGCTGGAAATGAAGTAGAACTAGACAAACAAGGTCTTTGTGATCAACAGCCACATTTATAGTTTGAAGTTGAAAGGGCAATTGACACAATAAAATTTATTTTGTAAGATTTGCTGTTCAAATAGTGCTGCACGGCATAACTGAAATTGGAACATGGAATGGAAATGAATGTAGAAGAAAACAAGGTAATGAGAATCTGAAGGCAACCAACTGTCTACAGTACAAATTGTGATGGATGAAAAACTGCTGCAGAATGTGGAATATTTCAACTGTTTGGGTAGCATTTTAATAGAGGATGCAGGATAAACAAGTTGAAATAAAGTCCAGGATTGCCATGGAAAAAGCAGCATTCAACAAGGAGGCTCTTTTCACCAGCAAACTGGACTGCAATTTAAGGAAGAAACATGTAAAGTGCTACAATTGGAGCATAGCTTTGTGTGGTGCTGGAACTGGACACTGCAGAAAGTGCATCAGATATAACTGGAAAGTTTTGAAATGTGGTGCTGGAGAAGGATAGAGAAGACATTTGGGCCGATCACGTGAGAATAAGAAAGTGTTACAGTCAGTCAAGGAGCAGCGGTACATTGTACATACAATAAAAATAAGGAAGGATCAATGGATTAGTCACATCTTGTGTGGGAAATGCCTTCTAAAACAAGTTAAGGAAGGAAAGAATACCAGGGAAGGATAGATGAGGAACAATATGTAAGCAGCTAGTGGATGACCTTCAGGAAAAGAGAGTATCAAGAATATTGGAAGATGAAGAACTAGGGCACACTCTATGGAGAACTGGCTTCAGAACACTATGGACCTGTCATAAGACAGACAACAATGAATGAATAAACAAATGAATGAATGAATGCATGAATGTTGTTCAAAAATAAACTACTGAAGTGCGGTCGGTCCACACAGTATGTTTAACAAAATGAAGAGTGAGGTCAGTCCACACAGTGTGTTAAAAAAACGAAGAGTGCGGCCAATCCATAGAGTATGTTAACAAAACGAAGAGTGTGGTCAGTCCATACAGTATGTTAACAAAACGTAAAGTGCGGTCAGTCCATACAGTATGTTAACAAAACAAAGAGGGCGGTCGGACCATAAAGTATAACAAAAAGAGTACGGTCAGTCCCTACAGTATGTTAACAAAACAAAAAGGGCCTTCGGTCCATACAGTATGTTAACAAAAAGAAGAGTGAGGTCAGTCCACACAGTATGTTAACAAAACAAAGAGTGCGGTCAGCCCTTAAATTATGTTAAAAAAAGAGTGCAGCCAGTCCATACAGTAGGTTAACAAAGCAAAGAATGCGGTCGGTCCATACAGTATGTTAACAAAATGAAGAGTGAGGTCAGTCCGCACAGTATGTTAACGAAAACAAAGAGTGCGGTCAGTCCATACATTATGTTAACAAAAAGAGTGCAGCCAGTCCATACAGTAGGATAACAAAACAAAGAGTGCGGTCGGTCCATACAGTATGTTAACAAAAAGAGTGCAGCCAGTCCATACAGTAGATTAAGAAAACAAAGAGTGAGGTCGAGCCATACAGTATGATAACAAACCAAAGAGTGCGATCAGTCCACACAGTATGTTAACAAAACGAAGAGAGCGGTCGGTCCAAACAGTATGTTAACAAAACAAAGAATGCAGTCGGTCCATACAGTATGTTAACAAAACGAAGAGTGCGGTCAGTCCATACAGTACGTTAACAAAACGAAGAGTGAAACTGGTCGATACAGTATGTTAACACAACATAGATTGCGGTCAGTCCATACAGTATGTTAACAAAACAAGAGAGCGGTCGGTCCATACAGTATGTTAACAAAACAAAGAATGCAGTCGGTCCATACAGTATGTTAACAAAACGAAGAGTGCGGTCAGTCCATACAGTATGTTAACAAAACGAAGAGTGTGGTCAGACAATACAGTACGTTAACAAAACGAAAAGTGCGATTGGTCCATACCGTATGTTAACAAAACGAAGAGTACGGTCAGTCCATACAGTATGTTAACAAAACAGAGAGTGCTCTCAGTCCATACAGTATGCTAACAAAAGGAAGAGTGCAGTTAGTTCATACAGTATGTTAACACGACGAAGAGTGCGGTCGGTCCATACAGTATGTTAACGAAACGAAGAGTGCAAATCTTCGATACAGTATGGTAACACAACTTAGAGTGCGGTCAGTCCATACAGTATGTTAACAAAACGAAGAGTGTGGTCAGACAATACAGTATGTTAACAAAACGAAAAGTGCGATTGGTCCATACAGTATGTTAACAAAACGAAGAGTACGGTCAGTCCATACAGTAAGTTAACAAAACGGAGAGTGCTGTCAGTCCATAAAGTATGCTAACAAAACGATGAGTGCAGTTACTTCATACAGTATGTTAACACAACGAAGTGTGCGTTCGGTCCATACAGTATGTTAACAAAACGAAGAGTGCAGTCAGTTCACACAGTATGTTATAACACAACGAAGAGTGCAGTCAGTCCATACAGTATGTTAACAAAACCAAGATTGCATCTGGTCGATACAGTATGTTAACAAAAAGAAGAGTGCGGTCAATAGAGTATGTTAACAAAACGAAGAGTGCAACTGGTCTATACAGTATGTTAACACAACGAAGAGTGCGGTTAGTCCATACAGTATGTTAACAAAACGAAGAGTGCGGTGAGTCCACATAGTATGTTAACAAAACGAAGAGACCGGTCAGTCCATACAGTCTGTTAACAAAACGAAGAGCGCGGTCAGTCCATACAGTGTGTTAACAAAACAAAGAGTAAGGGCAGTCCATACAGTGTGTTAAGAAAACAAACAGTCCACACAGTATGTTAACAAAACGAAGATTGCAACCGGTCGATACAGTATGTTAACACAACTTAGATTGCGGTCAATCCATAGAGTATGTTAACAAAACGAAGAGTGCGGTCAGACCATACAGTATGTTAACAAAACGAAGAGTGCGATTGGTCCATGCAGTATGTTAATAAAACGAAGAGTGCTGTCAGTCCATACAGTATGTTAACAAAACGAAGAGTGCGGTCAGACCATACAGTATGTTAACAAAACGAAGAGTGCGATTGGTCCATGCAGTATGTTAATAAAACGAAGAGTGCTGTCAGTCCATACAGTAGGTTAACAAAACGAATAGTGCAGTCAGTTCATACAGTATGTTAACAAAACAAAGAGTGCGTTCGGTCCATACAGTATGTTAACAAAACGAAGTGTCCGGTCAGTCCATACAGTATGTTAACAATAGGAAGAGTGTGGACACTTCATACAGTGTGTTAAGAAAACGAAGAGTGCGGTCAGTCCATACGGTGTGTTAAGAAAACAAAGAATGCGGTCAGTCCATACAGTATGTTAACAAAACGAAGAGTGCAACTCTTCGATACAGTATGTTAACACAACGAAGAGTGCGGTCGGTCCATACAGTACCTTTACAAAACGAAGAGTGCAACTGGTCTATGCAGTATGTTAACACAACGAAGAGTGCGGTCAGTCCATACAGTATGTTAACAAAACGAAGAGTGCAACTGTTCGATACAGTATGTTAACACAACGAAGAGTGCGGTCGGTCCATACAGTATGTTAACACAACGAAGAGTGCGGTCAGTCCATACAGTATGTTAACACAACGAAGAGTGCGGTCAGTCCATACAGTATGTTTACAAAACGAAGAGTGCGCTCAGTCCATACATTGTGTTAAAAAAACGAATAGTGCGGTCAGTCCTTCCAGTGTGTTAACAAAACAAATAGTGGGGTCAGTCCATACAGTATATTAACAAAATGAAGAGTGGCATCATCTCAGTACATTACAGGAATTTATTAAAAATCTGTTATTTATTTATGTTATTTTGGACATGTCTCATGATTCATACGTAAGACACAGAATTAGTGCTGGCTTTACACCGGTAACATACATGCATGAACAACACAATACTCAATTAATTATGATTGGAAATTACAATTGGTCCCATATGTGGAAAATTTATTTAGGACTACATTTTGATAATTTTTTTTATAGGTAAATGTGTAATTTCAATAGGTTCGAAGAATTCAGTGGACTGTTTATATAAACCCAAGACCATATGTTGATTTTAATGGGTGTGCTAATTCAACTGCAACATTCTGTTGACCTCACAGCACAGACAATGAAAATTACATCAATTACTAAATTTCTCTCCAGACCTTGTTTTATTATTATTTGTATGGTCTTCCTAATAACCAAATTATCATGAACCAGTGCAGGCCATCATTGTGCTCTACTTGTGCTGCTAGGGTGGTTTGTCTGTTTTGCTGGTGCCATGTCATCATGGATAATATATTCAAGATGTATTACGCAGATAAATGTTCCATTGCTGGTTGTTTCATCTGTCATACTGATGTCAATCAATGACCATTTTTAACTTTCAAAAAAGAAGCTGTGTACCTCAACAGAAATACAATAAAGCAGTAGTATACAGGCCAAAGACTGCATGAAGAACAAGGCCAAATTTCAAATAAGCTTCAACAATGCACCAACATTTATCCACCCATAATCTAAAGATATATGGCAAGTGTAACATTTATTATATATGGCAAGTAGCATTATCAGTCAATATTATCTATTTTTCTAACCCAAACTGTAAAGAAAGCCTAGTAAGGTCAAATATGAACAATGTTGAAGCTTCACTGCAGCACTGTGTATCCACTCAGGCCATTTTTTGTTGTGCCCCAGTTCTTTCAGTCCTCCCAGACTACTCCCTCTTCAGACACTGAGGCAAAGAGCACATTACTTGCATCATTGACACACACAACTGGAGCTCGTCATGGCACTGACAGATTTCTCCAACAACTACTGTTATAGAGCCACCTTGCAGCATGCTGATGCATTATGTACCACCCAATTTCACACATTCTGTGGCAGGTTCATTTTGAATTTTGAAACTATTCTCCTCTCGAAAGTGTACAAGACATTTTTGAAAATTTCTCCACAGTAAGCACACAATATTTTCATGCATTCTTCCTTGTCATGTCTCAAACCATATGTACTTGTTTAAACTATTCTCCTGTTTCAAAGTATAACATCCAAAATTTCAGCCTGAGTCCTGTAAAACTATTTTCCACAAGGCAGTTTACAACAATACTTGTTCTAATTTTCATGAAATGCCTTCACCCAGCATGTTATGTGACTGATAATAAATACTGTAGCACAGGCTCAAGATTATGGTTGACTGACACATATGCTCCCTTCATGGCAGGTGTTAAAAAGATTCAGTGAAGTGATATTGAAGACAAAGTGTAACTTTTACATGCTCTTGGTTTGTCAGAGCCACAGGAAGCAGAAGTCAATATCAGCAGACGTTGTACATGTACATACAGTGTGAAGGAGTTACTTCAGTTTACATGTGAAGTACAAGTTACGTTTGTACTGTGACGTGCTGAGCACCCTTTGGCTTCAATTTAAGGATATACGGAATGCAAATCAACTGTTCTCATGTAATCTGCATGGGTTGCACAGTCAGAAATGATTTAATTCCAAAATAAAACAATGATCAGGAAATGAAAGACAGCAACTATATAAAATGACTTGCTCCTGCTTCAGTTAACCACTCTCCCATTTAATGTAAGTTCTCTGCAACAAAACACAACCAGATTCAAAGCACATTCAGTTGGCTTTCATATGCCTAGCAACCAAAATTCAGATGACCTAAAATTCCTTTTTCACTTATACACATAATTCAACCATAAGTGCCAAAAGAGGGGGTGGGGGGGGGATAAATTTGTGTTCTTATTACAAGGCACAATCTCCATTTGGTAAATTCGCACAACACTTGTAGTTGTAGTAGTAGTAGGTTAGGAAATAAAAAAACACACAATGATTTTACTTTCAACTCTTACCAAATAACAGCTCCAATTTTCCAGTTTACATTTAAATTGCCGTTTTTTAAGTCTGTGTATAAAATAATAACAACAAATACATAGTTACAGTTGGACACCCCTAAATACTGAAACATCATCACTAAAGTGATGTATAAATGAACAGAAACGTGCAACTTTCAAAATTTCAAAGCATACTGTGTTGAAAAATACACAATTTAACTCACAAATGCCAAAAATGCATTGCAAAATTCTCTCATTCATTCATTCATTCATTTTATTAACCTTCCTTGAAATCTTACAGATATGGAAGCTGGTCATAAGTACATTAGATACAACAGTACAGTTCAATACAATTAATTAATTACAAAATATCATG
>Ga0131853_10020216_pt1 | contig 12101 bp, 12 predicted proteins | sample TergutLab28metaG_FD_92764 | JGI IMG/M metagenome (GOLD analysis project Ga0131853, IMG submission 92764) | Labiotermes labralis P1 segment gut microbial communities from Petit-Saut dam, French Guiana - Lab288 P1 (version 2) (version 2) | ecosystem: Host-associated > Arthropoda: Insects >...
CCGCTTTTCCAGATCGGATTTAAAGGCGTTCCGGGAAAAAACGAGCGGGAAAACTTATGGGGAAAAATCGCCGACGAAGTCCTGCTGGATATTGTGGCGGGGGATTCAACTCCGCTTTACCGCAAGCTTTTTGACGAGGAGCTTATCAATCAATCCTTTGAAGGAGATGCAATGGCCAGCCGTGATTACGCCCTTGTTTTTTACGCCGGGGAATCGCGGGATCCCGAAAAAGTGCGGGATGAACTTCTTGCGGAAATCGACCGCCTTAACGCCGAGGGCGTCCCCCCCGAACTGTTCGCAAGGGTAAAAAAAGCGGTCTATGGCCGGTATATGGGAATGTATGGCCGCCCCGACGCTCTGGGCGGGCTACTGATCACCGCGCAGTTCGCCGGCTGCGACGCTTACGATCCGCTGGAGATGCTGGCGCAGCTTACGCTGGAGCAGATTGTTGAACGTTTAAAGGTCAGCCTTAACCCCGCCCGCTGCGCGCTTTCTATTGTGCGTGGTTAAACTGCTTTTTTATAAAAAGCTTGCTAACTTCACAGAGGAGGCGTAGCACATGACCCACACGCTTGAATTCCCGGGGCTGGGATTAAGTTTTGAGCTTAACCGGGTAGCCTTTACCATATTTGGGCTGCCTATTTTCTGGTATGGCATTATAATCGGCCTTGCTTTTTTTGTGTTTGCTTTGTATGCGCTCAAACGGTCAAAAGAGTTTGGGCTGGATCCCGACCGCGTGATCGACGCGATGATTTTCATCGCTTTGGGGGGCGTGATCGGCACCCGGCTTTACTTTGTCGCTTTCAGCTGGGAGAACTACCGACATAATCTTTTGGGTATATTTAACTTCCGCGCGGGCGGGCTGGCCATATATGGCGGCATTATCGCGGGAGGGCTTTGCTTAATACTTTTTTGCAGGGTGAAAAAGCTAAAACCCCTGCCCATGCTTGATTTGATCGGGAGCGGAATGCTTATCTCTCAGGCGATCGGGCGCTGGGGCAACTTTGTTAACATAGAGGCTTTCGGTACACAAACCGACGCTCCGTGGAGAATGATAAGCCCGGATATCACAATTTACCCGGTGCATCCCACTTTCCTGTATGAATCATTGTGGAATGCGGTTGGGTTTATTCTGATCGCGCTGTATATCAGGCGGCGAAAATTCGACGGAGAAGTCGCGTTGATCTATATCGGATGGTATGGCCTTGGCCGCGCCGTAATTGAAGGAATGCGCGCCGACAGCCTGATGATGGGCGGCTTGCGCGCATCTCAAGCGGTGGCGGTTTTGTGCGTTTTAACCTCGGCTGCTTTGCTTGCCTATTTTCACTGGCGGATAAGAAAATCCGGCGACCCCGACTACCTCAAACTCTATGTCCGCACGGACGAAGCAAAGGCCGTTTTATCAGGCGCAAATAAAGAACCGCCCGCTTGACTTTTCCATTGTTTTCAAATATACTACTCGTTATGTGCTGTGTCTTCGAGCTGTAAGGGCGCTCGAAGACGGTATTGGCATGGCTTGGGGCGCGGCAATACCCCCGGGCCGGTAATTTACGCTTTGTTGGAGGATTGTAAATGAAAAAAGTAGGCAAGCCTGTTTTTTTCGTTGTGGCTCTTTTTATCGCCGCCTTTACCGCCCTCAGCTTTACGGGGATTTACACGCAATACGGCGATATCACGACGGAATTTATAAAAGGTGTGCGCGATATCCGCTGGGGAATTGATATCCGCGGCGGCGTGGACGTCACTTTCTTTCCCGCGGAGGACGTTGATGCCACCGAATACGAAATGGCCGCCGCCGTAGCGGTGATCAGGCAGCGGCTGCTGGTGCAAAATATCGCCGATTACGAGCTGTTCCCCGATTTTTACAGAAACCGCATTATTTTGCGTTTTCCCTGGCGGGCGGACGAAGCCGACTTCAATCCCGTCCGGGCTATTGAGGAGCTTGGCGCTACCGCCATGCTCACTTTCCGGGAGGGAGCCGAGGTGGACGCTATGGGACGCCCCGCCGGCGTTACCGCCGAGAATATCATACTCACCGGCGCCGATGTGGAAATCGCCAGGGCCAGTTTCGGGCCGGATCAGCGCGGCGTGAACCGGTTTTTTGTGCATCTTCAGCTCAAGGAAAGCGGCAGGCAGGCTTTTTCGGAAGCCACCGCCCGCCTTGCCGGAGTCGGACATATTTCTATCTGGATGGACGATGATCTGATTTCAGCAGCAACGGTGAGAGAGCATATCACCGGGGGGATCGCCAGCATTGAAAACGAAGATTTTGACGCTAGAAGCGCCGCGCAGTTAGCCGACCAGATTACCGGCGGCGCCCTGCCTTTCAGCCTTGAAACCGACAACTACAACACCATTTCCCCCACGCTGGGCATGGGCGCCTTGCAGGCCATGCTGCTGGCGGGAATCATCGCCTTCGCGCTTATCTCGATATATATGATTTTGCAGTACCGGGCCTCGGGGTTTGTGGCCGTTATCGGCCTGACAGGACAAGTGGGCCTGATGATCGCGGCCATTACCGGATTCTTCCCCTTTGTTCCATCCTTTACCCTGACCTTGCCGGGGATTGCGGGGATCATCCTTTCGGTTGGCATGGGCGTGGACGCCAATATCATAACCGCCGAGCGCATCAGGGAAGAGCTGGCTATGGGCAAAACCCTGGACGGCGCGGTGGCTACCGGCTACAAACGCGCCTTTACCGCAATCTTTGACGGGAACATCACGGTTATCATCGTGGCTGTCATACTCATGGGATCCTTTGGGCCTTCGACCGGTATCTTCGCCAGAATGCTCAGACCGGTATTCTTTATGTTCGGGCCTACAACGGCGGGGGCCATTTACTCATTCGGCTATACCCTGCTTGCCGGCGTAATCGCCAACTTTATAATGGGAATCTTCGCCTGCCGCCTGATGCAGCGTTCTCTGTGCAGGATAGGCCCCATGCGCAATCCCTGGCTGTTCGGAGGTGAAAAAGCATGATTAAATATCCCAGCATCCGGTTTATAGCCAACAGTAAAAAATTCTTTGTTTTTTCGATAGTGCTTGTTGTGGTGATTTTAGCCGCAGGATTTATTATGGGCGTGGATTTGGATATCCAGTTCCGCGGCGGAGCGATCATCACCTATTCCTACGAAGGCGAAATGGATATCGCCGATTTCACGCGGGTTGCCCAAGATATTACGGAAAACGCTATTTCCGTGCAGGAGAGTACCGACCTTGCCTCCGGCATGACGACCATGGTGCTCAGCCTGCCCGGAACAGTCAGCCTGACCTCAGAACAGATGGTTGCCCTTGACGCCGGGCTGTTGTCGGCTTTTCCCGGCAACAACCTGCAAACGGAAGAAATTATTAACGTAAGCGCCACCATGGGCGGCGAATTTTTAGCCAAATGTATAACCGCCATCGCGTTTGCATCCCTGCTGCTGATTATTTATATCGCTTTCCGCTTTAAGCGGATCGGCGGGATTTCCGCCGGTGTGACGAGCGTGATCGGGCTGTTACACGGCATTATCGTTGTATATGGCGTTCATGTGATTTTTCAAATCCCCATTTCCGGAAATTTTATCGCGGTGATACTCACCATTTTGGGCTACTCGATCAACGACACCATCGTTGTTTATGACCGCATCCGCGAAAACAAACGCATATACGGCGATAAAATGCCCCTTTCCGAACTGGTAGACCGCTCGCTCAACCAAAGCTTGCGGCGTACAGTCAACACCACCGTGTCAACGGTGGGCGCGATGCTGGTTGTGGCGGTTGTGGCCTTTATCTTCAACGTGGATACCATCCTGACGTTTGCGTTCCCCCTGATGATCGGGCTGCTGACCGGCGTTTACGCGACCAACTGCATCGTAACCCCGCTGTGGGTGCGCTGGAGGGAACGCGCCGCCGCTGCCTGATGGTAGTTGGAAAATAAGAATTAGAAACAGGGGCGCATATTATGCTATGCGCCCCTGTTCTTTTTTCTGGCCTGCGGCTCTGGATATGCAAGGGCGGCAATCTGCCCCGCCCGCGAATTTGCATAAAACACAGGGGCGATTAACAATCCGCCCCTACTTAACATAATCAAACTCAAAACCCAGAATGTTTACCGTGTCGTCTTCCTGCACGCCCATTTCTTCCAGCTTGTCTATAATCCCGCTATGCTTTAACACACGCTGGAAGTATTGCAGGGATTCGTAGTCGTTCATATTCACGCTGCTCAGTACCGGCTCCAGCCAAGGCGCGATCACTTCAAAAGAGCCGTTGCCGCCTGTTACCTCAAAGGCTCTGGTGTCAACCTGAGGCGGCATAAATGGTTCCGGTTTAAACTCAATTATGGGCGGCAGGGTTGCAAGCTTTGCCGCCACGGCGTTTATCAGTTCTCTCAGGCCCTGATTGGTAGCCGCGGAGATCTCGAACGCTTCGAGGTTTTGTTCCCGGATGTACTCACAAAAGCGGTCGATTTGTTCGCGGCTGGCGATATCGCATTTATTGGCGGCCACCAGCATGGGGCGCCGCGCGATTTCGGGATTAAAAGCCGCCAGTTCCGCGTTGATTATTTCAAAATCCGAGATCGGGTCGCGGCCCTCTACGCCTGAAACGTCAACCAGATGAATCAGCAGGCGGCAGCGTTCGATATGGCGCAAAAAATCATAACCAAGGCCGACGCCGTTGCTGGCTCCCTCGATCAGGCCGGGAATATCGGCCATCACAAAGGAGGCGCCTTCCTCAATGCGCACTACTCCCAACACAGGGGTGAGGGTGGTGAAGTGATAGTTGGCGATTTCCGGCTTGGCGTGGCTGACCATAGAAATGAGGGTGGATTTGCCCACGTTGGGAAAGCCCGCCAGTCCCACGTCGGCAAGCAGTTTGAGTTCAAGCTGGACTTCGAGCGCGTCGCTCGGGCGGCCGGGTTTTGAAAATCGCGGAATCTGCCGGGTGGGGGTAGCAAACTTTGCGTTACCCCAGCCTCCTTTTCCCCCGCGGGCGATGATAACCGGCTCATCCCCGGAAATATCGGCGATCAGCCTACCGCTTTGCAAGTCTTTTATCAAAGTGCCGCGCGGCACACGTATGATTAAATCGCTCCCGTCTTTGCCGGTGCAATTTTTGCCTGTGCCGTTCGCGCCGTTTTGGGCGGCATAATTGCGCTTGTACCGGAACTCGGTCAGGGTACTCATATGGTTGTCGGCAAGAAATATTACATTCCCGCCTTTGCCGCCGTCGCCGCCGTCGGGGCCTCCGGCGTTCACATATTTTTCCCGCAGAAAGCTGACGGCTCCGTTGCCGCCGTCCCCCGCCTTTAAGTTGATTTTCGCCAGATCAATGAACATAATTTACTTCCTATTTGTATTTACAGGCCAGTTCCCAATATTCTACCGCGCTTCTAATACGGTCTTTGATAAATTCTTCCGACAGGGTTTTTACCACCTTGCCGGGAGTGCCCAACACCATCGAAAACGGCGGGATGATCGTGCCCGGCGTTACCACAGCTCCCGCGCCCACGATCGAGCCTCTGCCGATCACCGCGTCGTCAAGGACGATTGCGCCCATCCCGATAAGGCAATAATCTTCTATGGTGCAGACATGCACAATCGCGCCGTGCCCGATCGAAACGTATTCCCCGATGATGGTTTTTCCCCATTCCGGCGGCTTGTAGCCCGGGTCGGTGTCCGCGTGAACCATGCAAAGATCCTGAACATTGGTATATTTCCCGATTTGGATGTAGTTCAGATCCCCGCGCACGACAGTCTGGTTCCAAATGCTTACGCATTCGGCTATATTGACGTTGCCGATAACGTCGGCGCTGTTTGCGATAAAGCTGTTTGGGTGGATGACGGGAGCGACGCCGTCAATAGGAAAGATATATGGCATTGTAACCCATTCCTTTCAAGAATTTACAGTTGACTCATTGTACATTGTTAATTGCATATTGTCAATTCTTCTTCATAAAGAAGCGCTTGCCGGGCGCGGTGTTTGCCCATATCAAAAAAGCGACCAGTACAAAAATCCACACCACGCGCGCAATCACACTCAAAGCGGTCATCCCGTGATCGTAAAGCGCGTCGGCGGAAACAATACACGTTATCAGGATTAAAAGCATAACCCCCATAGAACGGCAGACTCGCTTCTCGTTGTATTTTGCCCGTTTTTCGTCAGGCATCATGTTGTATCCCGCTATGAGGAATCCTCCTTTGCCCAGCAGCAGGGGAATCGCGAGCAGCCCCAGCGAGATGGCAACAAACATAGTGATTATATCCAAGCTTTATTCCTCCTTTAGTAAGAGCGCCCCGGGCAAATGATCCCCGGGGCAAATGTTTCTAAAACGGGATGTTTCCGTGTTTTCTTGGCGGGTGAACCTCTTTTTTATCCCGCATGATGAGCAGCGACTGAATGATTTTCCCGCGGGTTTCCCTTGGTTCTATAACGTCGTCCACATAGCTGTTGTGGGCGGCGGCGTAAGGATTGGCGAACTTTTCCCTGTACATGCCTACCAGCTCGGCGCGCTTGGCGTTTTGATCCTGCGCGGCGTCGAGATCGCGCTTGTACAGAATATTGATAGCGCCCTCCGGGCCCATGACGGCGATTTCAGCCTGCGGCCAGGCATAAACCATATCCGCGCCCAGCTCACGGCAGCACATGGCTATGTAAGCGCCTCCGTATGCCTTGCGGGTTACTATTGTGATCTTGGGAACGGTTGCCTCGCTGTATGCGTACAGGAGTCCCGCGCCGTGGCGGATAATGCCGCCGTACTCCTGCCCGGTACCGGGCAAAAAGCCGGAGGTATCCACAAAAGTAATCAGCGGGATGCCAAAGGCGTCACAGGTGCGCACAAAGCGGGTAGCTTTGGTTGAGGAATCAATATCCATGCACCCGGCCAGATAGTTGGGCTGGTTTGCTACGATGCCTACCGGCGTTCCGTCGATGCGCGCAAAGCAGGTGATAATATTCTTAGCCCAATGCTCATGCGGCTCCATAATTACGCCGTCGTCTACGATGCCCCTTACAACTTCGTACATGTCATAAGGCTTGTTGGAATCTTCGGGCAAAAGGTCGTCTAAAGCGTCAACTTTAGTGTGGACGTTCCCGGCCGAGAAAGTTTTGGGCAGGGGCGCTCCGGCGCAGGAAGGCAGATAAGAAAGAAGCTTTTTGACTTGATCCAGACAGGTACGCTCGTCCGGGGCGCGGAAGTGTGCGACACCGCTCTTGGAGGTATGCGTCACCGCGCCGCCCAGTTCTTCCGCTGTGACCTTTTCGCCGGTTACGGTGACAACAACGGCAGGCCCGGTAAGGAACATCTGGCTGGTGTTTTCCACCATGAATACATAGTCGGTCAGCGCGGGGGAATAACACGCGCCGCCCGCGCAGGGGCCCATCATAACCGAAATTTGGGGGATCACGCCGGAGGCCATCGTGTTTTGATAAAATATCTTGCCGTATCCGGCGAGGGAGTTGATCCCTTCCTGAATGCGCGCCCCGCCGGAATCCTGAAGCCCGACGATGGGGCATCCGGCTTTTAACGCTTTTTTCTGGAGTTCGGCGATTTTAAGGGCGTGCATTTCGCCAAGGGAGCCGCCGTTATAGGTAAAGTCCTGAGCGAACACAAACACCCTCTGGCCTTTTACAAGGCCAAAGCCGGTGATTACGCCGTCTCCGTCCTTTTGGGTGCCTTCCATGCCAAGGTCATGGCAGTGGTGCTGAACATACGTATTCAGTTCCACGAAGGTACCGTGGTCGAAAAAGTATTCGATCCGCTCGCGGGCGGTCAGCTTCCCTTTTTGGTGCTGCGCGGCGATTCTGTCGGCCCCGCCGCCCAGCATGAGCCTGTCGCGCCGCTCTTGCAGTTCCTGATATTTACTCATGGCGATTCCTCCATTGTAAGAATATCCTTTTTACTATCTCCAATAATAGCTTGAAAACGCTTAAAAAGTCAAGGAGCGCGCCACGATATATTTGGTGTTGTAATCATTGCCTGTCCGTGATAAAATGATGGTATTATTTTTATGGAGGTCTGTTGGCAATGAAAATAAGCCCATATATATCATTCAACGGCAATTGCGCGGAAGTTATCGCGTTTTATGAAAAGGCGTTTAATGTGAAAGCGGAAATCTTTCGGTTTAAGGATGCGCCGCCGGAGGTCGGCTATCAGTTGCCGGAAGGTACGGAAAACCTTGTAATGCACGCGCAGTTTGAGCTTGGCGGCGCGATGATAATGCTCAGCGATATGCCGCCGGATTATCCTGCCCGCCACGGCGACAACATCGCCATAATGGTCGAGTTTGACGACGCCGGTTCGGCAACGGCGGCGTTCGACGCCCTTAAAGAGGGCGGCGCGGTCGGCATGGAGCTGCAGGAAACTTTCTGGAGCAAGTTGTTTGGTTCCCTGATTGATAAATTCGGCATATGCTGGAATATTTCGGTCATTATGAGCTGCAGCCAGTAGCTGATCGGGTGATTCATAGCGCATAAGTGCGGCCATTTTTAGTGGCCGCACTTTATAAAGCCTAAGCGCGAGGAGAGTTTTTATGACGGAAACCGCTACGCACAAACGCGCCGTCCGGGCTTTCCGGGCGGCATTTCCGCTGACTTTGCCCGTTATGGCGGGCTTTTTATTTCTCGGGATTGCCTATGGCGTTCTCATGCACGGCATAGGGTTGGGCGCGGGCTGGACATTTCTGACGAGCTTTATCGTGTTCGCGGGGGCGATGCAGTATATCGCGATTACTTTGTTTACCGCCGCCTTTAACCCGCTTTACGCGCTGTTCGTCACGCTTATGGTCAACGCCCGGCATATTTTTTACGGGCTCTCAATGCTCGAAAAGATGAAAGGCGCCGGTCGTTTCAAGCCTTTCGTTATCTTTGCCATGTGCGACGAAACCTTTTCCATCCTCTGCTCCGCCGAAGCCCCAGAGGGCGTTGACCGCGGGTTTTTCATGTTCTTTGTGGCCTTGCTTAACTGGTGGTATTGGATTATCGGCTCGTTGTTAGGGGTTCTGCTCGGCAACCTGCTTGCCTTCAACGCCCAAGGGCTGGACTTTACGCTGACCGCGCTGTTTGTCGTTATCTTCCTCAACCAATGGATGAAACCGGAAAACCGGCCCAGCTCCCTGATCGGCGTGGGCTGCTCCCTGCTTTGCCTTATCCTGTTCGGGGCGTATCATTTTATCATCCCGGCGATGGCGCTGATGCTCATTGTTTTTGCTCTGACGGGCAAAAAACTGGCGGGAGGTAACGCATAAGATGACAACGCTTGCTGGGTTTCCTCTTTTAATCACAATCCTCGCGCTGGCCGGGGGAACGGTTTTAACCCGAGCCCTGCCGTTTTTAATCTTCCCGCCGGGGAAAGAAGCGCCGGAATTTGTAAAAAGGCTTCAGTTTTTGCTTCCCAGCGCGGTGATCGGGCTGCTGGTAGTCTACTGCCTGAGGTATATTGATATCTTTTACGGCGATCGCGGGCTCCCGGAGTTTTTGTCGATCGCCGCGATCGTTGTCCTCCACCTTTGGCGCAAGAGCGCGCTGCTCAGCATAGGGGGCGGCACGGTTTTGTATATGATGCTGGTTCAGCGGGTGTTTTAAAGTTGGTTTTTTCCGCAGGGCGCGATGAAGACGTCGCGCCCTGCGCTCGCTTATCCTTACTTCCGCTATAGATTGACAACGCCGGAAAAATCGTATATTATAATTATATCAAATCATAGGGAGCGCCTTGATGTCGGTTATGCTGTAAGGCTTTGATCATGAGCGTAAACAAAGCAAAGTTTCTTTGCTTTGTTTGTGTTACCCATGCCGCCTTGCAGTTTCTGCACCTGTTTGCAGCGCGGTAAAAGCCGCGCTATTTTTTATTAAAGGAGAATATCAAATGAATTTTGAATATACAAACCGTTTTATGCGCGAACACCTCGATTTTGCAAGAGCCAACATGATGGGGCCGAACGTCATACGCCTGTCGGAAGAACTTGCCGCCAATATCCCGGCCGAGAGCCCCAAGCGCATCCTTGATCTTGGCTGCGGCGCCGGTTTGTCGTCCATATTTTTGCAGCGCCGGTATAACGCCGCGGTGTTTGCTGGCGACCTTTGGATCACCCCGACCGAGAACCACAACCGTTTTGAGAAATTTGGCGCGGAAAACATTATCCCACTGGCTGTTGACGCGACAAAAGGGCTGCCGTTCGCGCATGAGTATTTCGATATCCTGTTCAGCATAGACGCATATCACTACTTTGGCAGAACGCCCGAAATGCTGCCGTCATTGATCCCGTATGTAAAAAGAGGCGGTTATATCGCGATAGCTCTGCCGGCCTGGAAAAGCGGAGTTGCGGGCGTTCCGCAGGAATTGAGGCGGTATTTTGCTACCGAAGAAGACGCGCAGACATTTCAAACGATTGACTGGTGGAGAAATCTGTGGAGCAAAGCGGAGGGAATAGAGATGCTAGACTGCTTTGAAATGTCTTGCTGCAAAGAAGCGTGGGAAGAATGGCTGGCCAGTACGCATCCGGTTGCCGTTGAGGACATAGGGATTATGGAAGCGGAGCAAGGCAAGTATTTTAACTTCACCGCGCTGATCGCAAAGCGGCTGTAACGGAAGTCAGAAATCAGAGATCGGAAATCAGAAGCGCTTATAGCCAACGCTTTCTGATTTCCGATCTCTGATTTCCAGCCTCTGAATCAATCCGCGCCTAAAGGGGAGGCAGAGCCGAAAGGGGTGCAGCCCCGGTACAACAACAGCGCAAGGGCGGTTTTGGCGTCTATGATCCTTCCGTCAAAGCAGGCGGCGACGGCATCGTCGAGGGGGACGCGCTCCACGTCAAGCAGTTCGTCCGGATCCAGCCGCTGGGTGGCTGGGGTAAGGTTTTCCGCCGCGTAGAGATAGAAAATCTCGCTGCAATAACCGGGCGTGGCGTAAAATTGGCCAAGTTCCCGCACGCTGCCGGGGCGGTAGCCGGTTTCCTCTTCCAGCTCCCGGAAAGCGCAGATGGCGGGGTCTTCGTTTTTTTCCAGCTTGCCGGCGGGCAGTTCAAGCAGGCTTTGCCCCGCCGGGTGCCGGTATTGCCGCACCATCAGCACGTTGCCTTTAAGCAGCGCCAGAATAACGACTCCGCCGCTGTGTTCCACTACCTCCCGCATGGCCTCATTGCCGTCCTCCAGGCGGATGCTGTCGAGGTAAATATCCACGACCTTTCCGTTATACAAAGCTTTCCGGTTTAAAGTGCGAGATGTTTCGTCCATGTTTGGGCCCCCTGCATTGTTATTTTGTTACTTGTTATTTTGTCCGCGGGGATGATACAACCTCTTTCATTCATATATATAGGTAGTTGCGAAACGCGCTTTTTCGGGCGGCCGCATAGGGCCGCCCCTACCTAAGTGGTAAGGAGAGGTTATGCCGTGCTTCAACGCTTTTATGAACGCCCGCCCGCCTGCGAAAATTTACAGGAAGCTATCCGCGCGCTGCGGGAGCGATACCTATTTCTCAAGGCGTTTCCTATCGGCAAAAGCGTACTCGGGCGGGAAATTACCGCCTTGTGCGTTGGTAATCCGACCGGCGCAACCTGCTTTGTGGGCGCCACGCACGGGCTGGAATGGCTTACCAGTACGCTGATGATAAAATTTTGCCATAACCTGCTCCACAGGATGGATACGGGGGGCAGGTTGTCGGATATCGACGTCAGCCGGGCGCTTAAAAACCGCTCGCTGGTGATTATTCCCTGCCTTAACCCGGACGGCGTGGAAATTGCCCTGAGCGGAAGCCAAAGCGCCGGGAAATATTGCGAAATGGTTGAACGCCTTAGCGGAGGGCAGCCCCAAAATGTTTGGCAGGCAAACGCCGCCGGTGTGGATCTGAACCACAATTTTGACGCGGGCTGGCGCATTCTAAAAGAGATGGAGGTCGGCGCGGGAATCACGGCTCCCGCAGCCACCCGTTACGGAGGCGGGCATCCTCACAGCGAACCGGAAACTATAGCCATTGCCACTTTTTGTATGACTTGCCAGCCCCGCAGCCTGTACAGCTTTCACTCCCAGGGGGAGGAAATCTTCTGGCATTATGGCCCGCGCACACCCGCAAGGAGCAAAATCATGGCGCAGATTTTAGCGTCTTCCAGCGGTTACGCGCTTGCCAAACC
>Ga0131853_10020220_pt1 | contig 12099 bp, 13 predicted proteins | sample TergutLab28metaG_FD_92764 | JGI IMG/M metagenome (GOLD analysis project Ga0131853, IMG submission 92764) | Labiotermes labralis P1 segment gut microbial communities from Petit-Saut dam, French Guiana - Lab288 P1 (version 2) (version 2) | ecosystem: Host-associated > Arthropoda: Insects >...
GAAATTGATGGCGGCTTAGATTTTTATGCACCACAGACTTGTACTGGACCAAATGGCGAGCGGGTGATGAGTGCTTGGATGCAAATGTGGGGAAGGAATATGCCGACTAACGAACTCGCGCATAGCTGGGCTGGTTCGATGACCTTACCAAGAGAACTTCACGTTCAAAATAACCGACTTATTCAGAAACCAATTCATACAATTTATCATTACATTCAACATACAGACGAGTTGCGTGATCTGAAAGTTCAAGATGAGCAAATGCTAAAAGAACAAGTCATGTCGGATCAAAGCTACTTAAGACTGGAGCTTGGTGTTGCGGAAACGAAACATATTCGAATGGAATTAATGAAGTCTAACTCAGGGTCATTAAAAATCACTTATGATGTCGCAAATGAGCTGTTTGAAGTAAGTCGTGCTGGTCTAGGTCACGAAATTAAAGGTGATGAACCAGAACATCTAACGTCTAGAAGTCTAAACGCGCCTTTTGTTGACGAGCGAATTACTATTGAAGTGTTCCGTGATACGTCGTCTATAGAAATTTTTATTAACGAATCCGCAGCGATGACCTTTACTTTCTACGAGCTCGAAAAAGGCCGTGATTTCATTCTTGATGTACTAGGTTCTGTTCACATTCATGAGCTTGTTATTGGAAGGCTTCAAATAAATTAACTCACCAAAGGAGTTGTCGCATTTGTTTTCATTACTCGTTATTATTTATCTCTCATTTATTATGATTGGTCTTCCTAATGTCTTAGGAAGTGCTTGGCCTGTTATTCATGAAGATTTAAGGACTTCAAGTGCAAATGCAGGTATTGTTTCTATGATCGTTTCGGGCGCCACTATTTTTGCTACATTTACATGTGATAAGATGCTCAGAAAAATGGGGACTGGAAAGTTGATTCTGATCAGTTTAGTGGCGATTGCAGCTTCCTTGGTTGGTTATTCTTTTTCAACACATCTCATTCATTTATGTCTTTGGAGTGTTCCATTAGGATTGGGATTGGGTTACATTGATGCTTCTTTAAATAGTGTTGTGGCGCTTAAATATGAAGCGAAACATATGAGTTGGCTTCATGCTTTTTGGAGTGTGGGAGCTTCAATCGGGCCTGTTATCATGTCTTTCTTTTTGCTTAGGCAAAGTGGATGGCAAGGGGGCTATCGATTTATGGGTCTCATTTTTGTGGCGTTTATTATTTTATTTATTGCAATGTCAAAGTTATGGAGACAAGTTGCGAATTTATCGCCAGAGATATCTGGTGAATCTGAAAAGGGTCTATCTTTGAAACAGATTCTCAGTTTGTCAGGTGTGAAGCAGTCATTGTTCTTGTTCTTTTGTTTCACAACCATTGAATCAACAGTGGGGTTGTGGTCTAGCAGTTACTTAGTTATCGTGAGAAATTTATCAGAAGAAACAGCAGCTTTATGGGTGGCATTATATTTCGGCGGGATTACTGTAGGTCGTTTCGCAGCAGGCTTCTTGACTACTAGATTATCTCATAAACAATTAATTAATTTGGGGAGTTATTTGATTGGTGCAGGAATTGTAATGCTAGTTCTTCCGATTCCGACAAGCTTTCTAATGCTAGCTTTATTCTTAATTGGTCTTGGTTGTGCCCCAATTTTCCCAAGTCTGATCCATGAAACACCTAGTAACTTTGGAAAGCACAATGCCCAGTCAATCATTGGTGTCCAAATGACGGTTGCTTACACAGGTTATATGTTGATGTCGCCACTATTCGGTTTTCTCGCTGAGCTGATAAGTTACAGAATGCTTCCCATTTACATCGGTACTTTCTTGATTTTAATGATGATCATGGCCAAATGGTTGTATCAAAAAACGTCAGCCAATCAAACATAACAAAAGCTCAGTTTATTTTGCGACTGAGCTTTTACTGTACGAAAATATAGCCAACATAGGCAATGTAAACACTGATAAAAATAACAGCTTCTTTGCGCTTGATTTCTCTTGCTGTTGCTGAAAATAGCCAAAGAAGTAAAACAGATGTCATCATGAAGAGAACATCAACGAAAGTAAAGGCTGTTGTAACGGCTTCTCCTAGCATCACAACAGGAAGTCCTAGAACGATACAAATATTAAAAATATTACTTCCGACAATGTTTCCGATCGCCATATTGTTTTCGCCTTTTCTAGCAGCAACAACTGTGGTAACGAGTTCAGGTAAAGAAGTTCCGATCGAGATAACTGTCACAGAAATGATCTTTTGACTAATTCCTATGGAAATAGCTAGCGATTCAATATTGTTGACGATCAAATCACTTCCAAAGATAATGCCTACTAACCCAATCAGGAGGATAAAGATTGACTTCGATAGCTTATACTTAGGTTCTTCAATAACGACCTTGTTAAGTTTATCAGCATTGATAATGGTGATCAAGTAATAGATGAAGATGGAAAAGAAAAGGAGTAGGATGATGCCATCGGCACGAGATAGCGCATTATGAATAGCATTAGTAAAGAAGGTGTCTAGTAAGAGAACTGAAAGCCCTAATGTGACTAAGAGCAGAATCGGGATTTGTTTTCTAATAACGTCATTTTCGATTTTAAATGGTTTGATTAAGATGGCAATTCCAAGAATAACGAGGATGTTTCCAATACTACTTCCAATCACATTCCCAAAAAGCATCTCGGTATTGCCAGTTAAATGCGCATTGAAAGAAATAGCAAGCTCTGGTGCAGAAGAGCCAAAAGCAACAATCGTTAGCCCGATAATAGTGGTTGATAATTTAAAATTCTTTGCTAAAGATGCTGCGCCTTCAACGAAAAAATCAGCACATTTAATGAGAATAAGAAATCCCAATCCAGCTAGCCCGATATTTAATAACAAAACATTCACCACCACTACTTATGATAGTTTTATTATTTCCTAACCAATTGGTGATTATTCGCATACAGTTACAGGTAAATATAATCTAAATTCCATGCCAGTTTTATCACTAGCAGGAACAAACTCGAATTTGATTTTCAGTTGTCGCAGTAATTGTTTGACAATGAATAAACCAAGCCCCGTGGCATGCTCTTCTGTGTTTTGGGTCATAAGCGGCTTGAAGATTTCATGAACTTGTTCTTTCGATAGTGGCTCACACGTATTAAATATGGTTAAGATGCCATCATGATACGAAACTTCAACGCGCCCGCCTGGATTTGTGTAGCTCGCAGCATTCGAGAACAAATTAGATAACACTTTGGACAAAAGATGTTTTTTGGTTCGAATGAAAATATTTCCTGGGATGTTTCCATTTCCCGGGACATCCTCATGATATGACAATTGTTTTACCTTAAAGATGACACTGTACAAATTAGATGTCTCTTTGATAATATCTGCTAAGTTGTATACTTCTTCTGGTTTTTTATACTGTTCGGAAAGATTTAGCGATTCTTTCGTAAGTTGAATGGTTTTTTCTAGAAAATCGCGACATTCTTTCAAATATTGCTTTTGGTTGTCATGATAAGGCGATACTTCGTAGATAATACCTTCTAACAAAGCATTTGCTGAGGCGAGAGGCGTCTTCATCTCATGGGCAACCGATTGAAGAAATTCGATTTTCTTATTTTCTGCATCTGAATAACGGCTCACTTCCTGTTCAAGCGTTGTGATCGTACCGTGTAATTGATTGTATAATTGACTAATATCGTGAGCAAGAAAACCAATTTCATCTAGGGATTTATTAGGAATAGTAACATTAGGTTCAAGTCTACTCATTTTGAAGTAGCAACTTGGATTTTTTTAATCGGGCTAGCAATCCAGCGAGAGAAAATGAAAGCAGTTATTAGAGCAAAAACAATAGAAAGTAAGATAGCAAATGGATACATGTTCATGATAACCACTTGCGCATCAGCCAATGGGGATAATGGGATTGAGATTTCAAGCGTGCGATTTTCATTCAAAGCAGTTGTGTAATCAAAGGTTAGGTTTAAAAAAGTATAGTTGAAATTGAAAGTGCTCATGGAAAAATCGAGTATGCTTCGCGCCCCATCTTCGCTTTCAATAAATTGCAGATGTGCACCGTCTCCTTCTATTCTGATACCACTGTGAGAAATATCATTTTCAGAGTCATCAAAAGACCAATCAAAATCCAGATCATCAGGTGTAAAATGAGAAAGAGATCCTATTTGCTGAAACCCATTCTCGCCAAAATTTTGAATGATTTGGGAAGAGGTCAAAGATCGTAGCTGAAATAAAATGGTTCTATTCTCATCAAGCAAGCTAAAAGGTGAATTTCCACCCGCAAAAATTTCTCCAAGTAAAGTAACCTCATCTTCTAATGAAGTTGTCTGCTCCAAAGCTAAAATCTGATCGTTAATCCGTTGACTGTAACTAGTAATGACATGGTTTTGATAGAAATTCGGTAATAACATATAAATTAGCATGAAAGCAATAAAAGTAATCCCTAACAGCATCGTCGTTGTGATCAGAAAAGTTTTCCAGAAAATATTAAATTTAGGTTTTTGATGTTCCATTATTTGCTTTTAACCTCCGAATCGGTAGCCAATGCCTTTGATCGTAATAATGATTTCAGGACATAATTTTTTGCGAATGTTTTTGATATGAGGATCTAGGATGCGGATTTCATCTTTGTATTCCCAGCCCCAAACTGCTTCAATAATAGCCTCTCGAGTTAGGGTGATATTCTTGTTTTCAAAGAGTAATTTGACAATATTGAACTCTGTTGAAGTTAAGGGAAGCACTTGGCCGCAAGCATCATGCACCATATATTTGGAAAAATCGAAAGTGAAACCATGCGTTATAAACACATGATTTTCAGGATAAATCCGACTCATTAGCGCTTGGATTCGCTTAGTCATAATCAGTGGCGAGACGGGTTTTTCCACATATTCATCAGCTTTCAAATCAAAAACATTTAATTGCGTCAACTCATCACCGAGCGCTGTCAAGACGATAACAGGAACATTGCTATGTGTGCGAATATCTTGCAAAAAATCAAATCCTGTTCCATCAGGTAAATTCAAGTCTAGGATGACCAATTGAATCTCAGGATTGAACAATTCTTTCGCTTGAGCAACTGTATAAGCTTGTGATGTTGCTAACCCCTCTTTCTGTAAAAAACCAGCAAGGACATTGTTTTGGGTAACATCGTCTTCTACAATTAAAATTGACATTATGTTTCACTACCTTTCCCACTTTGTTAAGTTGATTATATCATGAAATCGAGAAAAAACGGACATAAATCCGTTTTCATAAGCGCTGTGAAGCGTTAAATTCACTGCTGAGTATAATGATAAGACTACTCTATAGTTTCATAAGCACCAAATTCATAAACACCGAATCCAAAATGCTCACCTAACTCAAAATCTTGTTCAGCTAACCAAGCTTCAAATTCTTCTTCAGTCTCGAAGGTTTCAATGGCTACATCAGACAAACTCGTCTCATCATCTGCAAAGACAGAAATATGAGCGAATGGTGGCACTGCTTCATCAAAAGTTCCATATTCAATCTGCTCTCCATCGATGACCACTTCCCAGGAACCAGAACCATCTTCATAGTTAGTTATCCTAGCTGAAACATTTACATCTGCTTCTTCAAAGCTGAATTCAGCTTCATAACCCTCTGTGAAAACAGCAGTTGTTGCAACTTCATTGTTTGCTGGCTCGTATGCATTCGCATTTAATATAAATCCAGCGCCTAAAGCACCTGTAGCTAGCAGGCTTGCTGCTAAAATTCCCTTTGTAACATTTTTCATGTATAACACTCCTCTTATACGCATCGTTGTGCGCTTTTTTAGTTTTCACAAGCATCATGCCTTGTGATAGTAACTAGTATACACGCTAAAAATGGAGGCTTTATGAAACGAAACTGAATTTCATCTGAAGACTTTAAAAAAATCCTTCTTTCTTTACTTGACAGTTTGTTGAAGATGTCGGTATAATAATAAGGAACTGTAAGTAACAGATTCAACTCGTTATTTGACAGTACTAGCATCTTTTTAATATATGGAGGTCAGCGCAATGAAAGTAATCAATACAAAAAACGCACCAGCAGCAATTGGTCCTTATTCTCAGGCGATTGAAGCGGGAAATACATTATACATTTCTGGACAAATTCCTTTAGATCCAACGACAATGGAATTCATTTCTGAGGATGTTCAAGATCAAACACATCAATGCTTGAAAAACTTAAAAGCAATTATTGAAGAAGCAGGATTCACGTTAGAAAATGTTGTGAAATGTGGTATTTTTGTCAAAGATATGAATGATTTTGCGGCAGTAAATGAGGTTTATAGTCAGTATTTCGATCAGCATAAGCCAGCACGCTTTTGTGTTGAGGTAGCAAGGTTGCCTAGAGATGCTAAGGTGGAAATTGATGCAATTGCTGTGAAAGGGTAGAGAAGTCTTTTTAATAGCTGGGCGAATCTCAAAAAGTTAGCAAGTTCCAATAATAAAAAAATCGTAAAGAGAAACATGCTTGTAACGGCATCTCCTCTTTACGATTTTCATTTTAACGTTTGCGCTCGAGCTTTATCCCCTGATATTTCTTTTTAAATGTTGGCAATTCCATGGCATTATCAATAAATTTTTTTACATCTAATGTTCCTTCTGACGTGGCTGTTCCCGTAAACATCCCAAAGTCTCGGATATTTTCATTTGGTCCACTAGCAATCTTTTTTCCTTTTTTCTCTTTTTTTAAAGGGACATCTACCTGTTCTGTATTTGCCTCGTGCACATCTTTAATTTCACTATCCAAGTTTATCAGCCTCCCACCTATTTAAATAGTATGCTGGTGGTTATATGAGAGTGATTAAGATTTTCACCCAACTAGAATATCTTGAAAAATTTCGACAAAAAGAAAAAAATGTGAAAAACGCTTGACAAATAAGACGCAATGGTGTATACTTTTTTAAAAATAGACTCAAAGAGTCGGCTCGTTTTCGCGTAGCCTCCCTAGAAAGAGAGGTGAAAGATGATGAAGAAAAAATGTCAAAGAATTTTTATTGCAATACTTTCAGTATTTGCTATGACAGGAATATTTGTTGTTGCTGTTCAAGCAGGAAATAATGATGTAATTCAGACTAGCACTTGTGGATGGAATACTGCATCTGGAAACAATCGTTTTGGAAGTTGCTCTGTACAACATGGAGCTAATACCCCAAGAAGAGGAACTATAAGTTTTAGTCATCAACAGTTCAACTTATCAACAAGTGGTTCTAATATCACTAGAGGTAGCCATGCTTCAGCAAGTTTGGCAATTTCGGTTAATAATGGTGTAACTGCTCCTAATGGTACGACTGTTCGCGCTGGTAATTCAGGAAGTGTGAGTCGTGGACGAGTTGTATTAGTGAGACCAATAAGCATCGGTGGTCTAGGAAACTAAAAATTTGAAAGAAACAGAAAGAGAGATGTACAATGAAGAAAATGTATCGAGTTTTTATAGCAATGTTTTTGATGTTTGTATTAGTCGGGATATTTGCTACTGTTGCCTCAGCACGAAATGAAGATTCAATCAGTACGAGCGGTTGCGGATGGATTACTGCTTCTGGGACTAATCGTTCTAACAGTTGTAATAATTTAGAACTTGGATCAAGAAGAGGCAATGTAAGTTTTAGTCATCAACAGTTTAATCTATCAACAAGAGGTTTTAATGTCAGGCTTGGTGGTCATTCTTCTGGAGGTCTAGCAATTTCGGTTTGTAATGGTGTAACTTCTCGAAATAGTGCAGCTGTTCGTGCTGGCAGTGACATTACTGTGACGCGTGGACGTGTTGCTTTAGTAAGACCATTTAGTATTGGTAGAATGGGAACCTAAAAAAGAAGGCGGCTAGCCGCCTTTTCTTTTATTCAGGAGGTAAAGCAATGTACGAGAAAAAAAATCAGTCAAGAGTGCTGCTATTTCGATTATTCATGATAACACCTGTGCTATTATTAATGGGCATAATCTTTTATTTGGTTTTTCCAAGTGAGATGCTATACTTTGGTGTTTTTGAACTCTCAGATAATGTAACCCCCATTCGCTTGATAGAGGGAAATAGCATTAATGAAGATATTGCTATCTTTGCAGTTGAAACGAGATGGGATACTTATGGACTTCATGCAACAACAGAAATATCTGATGCTTTCTCTTTTGCCAATAATGATGTTAACAATAGTTTGGTACTGCACTCAGCAGAGGATATCATCTATGTTGTTTTTGAGAATTTCTTACCCAATATACGTCGACCTGAAGATCGTGTGTTTGAGCCACGAGACACCTTTATTTTAAAAGTGTTCTATGAGTTTGAAGAAATTGAATTTCGAGTTGGGAATCAAAAAGATTTTGAAATGGAGTTTATTTTTAATCTCACAGAGGGTTATCAAATTCATTTGCCTATCCAACTATCTGAAGATATTGAAATAAACAATCAATGGGGAAACTTAACCATTGGAATTTTCGCTACACCTGAATATAACACTGTTGATCCTTTAGCGAAGTGGTATACTTATTGCTCGACTTGTCCTATAGAATTTCGTACTACATTAAATGGAGAACCTGTTGGTGCTGTTAAAAATTTCACTCTATCAATTGGTGAAAGTTATGCTAATCAAGGATACAGTTTTGTAGAAACAGAGGTCAGGTTATCAGTCAATCCTGAGTTTCAAAGAGAACATTTTGACAATCTTCTAGGAGCAACACCTCCAAGTCCTTGGACTGTTTCGCCTGGAGAAGAAGTGAAACTTGGATTTGCGATTCATCACGGTGATTATCATGGAAACAGCCCACAAGCTAGGGTTGATGATTTTGTGATTGTTGGTCTTTTAAATTGGGAACAAGTTGAATTAAATAATTTGCCTTATCTTTTAGAATATAGTGAACTTGGTGTACACGAGACCATAGCAAGTTATTTTGTGATAACTGCACCAGAGAAGTCAGGTTATTATGATTTTATAGCTTTTATCGTAGCTAATACCAGTGAAGCAAACAGCTTCCCTACGGCAGATACTACTGTGCGCTTTACAATAAAAGTGGAATAAGCTAGGAGTGTTTGAAGTGAAAAGAATTATAGCTATTTTATTGTTTTTACAGCTCGTTGTTATTGGAATCATCATTGGCATGTCAATTAATGTTCACAATTTTGATCAGCTCTTATTTGCAGGAACAACGGATGTTGAAGTTGCCTTTATTGATGCTGATGTAGGGTTAGAGCAATTAATGGAATTTGTGGAAAAACATGACTTATTAATGACACGACAAGTATTTCTTGACTATGAAAATCTGATTTTGTATGCAACAGATGTAAGTCTTGGTGATTATATCATTTTAAGTGAGGGTCGACTTCCAGAGATTGGATTTGGGGAATTTATAAGTAACATTGTTCAAGATGATGAGAATCAAGTAGGTCTTATTCAAAACTTGACACCCACATTCAATATAACGCTCAGACCGATGGAATATATTGCTTATTTGCGTGTAGATGGACGCTATCGTATCCATACAACAGATGTTGATTTACTGTTTGAATTAAGAGATGCAATGTCAGATGAGGTCAATACGTTTCAAATTTCAATACCAATGGAAGATAGTCGTACATTTTTAGAAACGATCATGATGGGTGTATTTGTTATGCCGACAATAATCACAACTGCATTGATTGTTTCAACGCCTATTATTGCTTTTCTTTGTATTGGTGCTACCTTATTACAATTTAGTATGTCAAAAGCAAAAGAAAGTTTTACACAACTGGTTCATGGATTTAGTCAACGAAAAATCATTTTGAATACCCTCAAAAATTTGTTAAAGACCATGATTGTATCTGGTTTGTCAGCATGCTTTGTTTTGTATGGTTATCTTGTGATTTCAGGATTGATAAGATTTCACTTACAGTTTATGCTCATCTTTTTACTCGTATTTGGGATAGTTGTGTTTACTTATCTAGTGATGACTGCCATTTCAATGTGGTTAATTTTTCAAATTTTTACTACTCATGCAGGGATTAAAGGATACAAACCTGATTTTGCTATCCAAGTGTTGAATCATGTCTTGAAAGTAGTTTTTATCGTTTTATTTTTGGTTGGAAGTCATGTTGTTACCATAAGCATAACATCACTTCAAACACAAAGAAGGCATCTTCAAAATTGGGATGTAGCCCAATATGTTCATCGTTTATATTTATCATCTTTTTGGATGTTTGACACTGAGGAATTTGAGCAAGAAATACATGATTTGGAAATGCTACGTTTGGAATTGTCAGAAATGCATCAAGGCTTTATTATGCATGCTGAAAATTTTTTCGTCTATGATAATTTTCCATTTTGGGAGCATCGAGATGACTTCAAGATAGCGACTGATGGAAACCGTGTAGATATCTCACCAAACTACCTAAAGTTAAATCCGATCTATACGATTGATGATATACTTGTTCAAGATAAGCTTATTTGGGATGATCTAGTTTTGAATATACTAGTACCTGTAAATCTAGTGGTTTATGAAGACCTTATCTTAGAATCGTATTTGGAAGAGTTTTACTGGGGGAGTTTGTCGTGGCATCATCGTGATGCTTATATTGAAGGCATTGAAGCTACTGAGTACACAATTGATGATTTAATTGTAAATGTTATTTATGTTCAAAATAACCAATATTATTTCACATTTGATACACGCATTAGACCTGAGGATGGTAATCGAGTAAAGGACCCTATTGTAGTTGTACACACTGGAAATTTCCATCCGTTTTTCATGATGGGATTGATGGGGAGTGGTTTTTACTATATAAGCGATAGCGATGATCCTCTTGCAGATGTATCAGATGTTATCTCATCTCATGGGTTAGAGTATACAGTTCGTTTCTCTTTTTCGACTTTTGGCGAAAATATCGAAGCCATTCGACTGGTTGAGCAGGATATTATGAGTGGTGTATTTACTATGTTTGCTTTGATGGTAACAAATTTTATCGTCAACTATAATTTGATTTCGAATTATTTTTGGCGAAATAAGCACACGTTATTTAGCAAATCACTATTTGGTTATAGTTTATCAAAGCGTCATAAATGGTTTATTCTTTCGTTTTTGATTTATGTGATTCCGATTAATATCATTATGACACTCTTTTTGGGATGGACTGCACTTATATTGGGATTCTTATTTTTGGTTTTAGATGTGTTACTAGCATTGAGTTTTGAGCATCGCTTGATGAAAAAATCATTTGCAGAAGTCATGAAAGGAGAGCGATAGGATGTTAGAGGCAGTTAATATTACGAAGGCATACAACAATGAAGCTGTTGTGTCGGATTTTAACCTCAAAATTGAAAAGGGGGATTTTATTGCTATCACTGGTGAATCTGGGAAAGGGAAGACAACGATTTTGAATATGTTAGGTCTTTTGGAGAAGCCAGATTTTGGCGAGGTAATTGTGGAGGGATTTGTCAATCCTAGTCGCAAGGAAGTGATGATGACACAACGACATAAATTTGGATATTTGTTTCAGAATTATGCTCTTATCGAAAATGAAACAGTTGAAGCTAATTTAAAGATTGCACTTGAGTATCGAAAAGGAATCGATAGGAAATCATTGATGAAAGAGGCATTGTATTTTGTTAATCTAAATGCTGCTACTTTAAACAAAAAGATTTATCAGCTTTCAGGTGGCGAGCAACAACGGGTTGCAATTGCACGCTTATATCTAAAAGAGTCGGAGTATGTATTTGCAGATGAACCGACTGGGAATTTAGATACGAAAAACCGTGACATTGTATTTGATTTATTGAAGAAGTTAAATGAGATGGGGAAGGCTGTTGTTTATGTCACTCATGATTTAGAATTGGCTGAGAGAGCTGATAAATGGGTCAAACTGTAATGAAGATATTGTTTCGTGGAAGAGTTGAATTATTTTTTTTTGATGACGCATGAAGAAATGTTAATAGCTAGGAAAAGTTTTGTTGTGATACGTGATCTAAAAGTAGAATCTAAAATTCATCTAATGATACTCGGGTATAGACAAATGCATTCAAATTCTGAAAAAATATGAAAAAAAATTTTCAAAAAATGATTGACAGGATGAAATAGATGTGCTATAATCCCGAGTTTGACAGTATGAAGAAAGAGAAAACCGCTTAAAGTACTGTTCCTACAGTATTTCAGCGGTTTTGAAA